>Ga0224501_10000873_pt1 | contig 23286 bp, 20 predicted proteins | sample SF_Oct11_sed_USG_4_FD_169105 | JGI IMG/M metagenome (GOLD analysis project Ga0224501, IMG submission 169105) | Sediment microbial communities from San Francisco Bay, California, United States - SF_Oct11_sed_USGS_8_1 | ecosystem: Environmental > Aquatic > Marine > Sediment | place: USA... | reverse complement strand
GGCTGGACATTGGGCATAACGGCACTAATCTGGGCAGGTGGTCCAACAAAGATTGCGGAAGCCATTGGAATGCAAACATTTACTTTTCATGGGGGTGAACAAACGTCATTCTTTTTAAGTGACTACACATTACCTGTGCAATCTCTTCAAGACCGTTTTGCAGGTGTCGATTATTTCGGCGTTGTAGCGGCAATGTTCATGTTTCTCTTTATGGCAACAGGTTTTCCACACAACATAGCTCGTTTCTTAGGCACTCGAAAGATCACTAAGCGAGAGTATTGGGTGATGTTGCTGATACTTATTGTGGGTGGTTTAACCCCTTTATGGATTGGTGTGGTTGGATTTGCCGCCAGAACTGTTTGGGGTGATGTTCTCATGGCTACTAATCCACCCATATATGGGGATTCGGCAGCGGTCTATGCAAGTATGAGTGCTGGTGGCATCCCGCTTGCATCCCTGTTTGCCGCAAGCGTTTTTGCAGCCTCGGTTGCAACAATAGCAGGGATGGTTATGATCATGGCCACTAATATCACAAGAGATCTTATTCACAATGCCTATCCGAAGACTTCTCCCAAGAAACTGTTGTGGCTCACGAAACTTATGCTTATCCCGTTTATTGCTATACCATTGTGGTGGACTTTCACTTCGCCTCCACCCATACTTTCAGAGTTCATGGCAGGCTCAGCCGTGGCTCAAGCTGGAATATTCTTTTTTGTTGTAGGCATTTCCATGTACTGGAAAAGGGCGACAAAATGGGGAGCCATCACCACCATAATCTATGGTTTAATCCTCACGCTTCTCAATCCCAATGCTTATGGAAAACTTGTCGGCTTGTACCATTGGGGTTATTGGGCATTACTGCTGATGTTCGGCTCAGCCCTAACCTACTTCCTCGTAAGCCTAGTCACAAAGCCTCTCCCAGAAGAAAAACTCAAAAAACTGTTCCCAAAAAGGAAAAGTTAGAGCTTCAAGTTTCTTGAAACTGTTTCCTCCAATTTTCTGGCGAAAACCGTCTCTAAAAGCCTGTTTACATTTCCTATTGATTCTTCAAGTTTGTTGTCGAAGGGTATCTCTCCCCAAAAAATTATGCCCTTGCCTTCAACTCGTTGCTGGATGAGTGGAGAATCTTCCATTTTCATGTTTTCGATGACACCGATTATTGGAATCTTCAACTCTGTTAACAGGCTTACGAGTTTTCTGACGGTTTCGAAGGCTAGCTGTGAAGGAGTGGTGACTACAAGGAATTTTATCCTTTTCACAAGTCTTATGATGTCGAGGGTTGCGTCGCTTATTCCAGGTGGCATGTCTATGACCAGAAAATCGAGCGTGTCCCACCTTGTTATGGCGAGCAGCTCTATCAAGGCGTTTGAAACGCCTGCCCCTCTCAATGGTAAAGCGTGTTCACCCGAATAATAGGTTATCGACATGTACTTCAGGTCGTGGACTTGCGGTGGGATTATGCCTTTCTCTTCTCTTGGTTTTAAGCCTTCAGCACCCAAAATAACGTGTGTAGATGGGCTTGTGAAGTCTAAGTCGAAAAGACCGATTTTGTAGCCTTTTCTCGCTAGCGTTAATGCTAACGTGGATGCGATTAGGCTCTTGCCAACCCCGCCCTTCCCGCTTGAAACAGCAACAATGTTGCTTATTTCCTTCAGTCTTTCGCCTATTATGGTTATTCTTGGGTCAGCCGTGCTATTTCACCCCTTTTATGCTTTCAAGCCAGATTCCGCGTCCCTGCAGAATTTCAAAGTCTGGGCTGCCGCATTTTGGACACTTAATGTATGTGTGGGCGATTTCTGGAACAAAATGTATGGCTTCCGCCGTGTTTTCATCGAGGTTTTCTCTGCTGAAAATCCATTGGTAGCCACAGACCCTACACTGTAGCTCAGCCTTTAAAGTTTCTATATTGAAGTTTGTTTTTTTGAACTTTGAGGTCTTAAGTTGTGATAGGGCAAAATCTAGTATATCCAGCTCTATTTGCTGTAATTCGCCGACCTTTATTTTTACTTCTGTGATTTCCTTTATTCCTTCTTTTTCAGCTATTTGAGAAGCAGTAGAGATTACTGCTTCAGCTAATGCCCATTCATGCATAGAAAAGCGTAAGGTAAAGCCTGATTTAAGAATATTGCGAAATAAGAAATGAGGTTAGAGAATCCCACAGTAAACTTCTTGGTGACTCTTTCAGGGCTTCCATCTTTTTAACAGCATTGAGTTTCCAACAACTGTTATGTCGCTGAGTATCATTGTTGCCGCTGCGATTTCTGGTCTGACTAGAACGCGGAGAAATGGATAAAGAATACCTGCGGCCAGAGGAATTGTTAGCATATTGTAGAAGAACGCCCAAAACAGGTTTTGCTTTATCTTCTGCAATGTTTTCTTGCTTAGTTTGATGCTGACTGCTACGTCGCGAGGGTCATCCTTAATCAAAACTATGTCTCCAGCTTCCATTGCAATGTCCGTTCCGCCGCCAATGGCGATTCCTACATTTGCCTGCGTTATGGCTGGTGCATCGTTTATTCCATCTCCCACCATGGCAACGAATCTTCCTTGATTCTGCAGCTTCCTTACCTCTTCAACTTTTTCGGCTGGAAGAACTTCGGCCAAAACCTCACTAATGTCTAGTTGCTTTGCTATCGCTTCAGCTGTTCTTTTCGTGTCGCCTGTAAGCATAACGACCTTTAGTCCCATCTCCTGAAGCGTTTTAACCGCGTCTTTAGAGTGTTCTTTAAGGGTGTCGGAGACAGCTAACAGTCCAATTGCCTTGCCGTCAATAGCTGCGATTAGTACGGTTTTGCCTTGTTTTTCCAGTTTTTCGATGTAATCTTCTAAATTCTCTATTGACACCTTATGATTTCTCATTAACATGCGGTTTCCAACCAGGATTTTCTTCCGTTCGAACTTTATCGCTACGCCAAGTCCAGGTAAGGCTTCAAAGGAATATGGTTCAGAGACGCTGATTCCCTCACTTTCAGCTTTTTTGATAATTGCTTCACCAACAGGATGCTCAGACCTTTTCTCAGCGACAGCAGCAATTTTCAAAACGTATTGCTTGTCTTCTGCAACAATGTCTGTGACTTCCAACTTGCCTTTAGTTAATGTGCCAGTTTTGTCGAAAACAACGGTGTCGAGTTCTTTGATAACCTCCAATACTGCACTATTTTTGATTAGAATCCCATTTTCTGCACCCTTGCTGACACCAATCATGATTGCGGCAGGTGTTGCTATGCCTAAAGCACATGGACAAGCTATTACTAAGACAGAGACGAGAGTGGTTAGGGCTAGTATCCCATTCTGAAACAAGAAATACCAGATTGCAAACGCTCCAACAGCAACTACGATAACTATTGGAACAAAAAAGTTGACAACCTTATCCGCGAGCCTCTGGATTGGTGCCTTACTTGTCTGGACTTCACGGGTCAACCTTACAATCTGAGCCAGAGTTGTTTCCTTTCCGACTTTTGATGCTCTGAACTTCAAAGTGCCAGTCTTGTTGATTGTTGCGCTGAAAACGGTGTCTCCAACATTTTTCTCGACCGGAACCGACTCTCCAGTTATCATTGACTCATCTATAAATGAGTGTCCGTCAACTACTGTTCCGTCAACAGGAATTTTTTCTCCAGGTTTAACAATCACGATGTCGCCAACTTCAACTTCTTCGACTGGAACTTCTATTTCGTCGTCATTCCGCACTACAATGGCAATTTTGGGTTGAAGCCCCATGAGTTTCTTGATTGTTTCCCCGGTTTTTTCAACAGCCATCTCTTCTAATAGCATACCAAGAGTAATGGTAGTGATTACAACCGCTGAGGCTTCGTAAAAAATCGGGCCATCAATGAAGAATGTTGAGAACAATGAATAGAAATAAGCGGCTGAAGCGCTTAGAGCAACAAGGACGTTCATGTCAGCGAACCTGTTTTTGAGTGAATTATATGCGTCTGTGTAGAAGTGCCAACCTACGATGAACTGGACAGGGGTTGTTAGTGCCAACAATAAGAGTTTCTTTTCGGGAAAATCTAGAAGGTAGCTAATAACTGCAATTGGTATTGTTAGGGCAAGTCCGAAGAAGAAAAGCGACAGCCTTCTACCTATGGCTTTTTTACGTTTTTCAGCGGAAGGTTCCTTTTCGCCCTCCACAGCTTCGTATCCAACCCTCTTGATGATTCTCTTAATTTTCTCAATGTTAATTCTGTCCAAATCAAATCTTACAATGGCTTCTCTGGATGCAAGGTTCACTTTGGCTTCTATGACGCCATCAACTTTTGACAAACCCTTTTCAATTCGCTGTGCACACGCGGGACAATGCATCCCGAAGATTTGAAGGATGACTTCTTTCTCTTTCATTTAGACCAGCTTAAGCCAAGCTAATGATTTCATTCCTTCATATAAGTGCATTTGGTGAACGGTATTTTCTTGGAAACTAGCGATGAATGGGGAAAATAGGTTTAAGCAGAGAGAATTTTTAGTTTAGAGCTTCGGCCTGTTTCAGTGCTTTCTCTACTTCTTCGCGTATTATGTAGCCTCCAACGTGGAGTATTGGCTCTTTCACTTCCGGGTCTACACTCATTGTTGCTGTGCATGGGTAGCTGTGGTGGGCTTTTGCCACCGCATCGTAGAGGTTTTCCCTTCTTGATTTAACTCCAATGAGTTTTCTTGCTACATACCATGTGGACCCGCATGGAGCGCTCCGTCTAACAATTACATGGTTTATAACCTCGTATCCGCCCCTGTTCACGGTTGAAGTTTCTAATGAGGGTCTTCCGACTTTTAATTCTGTTACAAGCCTTGAAATTATTGGTTTGTCTTCTGCTGGTTCCAGCGAGCAGAAAGGCTTTGGAAACGCATTTTCCAGGTCTAATTCTTCACATTTTTCCTCCACCTGCTTTCTTAGGCCTGATGGAACTTCGACGAAGTCTTCTATTGGCACAATTAACCCTTCTATCCCAAACTTTTGTACATAATCCGGCAGCTCCGATAACAGGTCTTTGTGCAGCCCCGACGCTATGCATAAATCAGCTTTCGGGAGCTTCTTTGGCATGTATTTTTCTGGGGTGTCTATAAAGGCTGGCAGTTTGGACGGGTCTGGCAGCTGTGTTGCCGCCAGAATGTTGCGAACATAGCTGTACACGCTATATTTGCAGTAGTCGCAGTAGAGGCCGCAGGATTTGCAGAAGCTCGGATCATTAATCAGGTTTCTTATAACCCGTTCTGCATATTCTCCACTGTAGATGAAGACCAAAGTCAATCTTTCTTCCCTGCTAGTCGGCTTCAAGTTTAACCACTCAATCGTAACATGGCTTTTATAGAAATGTATGGAAGTTAAGAACGTTCGTTTACTTGAATATTTCGCAGTCGAATTTCGTGAGCCTTTCCGACTTTTCAGGCCACACCACATAAGTATCTTCAAATTTTATTGTTCTGATACAGGGAACTGTTAGCGGTGCGTGTACAGAAGCCAAAACCATATTTTCGACAGCTTTATATTGGCGTTGAGGAACCGCTGGAGCTGTTATTGGTTCTCTTTTGTCAGGAGCGCGCGCGGGAGATATCTCCACTGTCGTAGAAGAAGAGGGTGTTGCATAGAGTTGTGATTTTAGGATTTTACTGCCAAAACGTTGATGCTCATGGTTGAAGTCAGAGCATCTCTCACGATCTCTTTTGCTTCTTCTTCTAGTTCAGATACGCTTTTAAATTTTTGAGTCTTTTTGTTGGGATCAGCAACTATGACTTTCGCGTTAGGATCATTTGCAACGTCTTCGAAAGAATGTTGTGTTTCCCCAATAATTTTCACATTTTGAAATCCTGCTCGTTCTATTGTTTCTATGTATTCGTCTTTCATTATTGCTCCTTGGATGCAACCCGCAGGATGTGCTCTCTTCTTCAGGGTTTCTGAAAGTTCTTTCAGCAAGACAATGTCTGAAACCATTAACCTTCCACCAGGTTTCAGCGCTCTGAACGCTTCTTCAAAAACTCTCCGCTTGTTGGGTGCAAGATTGACAACACAGTTTGAGATGATTACGTCAGCAGTGTTGTCTGCAACAGGTAGATTTTCGATTTCCCCTAGTCTAAACTCAACATTCTTGTAGTTCCCCTTTCGTGCGTTTTCTCTTGCCTTGTTTATCATTTCGGGGGTCATGTCCACACCGATAACTCTTCCTTTTTCTCCAACCTTTCTTGCCGCGAGGAAACAGTCTACTCCCGCGCCTGAGCCAAGATCAATGACTGTTTCACCTTCTTTTAGAGATGCTAGTGCGACAGGATTTCCACATCCAAGACCAAGATTGGCGCCTTCCGGAATAGACTTGAGTTCTTCTTTGGTGTAACCCATCTTCTTGCTTCGTTCTTCATATGTAGTGGGACCGTCACAGCACGAATTTGTGGGGCTACAACAAAGTCCATCTTTGGCTATCTTTGCGTATCCTTCTCGCACATTCTTCCTTACCTTTTCCTCTTCCAAATATGACACCTTTTTCTGTGATCTCATGTCATTTATTCTTTGGCGAGTGACCTTTTCGCTTGTTCCTTTAGCGCTCTAATCTTCTCGACTGTTGGCATTACTTTCTGAAACAGGTCTTTGCGGGCTTGTATTCCCTCTTTAATAAAGAATGCTGCTGCTTCGGATCTGCTTTTGAAAGCTTCAACTTCGACAAGAGCGTCTATTTGTTTCAGGTTTTCGTCGTTCAGTCTTGTCATGACTACGTTGCTTCTTCCCTCTAACTTCTCACTTATTTTCATGAGAACCTTTTCTTTGATTTTTTCTGCATCTTCGCCTTCTGGGCAACACGCCATCATAACAACCTTTTCGCCTTCTTTGGGCTTAATTTCTCTCTTTTTTCCCTCTTCTTCGCTCATTTATCTCGCCTCTTCAGCAATGTATGTATTTTGTAATTTGTAATATCAATACCGAATGCGAACATATAAATGTTTCGCGCGCGAATTAAAATCCCAGCGCGTTCGCGCGCGCGCAATTCGTGGATGCGGCAGTATTCTCTTGCCTCTATTTTCTCGGCTGTATTTTCAAACTCTGCTTCTGGCTTGTCTGTTTAGCCAAACGAGCAACACTGTTGCTGCTGCCGATATCGCTGCCGAAACTATGAAGCCATATCCCAATCCATATTGAATAATCGCGCCCGCCGTGATCAAAGGCGCTATTCCCTGTCCAACGTCTATCCCCATCATGTAAAGCGAGTTTGCAAGTACATTTCTAGAAGGCCGAACGTACTCTGCAATAAGCATGGAACCTACGGGAAAGAGTACTCCTTGGATTGCGCCAATTAAAGCGAAGATTCCTGCAAAAACTAAATCATCTACAAAAATGACTAAAGCAAAAGAAAACAACGCTGCAAGAATTGTGCTGAACATCACAAGCGTTGATTTGCTTACTCTTCCGACAATTCTCCCTATGGAAAGACGTGTAACAGTCGTGGCGGTGTAGTACAAGAGGAAAAGCACAGAAACGAGTTCGTCGCTAAACTTAAGCTCGTCTTTCGCGTAAAGCGGGGCATAGGCTAATATCACTCCAAAAAGAACAAAAAAGGCGAAATTTCCAATAAAAGCCATGTCAAACATTCGGTTGCGCGTGATTGCTGAAATCTTACTTTTCAGGGCTTCTCTGCTCACAGCCACACCAATGATCTGCCAATTCTTCTCGATTGAAGAAATCTTCTTATTGAGAAAAAAAGCCGCAAAAACTCCAACAAAGCCCATCAAACAAGCAAAATAAAAAGTGTTTTGAACACCAAACAGCGGAATAGAGAATGTGGTGATGGCTGGTCCAGCTAACAAGCCGAGACTTAACGATGCAGTGTAAGTGCCAACACCTTTGTCTCTCTCAACACTTGAGATTGCCAAAGCAGCCAAAATCAGGGATGCTGTTCCGATAAAAGCGTACGCAAAACCTTGCGTAGCACGCAAAACAATTAGCATGATGACGCTGTCTGTCAAAGGGTAAAGTGCTGGGCAGATGGAGAAAATTACGAAGGCAAAAAGCAAAAAAGTTATTGTCTTTTTCCCACCAGCGAACACACCCAAAGAAGTTTTTGCCAGAGCAGAAGCAATAAAAAATATAGCTGTTACTAAACCAATCATTTCGACAGGCGCGTTTGTTACGTCTTTTACGTAAATCGACAGTATAGGGGCAATGACTGAAGAAGAGGCTATGTAGCTGAACCCCATCATGCACATGATTGAATGCGGTGTTAATTGCAGCCTTCTCAATAGGCATACACACGCGCTCTAGAGTTTAGCCAGTTAGGCGTGAGTATCTGAAAAGAAAATCCCACCATTTTTCATCCTTGACTTTCTCTCCTTCACAGACAAGTTCGTGCACACGCTTCATTATTGCGTGATGCTTCTTTTCGTCGCTGATTATGTCCTCAAGGATAAACCTTACGCGTTTATCCTCTGTCTTATCAACAATCTTCTCGAAGCCTTCAAGCATTTCGCGTTCAACTTCAACGTGGTTCTCAATAGCTTTACGGAATTCTTCGCCTTCCCATCTAAACTGTTCTTTCGAAGGAGTTTCCAGCAATTTTGAGATAGCGCGTAACATATGCTCATGTTTCGTCGAGTCCAAAGCAAGTTGATAAAGCAGGAGCCGAATAACCGTGTTGTTTGTCTTTCCCATCGAATCATGCAGAAGTCTCACGGCTTCCTTTTCATTTTCAACCCGTTCTCCAATCATCATCTTAAACTTCTGCTTGTCTGTCGACAAATCAACCCCTCAAACATTTTGGAACGCCGATTCTATTTAAACATTTCAAGGATTCCTTCGCGCGCGCGTGTTTCGTGCATGGTTGATATTTTAGGGAAGTTTTAAATTTCGATGAGAGATATGTGAGTTGGTGGTTTGATTTGGCTGAAACTGTAATGGTGCATAAGAAAGAAACTAAAACTGTAATGGATTTGTGTTTTGATATTAAGGGTCAGACGGCAATCGTAACTGGCGCTTCCAGCGGTTTAGGTGTAACGTTTGCTGAATCATTAGCTGAAATTGGAGTAAACGTTGTAATTGCCGCAAGAAGATACGAAAGGCTTGTCAAAATAGCTGAAGAATTATCCAACAAATACAATGTGAGAGTGGTCCCTGTCAAAACAGACGTAAGTCGAGAGGCACAAGTAATCAACATGGTGAACACTGCGATAGAAAAATTTGGATCATTGGAAATTCTGGTTAACAACGCTGGAATTGCAAGTTTAAGTCCATCCGTTGACATGAACATCGAAGAATGGAAAAAAGTGATAGACGTGAACTTGACCGGGGTCTTTTTATGCGCGAGAACTGCTGCACGTGAAATGATCAAGAGGAAATATGGAAAAATAGTGAACATTGCTTCCATTTATGGGGCCGTAGGAGATATATTTCCAACAGCACCTTATTATGCCTCTAAAGGCGCAGTCATAAACTTGACAAGAGCCTTAGCCATAGAATGGGCACCTTACAAAATAAATGTGAACGCTATTGCGCCAGGGTTTTTCCCAAGTGAGATGACAGAAACTGTTTTCCAAGATGAAAAATCGTTGAAATACATCCTTTCCAGAACTGCGTTAGGAAGAACAGGAGAACCAATAGACCTGAAAGCAGCGCTTATATACCTGACCTCTCCAGCCTCTGCATACCTGACGGGACAGACAATATTCGTTGATGGTGGATGGACAGCGCTTTAACAAAACTTTAATCCCAAGGTCAAACGTCTATTATCGCAATGATCCGCACACAAGGCTTCAATCTACTTTATTGATGTTACTCTCCACTCTTAGCGCGCGCATAAAGTTTTTCTATATGGAGCCCTTTTAGGCTTACTGGTTCATTGCTATGTCTCCAGAAGAAAAGGAAGAAACGGTTCTGAGCGACGCTAAGAAGTTTGAGAAGAAATATCGTTGGGCAGAAGCGAGCACGCTCTATGAGCAAGCTTTAGGTTTGGTTGGAAAAGGGGACCCTTTGAGGAAAGGAGAGATTCAAGAGAAGATTGGCTACTGCTTTCAGCGTGCTGCGTTCCAAGCGGAAAGCCAAGAAGAGTTCAAGCAGAGGATGCAGCGAGCAATTGAAGCCTATCAGAAGACAAAAAAATTCTACGAAAAACTCGTGGATAGGCGGAAAGATGCAAGGATCTTTCGGTGTGATGCTATGGTCGCATACATAGGTTATTGGCTCACATCGGAAGCGCCCGAAAAAAGGAAGCTACTCGGCGAATGCTGGAGGCTTACAAAGGAGGCTCTAGAGGCCTTCAAGGAAGCAGAAGACGTTTGGGGATACGGGAGGACTTTCAACCAACTCTCGTCAAGCGTTCTGTTTAGATTCTGTCTCGAGTGGGATTTTCGGGTTCGCGAGGAAATGATTAGGGAAGCAATAGAGCATGGAGAGCAAGCGATCAAGGTCCTTTCCACGTTTGGAGACCCTCATGAACTTGCAAGAGTCTATGCAAGAAATGCTTTCTATCTAGGAGTGTTCGACTATTATTTTTTGGACATCGATGAAAAGGGAAGGGAGAATCAGAAAGCGCAAAGCTATTGGCTGAAGGCCAGCGAACTTTCCGAAGAGATAGCGCTACTTGAATTACTATATCCAGTTTTCGGAGGCAAACTCTCTATAGGTTGGGGAGAAGGTACGAATGAGACACTGCTGAAGCTCAAGAAAGCGCTAAAGTACGCTAGGAGAACAAAAGACAAACTCCTCATCGGATGGGCCCTAGACTGGCTAACATACCATGCTGCATGGAGTGGCGCCGCCATCGAAGGCAAGGATGAAAGTCAGAAGCTCATGAAGACAGTTTTGCAATATATGGATGATGCAAGAAATCAATATTCCCCCATTTCCTTCACAAGCCCTCGTGCCGACAACGTCTGGATCGAAACGTGTCATACCCAGTACTTTTTTGCGTCGGATTTTGAAACAGATGTCAACAAAAAACGTGAATTATTAGAAGAAGCCTTGCGAGGCATGCCGGTCAGTCTAAAAGTAGCTGATACTTCGGGATACCCCGAAGTCATTCTATATGTTCATCACATGCTAGTGAATTTACTCACATCATTAGCCAAGATCGAATCAAACTCAAAGAAGAAAAAAGAATTTCTAAAAAGAGCTCTGGAACATGAAAACGAGGCGATCCGGCTCACCGAGCAGTTTCAACCCTTCCTGTACTGGAATCGAGGCATAATGCAGCTACATCTGGCCGAAATAAAACATGAACTCGCACAGTTGGCCAAGAAGCTTGAGATCAAAAGAAAACTCCTCCAAGAAGCTCTATCAGACCTGAAGAAATGCTTGGAGCTCCTCCTTAAGGGTATGACACTATATCGGAAGAGCTCAGTTATGTTCTTCACGACTCTAGGAAATGTTGAATATAAATACGGAAATTGGCTAAGCGGTCTTTATGAACATACCAACAACAGAAAGCATTTGAAAGAGGCAATAGAGGCTTTTGAGGATGCCGCCGCATCATTTCAAAAGACTAACCTGAAAAGTCGGATGGCGGAGTGCAATTGGAAAACAGCTCATGCATACGACACCCTGACAGAGTATCTGAAGGCGGCTGAAAACTTCGACCGTGCTTCAAACAACTACGAAAAAGCCGCGGAGAAGATCCCCCAGCTTAAGGTCTTCTATCAAGACCATGCACTTTACATGTGTAGTTGGTGTGAAATCGAGAAAGCAAGACATCATCATGCAGAGAAACATTTTGGACAGGCAAAACAGCACTATGAGCAAGCCAAAGACCTCCACGAATCAACTGAGAGATGGAGCTACCTCAGCCAGTACTATTTGGCATGGGCTCGATTGGAAGAAGCAGAAGATCTAAGTCGAAGAGAAAAAACCGAAGAAGCCAAAGACCTCTTTCAACAAGCTGCTAGCCTATTTGCAGAAGCGAAGAGGGCTATCAAGGCCAAACTGGACAAGATTGAAGCCAAAGACGAGAAGCAGATGTGCATGAAACTGATCAACGCTTCAAAGATAAGACGTGATTACTGTCTTGGAAGAATCGCCTTGGAAGAAGCAAAAATTCTTGATCGGCAAGGCAACTATGCTGTGAGTTCAAAGAAATACGGATCAGCAGCAGAAATGTTCCAAAAAATTGCCAAAATAGAGTCAGAGCAACGTCGTGAAGAGCTGCAACTGATAATTCGTCTCTGCCAAGCTTGGGAGAAGATGATGATAGCTGAAGCAAAGGCCTCATCGACCATGTATGGGGAGGCTGCAGAACTGTTCAAAGAAGCCAAGGAATATGCCCTTGACCAACCAACCAGTCTACTTGCCTTAGCCAACAGCAGTTTCTGCAAAGCGCTTGAAGCCGGAACAAAATTTGAAGAAACCAGAGATGCAACGTTGCATACGGCTGTAACTCGGCATTTGGAAACCGCAGCCAATTACTATGTCAAGGCAGGCTTCAAGACCGCCTCAGAGTATTCGAGAGCTACTCAATATCTATTTGACGCCTATCTGTATATGGACAACGCTAAGAAGGAAACAGATCCAGAAAAGAAGGCTAGATACTACATGATGGCTGAAAAAGTCCTGCAAACCTCAGCCGGATCATATCTAAAAGCGAGACATCCAGAAAAAAGGGAGCAGGTTCAGCGGCTTCTGGAAAAGGTTAAGGAAGAACGAGAGCTAGCCGTGTCCCTCAGTGAAGTGTTGCATGCACCCGGTATTGCTTCAGCCACATCGAGTTTCGTCACGCCAACTCCTAACGAGGAAAAGGCGGTGGGTTTAGAACGATTTGAGCATGCAGACATACAAGCAAACCTGATTGCCACAGCAAAAGAGGTGAATGTTGGCGAAGATGTGGACTTGGAAATAGAGCTGGCCAACGTTGGAAAAGCTCCCGCCTTGTTGATGAAAGTTGAAAAAGTCATTCCAGAAGACTTTGACATTAAAGGAGTACCCAGTGTTTACAGGGTTGAAGATTCTTATCTCAACTTGAAGGGCAAAAGGTTGGATCCAATGAAGACCGAAGAAATAAGAATTGTTGCCCGGCCACGGTCCAGAGGAACGTTCAAAATGACACCTCGGGTCTTATACACGGACGAAACAGGCGAATACAAGTCGCACGAGCCTGTTCCCCTCACAATAACAGTCAAAGAACTAGGGATCAAAGGATGGATCAAAGGATAGAGATAATCAAGCCCGCGCGATTTCAGGATAACTTTTCAACTGTTGTGTTAAGTCTTGTTTAAAGATCTCACGTGCTTCAGCGTATTTTCTTGAAATGATCTCGGAAGATTTGTTTACCGCATCCTTGGATGATAGGTCTATCTCTTCACAAGTAAGTTTGAATACTTCGCAAAGATGATGATATGTATTCTTCCATTATGCGCGCGCTTAATTTAGAAATTAGAAAATTAAGTTTCTTCGGTGACTGTGTTTTCTAGGATGCCGATTTTTTCAATCTGTATTCTTACGATGTCGAGAGGCTGTAGAAACTTTGGTTGAGGTTTTTGAGCAAAACCGACGCCGGCAGGAGTCCCTGTTGCAATTATGTCGCATGGTTCCAAAGTCATTATTCGGCTTAAATGATGTATTATTTCATAGACATTGAAAACCATGTTTTTTGTTGTTGAATCTTGACGAGGTTCATTGTTGACCCATGTGCGGATGAATAAGTTAGATGTGTCTTGTAGCTGGTTTTCGGTGGTTATGCTTGGTCCTGTTGGGGCGAAGGTGTCGATGCTTTTTCCCCTGGTCCATTGCTTGTCTTTGAATTGAAGGTCTCGTGCTGAAACATCGTTCAGGATAGTGTATCCGAAAATGTATGATTTAGTCTCTGAAACTGAAACGTTTTTGGCTTTTCTTCCCATCACGATTGCTAGTTCAGCTTCGTAGTCAAGCTTTTTGACAAAGCTTGGTTTGACTATGTTTTCATTTGGACCAATTATTGTTGTATGCGGTTTTATGAAAATCACTGGTTCGTCAGGTATAGCGGCGTTTTGTTCTGCCGCATGGTCCCGATAATTTAGACCTAAACAAACAATTTTGGGTGGAAAATCTATCGGTGACAGTAAAGTCACTTCGTTGATTGGGCGAGAGACGGATTCAATATCCTCTTTTGTAGCCTCTCTGAACTGCTTTTCTGCAGTTTCACCTCCTATTCCTGAAGCTATGAAGTCTCGAAGCAGTTCTGGGAGTTGCATGTCAAGACGTTTCGCTAGTCTGGGCAAACAAGTTATTTTATCGGATGTTAAGACGCCGTAGTTTTCTCTCTCTTCATCAAGATAGCGGGCCAGTCTCATTTCCTAAACCTTCTTTGCTTTGGAACAAGTTCAAACTATCAATGTTGGATAGTTTCACAATTCTACGAATTACAGACGGGACAAAATATAGTTTTTCAAGAAAAAAGATATTTTAGAGGGCGCGCTTCTTTGATTTTTTTGATCGAGCCTATGACAAACACGTAATAACATGTTTCATAACTGATACAAGAACTGCAGTGTAAAAACTTAGGTTAGTTTTAGAAGGGAAGGGGTTAAAAGGGAAACCGTAGTTGTCTCCAAAAATGAAAATATGAAAGAGTGGGGTTTGGGAAGCGAGGCCCTCGAAAATGATTGCGAGAAAAAATAAAACTTTAATGCACACACACAATTTGGCGTGGCACACACACTACTCGGTGGCTAGTGGGGCTGGGTATGCAGGTGGTAATTGACCAGCTAAGCATTCAGGTTGAAGAAAAGGCAATTAGTTAGGAAAATGCCTTTGGGGTAGAGGGACAATTCTGAATTGATGGGATACTGTTTTTAAAGAACAAATATCTGAAGTTGCCTTTTCAAGCTCGCGCGCTTACTATATTTATTTGTTTTTTGTATTAGTTTTATTCTAGCCATTAGAAGGTAAGAATTATGAACAAGCAGATAGCTGAAGAATATTACACGTTACGAAAGTCAGAAATCCTTGCACTATTTGATGACCATGCTCAGGCATGGAAACCATTCATAGTCAGTCGATATGGGGATGACTTTGCAGATACTATTCTGAAAGAAGCCCGTGAACAACACGAGGTGTTGATCCCTGAAATCCCTTACATCGGTGGTGATGAGAACCCTATGACCCGCCATCTCATTCGGTCAACCACAAGTCTCGTCTTATATAAAGCTTTGAGAGCGCGAGGTAAGACAGCGGAAGAAACTGGAAAGATTATATACGATGCAGTCGTGGAACGTGTTAGCCGTCTAAAGCCTTGGCCTTTGAAAATGACTCCAAATGATGTTAAGAGGATGAAGGAGCAAGCCAGAAGATCTCAAGAGCGCCGTTACCCTGGAGATTGGGTGCGTGAGTATGTTGAAGGCGATGGTGTGGAATTCGATTATGGCTACGATTTTTTCGAATGCGGCACTCAGAAGTTCTATCACGCTCAGGGTGCAGATGAGTTCCTGCCCTATTTCTGTTTCCTTGACTTTCCCATCAACAAGGCATACGGTAGCGGATTATGGGGATTCACCAGGACCATTACTCTCGCCGAAGGCTATGAGAAGTGTAACTTTCGATTTAAGAAAGGTGGAAAGACTGATCAAGACTGGCCTCCACCGTTCCTTAAGAAAAAATAGTAGACCCATCGAATGGACAAAAGCACAGTCGCAAATATTGAAACTTCAAAAACCAGAGATTCTTCCTTTAGGCACAGGAGCCTTGGAAGGTTATTGCTGCAAACCTCCATCGCTCGGTTGATGCAGCGAAAAAGAAATGTAAGATGCTTGGCTTAGAAGTAGTCGGCGCTAAGGGCCATAAGACGACTACTTCTATGAAGTTCCCGAAGGAGCGTAATCAGCCCACCTAGCATATCCGCAGCCAAAGCCACGTTGATAATTGTGTGTGTGGGATTAAATTTTAATTCTCTCTCTCTCTCTCTCTCTCTCTCTCGGTCTCGTGAAACCTACGGTTTCCCAAACCCTTCCCTTACAATTTTAATTCTCTCTCTGGAAAATCACCTCCTCTGTGTGCTCGCTACAGCATCGAACCCCAAAACAAATAAAAGTTTGACTTTCTATGGTATCATCCAAGGTGAAACTGTTATGTCGGATTGGTGGTCTTTAGGAGATAAGTGCTCTTGTGGACAGAGGGTTTCTAAATATGATCAATACTGTCCGTACTGTGGGTCTTACAACACTCAATATGAAGACCCAGATGAAGTTAAGATAGAGTATTGTAGTCAATGTGGAGAAAGACTAGAAGGCTCTATCATATGCTGGAAATGTTTCAAGAAAGGCTTAAGAAAGAGCTAAGAAGCCCTATTCTACACTTGGTTTAAAACAATTTCTTCCAGTCTTACGAGTGTTTTCAAAAATTCGTTGATCGTCACTTCTTTTTGGCTTAAGTATTCTATTATTGTTAGGTCTTCGGGGTTCATTTTTATTCTGGTGTGTGCAAACCGTGGTTGCGCGCTCTTTTCCTAACATTCAATTGAAAAGACTGAAACCGCGATAAGCCAAATCTGTAACGTCTAACCACTCATTGGAATGTAAGCTATCTTTTCTCGTGTATGCATCGTTATGCGTTATTATGCACAGCTATGCATAGTTATGCACCGAAATTCAACATTCTAGTATGTATGTTTTACACTCTACAAAAAACCAAAACAACAAAATAAGAAACAAAAATGGAAAAAAGAAAGACAGAAAAAAAAGAACTCACCCATCAAGAACGAGAAGACATGGCTTTATCATTGTTAGCCGTATTACCTAGGTACCTAGGTAAGGCTAAGACCATGAAACACACCACTAAATTCCCAGTTTTTCTGTATCTTGAAAGACTCTTCGTTAGTGCCTAGAAAAAAGCCGAAATCTCTGAGTATAATTTTCATTTTATTCATCCTCTTCATTATTCGTTAAGACTTTAAGTTGTTCCAACGGTTTCTTTTCTTTTTCTTTGAAAGCTTGTTTATGTCGTTTCTTCCATCTTGTTAATGCTTTTTCATCTCCATATTCAAACACATCTATTTGATATTGAACTATTTCTTTCGCCAAAGACTTCAGATAATTTTCTATTCCTTCTTTTGCACCAGGGATAAAGCGTGAAAGAAGCTGAATTAACATATCAAAATGAAACGTTTTCAGCTCAGCAATTACTTTTTCTTTATCCCAAACTGTTTTATAAACACGTTTTCCATTTCTTCTTATTCTTCTTATAACTTCCTCTTGTTCCATATCTCTTAGGTGTTGTGCTAGAGTTCCTTTGCTGAGTTGTGTTTTCTCAAGCAGTTCAGTAAAACTTAGAGGATTTTCGAGCAATGTCATGTAAATTTTTGATCTGTTCCCCATTTTTTCCAGTTCCGGCAATTTCCCTTTTATCGGCATTATATTTTTCCTCAATACTAATTTTAAAGCATGTTAACTATTTAACTGTTTTGATGTTCATACTAAGTTCATAGCGTACGCACAAAGCATTGAAGTTCAAAGCATAAAAAAGGTCAAACCAATAGACTTAAATAAGGCGAATATGACTATATTGCCAAAGGCAAAAGAATCATGAACAAGAAAATTGAATCCCCTTCCTCTGAAGAGGAAGAAACCGAAGAGGAAGAGACAATAGAGAGTGAACCCATTGAAGAGACTATTTCAAGAAAAAAGAAAACTCCACTTGTTTCTTCAGGTAGAAGAAGAGAACGTAGATCAGAAAGACAGTCAATTCAGCGGATACCAACACCAGAAGCTGAAGACCTAGAAAAACCACCAAACAGAAAAAAACGTGTTGTATTCAACTTAACACCAATTCAACATGAAAACTTGAAAAAAGAAGCCTACGAAAAAGATTGCACAATGGGAAGCATAATCAGAGAATGTGTTGACAACCATTTTGAAAACTTAGAAACAGTGAAATCAAATCCAGACAACACGGAAACCATTAAGAAAATTGAAGCTTGCATGAAAGAAGCAACGGGCTTTTTCGGAGACTTCGATTTAGAAGAGTTTTTAACATATACAGAAGCAAACGAACTTACAGGAGACATTTGGACACCGGAACTACTGGAGACTTATTTAGTTCCGAAGTTGAGACAGTCAAGCGAAAGTGACCTACCTGAAGATACAAACAGAGTTTTCGAAGCCTTACAACTTGACGAAAAAAACAGATCGTTTCTCGCTGAAAAACTCGGTTTAAAACTTGACGAGAAAGCCGAAGTTAAAGAAAAAGGCTTTTTTAAAGACTTGATCTAATAGTGGTTAGTGTACCGGTTTTCTCTCCCAAACTTTTTTCGTCGTGTATGACATGAACTTTTGGAAAAAAGAATATTCCTTAGCTCTTGTTTTGCTTGTTGCTGTAGTGTGCTTCATAGCAGGCATGGTTTTAGATGAACAATTCAGAAAGGTGATTTGAAAAAGTAATTTTTCTCTTCATCGGTGTGGAAGCACCTGAGAGGATATGTTGCTATGAAATATATTCACAACGAGACTTATAAACCTTTTCAAAACAATAAAAAATCTTTTACGAACGTAAAGACAATCACGTTAAACCTAACAAGCTACACTAACGATCTTCCAGGGAATTTTGAAGCTCTCTTGTTAATGTATATGGAAACTCATAACATTGCCCGCATTACTCTTGATTATAAAAACGAAATTGCTGAATACTTAGAGAGAACGCCTAAGCAAATGTGGGTTAGTTTATGGTTAACTGATAATCTAACAACTTCTCAATTCAAAAAAGAAATGCAATATAACATTCAAGAAACCTCAGAAGATCTAGAGTCTTTTCTACGGAATGTTCAAGAATGGTTTAATGAGGGGCGGTTTTTAAGTGGTTGAAAGAAAAGATGAATATGAATGATTAAGCAAATAGAGGCCATAAAGAATCCTAAACCACTAATCGAAAATAAAGGATGTCAAGAGAAAAAACGCTTTAAATCAGAAAACAACCTCAAAAAACAGTTACTTTTCAGAAGTAAAGATATACATATACATAATTGTAAGTCTTTACTTCAGAAAATAAACCTTAAAAAACGCTTGTTTTCGCCAAATAAGGAAGCTCTAAGGCGAGACATGGGAAAAAAGTGGTAAGAATTTCATGGGAAAAAGTGCAAAAACATCATTAAAAATCCCCAATTTTTATGGAGAAAACTTGACAGATGCCATGAACTTACTGTTAAACCTTTCATGCCATTCAGCAAATCTTGAACCCATGAACATAGCTAAGAAAAGAGAATACCGAAAAGACAGAAGCCAAATCAACGTGTTTGTTCAAGCTCCTTTCGGAGAGTTCAAATCTACAATATTCAATTTTGTTTCACAACATTATCCCTCTATAGTTTTAACAGACATTTCATTCCCTAAGTTAGTGGGTAGTTTTGACGTTAAGAGTAGAACCGTTATTCCTTCAGCATGTTGGGAATACCGCAATAAAACCATTATTTTAGACGAGTTTTACTTCAGAGAAGGAATCATAAATGCACTGTTAGGTTTGATGGAAGGCGGAGAATACAGCAGAGCTATGGCACGAAACTTACTGAAAACCACAAACAGAAAAGACGGCGACTTATGTTTTAAATGTTCAAAAACTGGATGGATTAAAGTGAAAACACGGTGCAACTGGATCATAGGAACAATGCATGATATTGTTTACAATCCATATGTTACTTATGACGCATTGGTTAGTCGTTGCATACCTATCTACTATAAATTGTTTCCAACTCAATTCAAAGAAATTTTAGAAGGAAATCGCGAATTGTTCACTCCGTTAGAGTTTCCAGAACCTTTAATGCAGATAGAATGGAATGATGTTGAATATGTCTGGGATGTTATTGCTAATTCTGACCTAGCCAAATACTCTTACAAAAACAACTTGATTCCACGAACAATAGGAGATTGTCTTAGATGTTTCAACATTATAGGCAAACACAACGTTGATTTATACGAGTTCATCATCTCCATGAAAAGCTATCTCCCAGACGTTAGATGGATTAACCAGCAACTTGAAACCAAAAAGAAACAGAAAATAGACATAGAGAAATTGAAAAAGAAAGCCTTCAGCAAAATATGAGTTTAGTTTAACAGTGTAATTCTAGGCTTCCACGTTTCTCTTTCATTCCTCAGATATTTCGCCAGAAGATATGCCTCTTCGTTAATCAAAGTCTCTATCTCCTGTCTCTTGCCAACTCTGATTCTAGGAATTTCAACTTTCGTCTGGAAATACCTGTACAGATTTTTCATGAAATCTCTAGTCTGAAGATTATTCAAATATTCTCTTTTTCCTTTTCTTTTCCGAGACAAACTTTCATGCTTCACTGAGAAGTCTCTTCTCTTCAATTCTGTACAATGCTGGATTATGAAGTCGTCTATGAGATAGCGGTATAACTCTTGAAAATCACAGACCAGTGAAGGCTTTCCAAATTGGATAGAATGTAAGAATCCGAGGTATGGCTCAAGTTTGGCTCTTATCAATGCTATGTGTATTTTCCATGCTAGAAACTGATAGGCTAAATTGAAAACGTTGTTTAATCCGTCAAACGCCTTGAACGTTTTTCTTGATCGTGGTCTCAACCATTCCGGAAACAACTGAAATATCTGGTTAAAATAATGTCTAGCATATTTCCCCTCAACAGCTAACAGCCTTCTTCTTAACGACCTTAAGTTGTCTGATTCAATGTTTTCGACAACTTTAACAACGTTTTCGTTAACGTTTAAACCGTGTTTTCTGAGTATTCTGTTTTGGCCTCTTATTTTTCCTAGTACGATCTGTTTTGCTATGTGTAAGCCTTTACTGTTCTTGTATGCTTCATATTGAGATAACCTGGTTTTGGCATGACTGTCATATTCTACACTTTTCAGCATGGCCACTGGCCTGCCTCTCCGAGTCAGAATGAGAGTGTCTATCTCCCAGAATCCTAAAGACGCTAATGCACCAATTGAAACTGTGTTTCCAGTCTTTAAGACTACTTCTCCTATTTTTTCTTCAAATAATGGGTACTTCTGTTCTTTTCCATGTTTGTCTCTAACTATGAAACAGCCTTTCTGCATCCCCAGATATGAGCCATATTTATCTAAAATGATCTTCTCTACTTTTGCTTTTCTCACCTTGCTGTTCTCCATTAACGATTATGAATTTTGTCTTTAATAAGAGTTTCGTTGTTTATTTAGTGTTTAATTTAGTGGTTTTTTCAATTTTAGAACAGAATCTAAAAACCAATATTTGAAAGGGAAGCAGAACACAGACTGTTTGGAGAACAGCAAAATGAGTTAAAAACTCATTTCTTCCATGTCCTGCTTCCCAATTGTTGCAAATTGCAAGAACAGTTAAAAAACTTTGCTGATGTGCCTTTTTGAATTTTCTGATTTCTGTTGTATAATTGAATCTTGCCAAATTGTCTTTGTCGAATATGCGTTTTGTGGAAATGTGTTTTGGCGTATTTGCAGAATTTACAGTTTTTTGAACTTTGGATAAAACTAATGTTTTGTTTTTTCTGATTTTTCAGTTTTTTAATTTGTTGTTTTTGGTTAAAATAGCAAATTACACCCAAATCATGGGCTAAACAGCCATAGAAACGTTTATTAAGGAGATTAGCTCTAGAACCTAGCGGAGAACAGCAAAATGATGGGAATAAAGGAAAAATACAAGAATGTAGCACTAGGTTTAACAACAGAGATGACGAAGGCTGATCTGAAAAGCACTTTCTTGCTTCTGGCAGAGGCAGGGCTGTTATCAGAAAGAGGGTTCTTAACAAGAGAAGAAAGCGACGAGCTTGTGAGAGTTTTCATTCAGAAAATCGTTTCACACGTAACGTCGCCATACTGTGACATTGATAACGAAAGTGGCGAAACTTACTATCTCTTCCGCATTGGGCATGGTAATGAACCGTTCGCTGTAATTGATGAACAGAACAAAACATACTATACCTTTCGCCCTGTTCCGTACAACTGAGGTTGACCAAAATGGGTTTTTATCCTAAATACCCCTTTTTTTCTGAAATTTCAATCGTAAGCTCCTTAAGTTTCAAACTTTCTTAGTATGTGGTTTTTATTCATGGTTATTATGAGGTTTTAGAAGAGAACAAAGCAACGTTAGAAAAGTGATAGTTAAGAAAAATGGTTAAACATAGAATTTATAAGAGGCATTCTACCTGGGCTTTTTGAACCAAATATGGTTCACGTTAAATATGATGTAAATCTTCCTTACAGTGGAAAATACAGCCGTAAGAGAAAAGAGATTTCAATAAACCCAAGATTCAAAACTATTTCACGAATTAATACCTGGTTTCATGAATCTCTTCACCACATTAGAAACATTGTTCAAGCACCCACAGTTTTAGACAAAATCTTAGATTATGTAGCTTATGGACACAAATATTATTCATCTTTCCAGAAGTATCGAAAGTGTAGAAGATCAGAGATTATGTTTCGGATAGGAGATGTAGAGTTTGACAAGTTAGAATTGGAATTGTCTGAGATAAGGGATGGACAAGTTTTTTTTATGCCGAAAAAACAGTTGTCTGAGAAAGAGTTTGAGAAGACCAGAAAAAAGTTTTTTTCAATATGGCTTTTACGTAAAGAGGCTATACGTCTTCAAAGAGACAGAATAAGGAGAATGAAACAAAAATCTAGTTATGCCGTATAGGGAATTTGCGGAATTTTGGGATATTCTTTGAAAAAGGCAGGTTTAAAAAGTAAACCACTAAACAACAGTCTAGTTTTGTTGTTTTTGTAATATATGTAATATGATGTAGTGTTATGCATCGTTAAGCAGTATTATGTAGTGTTATACATTAAAGTTAGAAGATGTAAACTGTCATTTAACAAGAGAAAGAAAACTGTCTTGTAAAGCCTTAAAAGATCATGTATTTAGTATGATGGAAAAAAGAGAGAAAAGACCATATAGAAACAAGACTATAAACTTGTTTTATTCTTTACTCTTTTTTGACTATTTATAGAATACCGAAATAATAATAGTAATGTTCGGTAATGTTGTTTTGGTTCTGTTGATTATTCTTTATGATTTGTTCTGGTAGTCTATATTTTTTTACGGTTTGTTTTGTAATTTTGTTTGTCTTGTAAAATACAGAAAAAATACCATAAATTAATGGTATTTTTCAGTAATTCAGTAGTCTGTTCTGTTTGTTAAGATAACGTACAAGAGTAAAAGTTTCCATACTGTTTTTATGGTTTATTTTGTTTTTCTGAAACATCATACAGTAAATGTTTTTTTCCATGTTCTTTTCAGTATTCTGTTCTCTTAATAAAATACGGAAAAAAAAAACTCAAAGAAAACTTACCCCTCATTAAACAAAATACGAGGGGTAAAAAATAGACAAAAAGTTCTCGCCATTTGGGCCATCAAAATAGTTCTCGCCATGACCGCGCGCGCGAACTGATGAACGA
>Ga0224501_10000872_pt1 | contig 23298 bp, 18 predicted proteins | sample SF_Oct11_sed_USG_4_FD_169105 | JGI IMG/M metagenome (GOLD analysis project Ga0224501, IMG submission 169105) | Sediment microbial communities from San Francisco Bay, California, United States - SF_Oct11_sed_USGS_8_1 | ecosystem: Environmental > Aquatic > Marine > Sediment | place: USA... | reverse complement strand
GTCGAATTCGGCCTCGGCTTCGCGGAAGTGCTCGGGACGTGACACGAGGTCCGGGGCGAAGTCCAACCCGTCCTCGTCGGGTGAGAAGAACGCCACGCAGGTGAACGGGAGCAGATCCTCCACGAAAGGCCGGACGATTTCGAAGATCCGCCCGGGGGCCGCCTGCGCGTCCAGCTCGCTGTGGAGCGTCCGCAGGAGCCGGCCCGTGAGGGAGACTGCCCGGGAGTGGATACCCTCGGTGGGTGGTATGGCCGTGGCGGGACCCCTGGTGGACATGGTTCACTCCACCGGAGTCGAGACGAGTTCCATGGCCGCCACGAGTTGCTCGTGCGCATGCCTTACCATGGGCGGAATCCCGTCGGGCTCGATCTGGACCAGCTCCCACGCCTCCGTGGAGAGGGGCGGTACGTTGGTCTGGCCGCTGGTTCCCCATGCCATCCCGTGGGCCATGATGTCGGCCACGTGAACGGTCGCCGCGTGGGTCGGGAAGTTCGTGGCGAGGTGGGGACGATGGTGGTACGCCGCCGCTTCCACGTACTCCCCCGGAAAATTCCAGCGCGTCAGGAGCGCCTCGCCGACCTGTCCGTGGTCGCACCCGAGGAGGTCGTGTTCGGCTTCGTGGAGCGGAACGCCGTTGCGTTTGTGCGCCTCCATGGTGCGGATGCCGTCCTGCCCGGCGTGGCTCAACAGGATGATGCGTCCGATGTCGTGGAGAAGCCCCGACACGAAGAACTCCTCCACGTTCCGTTCACCACGCCGGAGTGCGATGCTCCGCGAGATCACCCCCACCGCGAGGGAGTGTCTCCAGAAGCTGGTCATGTCCACCCATTCGTAGGGGATCCCATCGAAGAGTGAGATCACGGAGGTGGCCAGGGCCAGGTCCGTGATCTGGACGGATCCCACGGCCCTCACCGCATGCTGCACCGTCTGGATCCGGCGTGGGAACCCGAAGAACGAAGAGTTGACCACGCGGAGCAACCGGGCCGTCAGGCCCGGGTCCGAGTCGATGATCCGGGCGATCCCCACCGGTCCCGTGTGGACGTCGTTGATGGCCTCCATGAGCTTCTGATAGACCACGGGGGGAGAGGCCACGGTGCTGTGACCCTGCACGAGGGCATGGGCGCGCTGGCTCATGTCCGGCTCCTCTCCCGTGCGAGTTCTCCGGCCCGCTCCATCACCGCGGCCTCCAGGAGCCCCTTCAGGAAGGGATGGGTCGTGTCGGACCCGGCGAAGCGCGGGAGGACTTCCTGGCGCGCCTGCTCGATGAAGTGCTCTTTCGGGAGTATCCCCGGGATCCCCGCCGTGCCGTCCTCCACCTCGATTTCCTGGACGCCCCACGAGCGCAGCGAGGAAAGGTGTCGCTCTTCGAGAGGGTTGCCGGACGGGATGAGGAGCCGGCCGTGACGGTCGGTAACGTCGGCGGCGAGGACCATGCCCGGTTGGGCTTCGGCCGCGAGGATGAGCACCATGCGGTTTCGTCCGTGGATCGTTCAGCGTGCAGAGGGTGTGGCACGTGGTTCATTGCAGAGCATCGGCAGGGCCGCACATCGGCTTGAACGGATGGGTTCCTGTTGCCGGTGTGTGACGCGGGGGCGTATCCTGATCCCGAGCGAGCCACGACCAACCGGAGGATCCCATGCACAGCCGTCGCCACTTCCTGGGCACGATGTCGCTTCCCGCCGCCGCCGCCGCCTTCGGCGTTCCCCTTTCAGCCACCCGCCTGGAGGCTCGATCGGTGGACGTCGCGAAGGGGCTGGCCGCCCATCCCGGCGCTCCCGGAGACGTCGCCGCCGACGAGGACTTCTGGTTCGAAGTGAGCACCGCCTTCACCGTGGACCGCACGCTGGTGAACCTGAACAACGGGGGCGTGAGTCCCTCCCCTGCCTGGGTGCAGGAGGCCATGAAGCGGCACCTCGATTTCTCCAACCACGCGCCGCCCTACACCATGTGGGGGATCCTCGAACCCCAGCGGGAGGGCGTGAGGGAACGGATGGCGCGGGAGTGGGGCGTGGACAAGGAGGAAGTGGCCTTCACGCGCAATGCGTCCGAGAGTCTGCAGACGATGCAGTTCGGGATCGACCTGCGGCGGGGTGACGAGGTACTCACGACCACGCAGGACTATCCCCGGATGATCACCACGTTCCAGCAGCGGGAACGTCGCGAGGGGATCGTGCTTCGCCAGATCCGGATCCCCATCCCGGCGGAGGATCCGGCGGAAGTGGTGCGTCTGTTCGAGGAAGCGATCACCCCGCGCACGCGTATGATCCTGGCGTCCCACATGATCAACATCACGGGACAGATCATGCCCGTCCGCGAGTTGTCGGCCATGGCCCGGCGGCACGGGATCCCGCTGGTGGTGGATGGTGCGCACGCCCTTGCCCACTTCGACTTCACGCTGGGGGAACTCGAGGTGGACAATTACTCGACCAGCCTCCACAAGTGGCTGTTCGCGCCCCACGGCACGGGGTTGCTCTACGTTCGCCGCGAGAAGATTCCGGAAGTATGGCCCCTCATGGCCGCGCCGGAGCGGATGGACTCGGACATCCGCAAGTTCGAGGAGATCGGGACGCACCCGGCCGCCAACTACCTGGCCATCGGCGAGGCGCTCACGTTCCACCAGGGTATCGGGTCCGCCCGCAAGGACGCCCGCCTCACCTACCTGCGGAACTACTGGGCGGACCGTCTCCTCTCCCATGATCGGGTGCGACTCCATACGAGTCTCCGGCCGGGCTTCGCCTGCGGGATCGCCACCGTGCAGGTGGAGGGCGTGGACACCGGGGCGCTGAACGCGCATCTCTGGAATCGGCACCGGATTCTCGCCGTGGGGATCAAGCACCCCGAATTCGAGGGGATCCGCGTGTCTCCCAGCGTCTATACCACGCTCGAGGAACTGGATCGCTTCGCCGATGCCGTCGAACAGGTCGTTCGCAACGGACTCCCCTCGTGACCTCCCTCGATCACACCTCCGCTCGTGGAGAAGGATCCTGACATGGAGCGTTTTCGCCCCGTGGTATCGTCCTGCGTCCGTCTGGCGCTTCCCATGATCCTGTTCGGCCATCCCGTGGCTGCCCAGGATCGTATGTCCGTGGAGGACGTCCTCGCCTATTCCTTCCCCGCTTCTCTGGTGTCCGCGGGAGACCAGGACAGGGTCGCCTGGGTCGAGAACATCCAGGGGATCCGCAACGTGTGGATCGCGGAGGGCCCGGGTTGGGCCGGCCGGCCCCTCACGACCTACGATGCCGACGACGGTCAGGACATCACCAACCTCACCCTCCTTCCCGGTGGGTCGGGTGTGATGTACGTGCGCGGCGGCGCTCCCAACCGGCAGGGCGAGGTGCCCGACCCACTCTCCACCCCGGCCGAGGAAGGACGAGCCCTCTGGATCGTCCCGCTGGACGGGGGCGCGCCCGGGAAGATCCTCGACGAGGGCGGATACGCTCTGCGCCCGGACGGGGGGAGCCTGGCGTACTCGAAGGGGCGCGAGATCTGGCTCAAGCACCTCGATGAGGAAGGACCGGGAGAGCGGTTGGCTCGGGTGCGCGGTGGAGCCGGGAGGCTGAGCTGGTCTCCCGACGGCACCCGGCTGGCCTTCGTCAGCAGCCGGGGAGACCACGCGTTCGTCGGGATCCTGGACATCGGGGCGACGGAGATCCGATACATGGCCCCCAGCGTTCACCAGGACGGTGAGCCCGTGTGGAGCCCCGACGGACGGCGGATCGCGTTCATCCGTCAGCGACACGAGCGCGACATCTTCCCCTTCATGCCGCGCCGGGAGGGGCTTCCCTTCTCCGTACTCGTGGCGGACGTGGAGACCGGGGCCGCGAGCGAGGTATGGACCGCGTCTCCCGGGCCCGGGAGTCTGTTCAGTGGAGTCGACGCCGACCGTCAACTCTTCTGGACCCGGGACGACCTCCTCGTCTTCCCCTGGGAGGGGGACGGGTGGAAGCACCTGTACGCGGTCTCCGCCGGCGGAGGTTCGGCCCGGGTGCTCACCCCCGGCGCGTTCGAGGTTCAGTACGTGTCCCTGGCTCCGGACGGACGCACCGTCCTGTACGACAGCAACCAGGACGACATCGACCGCAAGCACGTGTGGTCCGTGGACTCCCGGGGCGGTGCTCCGCATCTCCTCACTCCCGGCGAGGGACTCGAGTGGGCCCCGGTGGGCGTTCCCGGTGGGAGTGTCGCGTACCTTTCCTCCGGGACCCGCGTTCCGGCCCACCCCGTCGTGCGGGGGCCCGATGGGCGCACTTCGATGCCGCGGCCGCCTCTCCCCGATGGGTATCCCCGCGATCGGTTGGTGGAACCGAGCCAGGTGGTTTTTCCCGCCGCCGACGGGATGGAGATCCACGGGCAGTTGTTCCTGCCCGCGGGGTACCGTGAGGGCCGTACCTATCCGGCGGTCCTCTTCTTCCACGGGGGTTCACGTCGTCAGATGCTCCTGGGGTTCCATCACCGTGGGTACTACCACAACGCGTACGCGTTCAATCAGCTCCTGGCCAGCCGTGGGTACATCGTCCTGGCCGTGAACTATCGGAGCGGGGTCGGCTACGGGTTGGACTTCAGGGAGGCCGAGGCCTACGGAGCCACGGGGGCCAGCGAGTATCAGGACGTGGTCGGAGCGGCGCTCTATCTGAGGGGGCGCGGAGACGTGGATCCACGACGCGTGGGCCTCTGGGGCGGGTCGTACGGGGGGTACCTCACCGCCCTGGGTCTCGCCCGGGCGTCGGATCTCTTCGCGGCGGGCGTGGACCTCCACGGCGTGCACGACTGGAACGTGGTCATCCGCGGATTCAGGCCCGACTACGATCCCAAGGCGCACCCCGAGTTCTCACGCCTCGCGTTCGAGTCGTCGCCCATGAACTTCCTGGACGGTTGGCGGTCGCCGGTGCTCATCATCCACGGAGACGACGACCGGAACGTGCCCTTCAGTGAGTCCGTGGACCTGGCCGAGTCGCTCGCGGCCCGGGGAGTGGAATTCGAGCAGTTGATCTTCCCCGACGAAGTCCACGGCTTTCTCCTTCACCGGAACTGGGTGGCGGCCTACGAAGCGGCGCTCGATTTCCTGGACAGAAGATTGAACCGAGAGGAGGATCGATGATTCTGAGCTTGTTTGCGTCCGGGATGATGATGGCGGGTACCGCCGCGTCCTGCGCCGCCTCCGCGGATTCCGTCGCCGTCGACCTGCGGGAGATGTTCGCGAACGGACAGACCTTCTCCGTCTTCCTGGAGTCCGCCGAGCGGCGCCGGGAGCAGTGGTTCGAGCACTACGAGGCGGCAGAGGTCCCCGAGGCGCTCCTGGAGCGTGTCCGGGCCGTGGAGGGCTCGTGGAGGCTCCTGGTGGTTCTCGAGGATTGGTGCGGCGATTCGGTGAATACGATCCCGTACGTGGCTCGCCTCGTGGACCTCGCGGAGAATCTGGACATGCGCGTGGTCCGATCCGACGTGGGACGTCCGGTCATGGACATGCACCGGACTCCGGACGACCGGGCCGCTACCCCGACGCTACTCCTCCTGGACGCCGACTTCGGTGAGGTGGGGTGCTTCATCGAGCGACCCCGGCCCCTCCGGGAATGGGTGCTCGACAACAAAGACGCCATGGACGACGAGGCGCTGCACGATCACGTCTTTTCCTGGTACGGAGAGGACGCGGGGCAGACCACCCTCGAGGAGGTCGTGGAGCTCATGGAGCGGGCGTCCGCGGGAGACCCGCGATGCGACGCTCCCTGACGGCTATTTGGAGACCTGGTTGCGGCCCTTCTTCTTCGCGCGGTAGAGGGCCTTGTCGGCCTTCTTGAGCACGTCGTCGGGCGTGGAGTCCTCGTTGGAGGGTTCCGCCACGCCGATGCTCACCGTCACCGAGAGCCGCTTCTCGGATCGCTTCTTCGGCTTCGGCTTCTTCCCGTCGTCCTGAGGCTTCTTGCGGGGCCGGGGCCAGTGGCGAACGGTGAAGGAAGAGTCCTCGATGTCCTGCCGAACGGCGTCGAGGAGTTCCAGGGTGTCTTCCCTGGTCTTTCCCGGGTAGAGGATGGTGAACTCCTCTCCCCCGTACCGATAGGCCTTCCCCCCGCCCCGTACCCGGGCCAGGCGGGTGCCGACCATTCGGAGCACCTGGTCCCCCACGTCGTGCCCATGTCGGTCGTTGAACTGCTTGAAGTGGTCCACGTCCACCATGGCGGCGCTGTAGGTGGTGCCCAGCGCCTGTAGATCTCGCATCAGGGCCCTTCTGCCGGGGAGCCCGGTGAGCTCGTCCCGATAGGCCATGGCATAGGATGTCTCCAGGACGGACAACCCCAAAGTCGTCGCGCCGGCCAGGAGGAAGAGGCCTCCCGTGGGAGCGTTCATCCCTCCGATCACGGCCAGGAGGAGGCACACCAGGGACCAGAACATCCCCTTCTCGACCGGCCCCGGATCGCCCGAGATGGTCACGATCGCCGGCACGGCGCTCACGGCGAACGCCAGGACCACGATCTCCGGGATCAGATACGTCCCCGGGATGAGATCCTTGGTGAGAAGCGTCTCGGCACCGGCGCCCGACAGCTGCGCGGTCACGAGAAGGGTGATTCCCACGAACACGACGACCCAGATCCCCTGGAGCCAAGCCGCGGGAGCCCGTACCCCCCGATCCGTGGACGGCATGAGCAGGGCCAGCGCCAGAGCAAGGGAACCCGCGGCCAGGGCCAGGGCCGGATCGGGGATCCTCCCGCTGCCCGCGAGCACCCTCAGGCTGGCCAGGGCGGCCACGCCGATGATCACTCGACTGCGGTGGAAGAAGATCCCGAGGAGGAACGCACCCCCGTACACGACCGGAGGGTATCCATCGAGGATGCGGCCCGCCACACCGTCTACGGCTCCACCCTGGGCGAGATAATACGCGGCCCCGGTGACGAACCCTCCCGGGAGGATCCACTGAAGGAATCGGGTCAACCTGGGGGCTCCTTCAGGATGTCGAGTCGGGGGTTTCCATAAGGGCAGCGAGTGCGTCCAGCAGATCCGGGGGTGAGAACGGCTTGCGGAGGAGGCGGTCGCTGGGCGTGAGGTTGCTCGTGTTCACCACGGTGGAGTCATATCCGGTCACGTAGAGGATGGGGAGATCGGGAAAGCGCATCTTCATCAAGGATGCCATGGTCCCCCCGGTCATGCCCGGGAGCATGAGATCGGCCACGATGGCGTCGAATTCCTGATTGCCGGATACCACCAGCCCGATGGCGTCTTCCGCGGTGCGGGCGTCCGACACGGTATAACCGCCCTCCCGGAGGATCCCGCAGATCAGCCGCCTCACCGGCTCCTGGTCATCCACCACCAGGATCCTTCCCTCTCCGTGCTTTCCGATGCTCGGTTTCGGGGAAACCGCCGGGATGTCCTGCGCGGGCAGGTAGAGGGTGAACCGAGCACCCTTCCCCGGCGCCGTCTCGACGCCGATGCTTCCTCCGAGCTGGGTCAGAATGCCGAACACCGTGGAGAGGCCGAGCCCGGTCCCCTCTCCGGACATCTTCGTGGTGAAGAAGGGATCGAAGGCCCGGGCCCGAACGGCCTCGTCCATTCCCATCCCCGTATCCGTCACGGTAAGGGTCACGTACGGCCCTTCGGTGAGAGAGTGTCCTCCCACCTGGGAACCTCCGGGCAGCTCCACCAGCCGCGTCGCCAGTTCCAACGAGCCTCCGGCGGGCATGGCGTCGCGGGCGTTGACCGCGAGGTTCAGGAGTACCTGAGCGAACTGGGTCTCGTCGATGAGCACCGCGGGTAGATCCGGAGTGAGATCGGTGCTCACGCGGATCGTCTCGCCGATGAGCCGCCCGATCATTCGCTCGTACGACTCCACGATCTCGTTGAGGTCCAGTGGTTGTGGCTCGACCACCTTCTTGCGTCCGAACGCGAGAAGCTGGCGCGTCAGCGCACCGGCGGCCTCCGACGCCGCGTTGATCTCGCTCAGGAGTCCCACCACGTCGTCGGGAAGATCTTCGGCGTCCTCGAGGGCCAGAAGCGCGCTCCCGGTGATCACCGTGAGGATGTTCTTGAAATCATGCGCGAGCCCTCCCGCGAGGCGCCCCAGGGCCTCCATCTTCTGCGCCTGATGGAGCTCGGCCTGGAGGGAGCGCTGCTGGGTGATGTCCTTCCCCGTGGAGACGAAGTGCGTCAACTCTCCCTGATCGTCACGAATCGGGGTGATGGTCTTCTGCTCGATGAAGAGCGAGCCGTCCTTACGGCGGTTGACCAGCTCTCCCGTCCATGGCCGACCGGACGTGATGGTGGACCACAGATCCTGATAGAACGCTTTGTCGTGCTCGCCCGACTTCACCAGACTCGCGGCATTCCCCACCGCCTCGTCCGCCGAATATCCGGAGCCCTCGCACCACGCGCGATTCACGTACTCGATGATTCCGCGCGTGTCGGTGATGAGCACGCTGTCGGCGGTCTGATCCACCGCTTGAGCCAGCTTGCGGGAATCGGTGCCCTGAGGATGGGAACGAAGGGAAGGGTCTCCGCGAGTCATGTCACCCGCCGGGGAGGGGTCCGGTCCGCGGACGGCGTCATCGTCGAGAAAGGCCGCGAGGGCGTGCTCCACCGATCTCGCCATCTCGGTGATGAACGCTCTGGCTCCTGCGGACAGGTCCCGGTGCTCGTGGGCCATGATCCCCACCGCTCCCAACGGAAACCCGTCGGGCGCGAAGAACGGGACTCCGGCGTAGAACTCCACGCCGATGTCGTCCTGCACCAGAGGGCTATCCTTGAACCGCGGGTCATTCTTCGCATCGAATACCGTGAAGAGGTCGTCCTGACATATCGCGTAGGCACAAAACGCGGTCTTCCGGGGTGTCGAGGCCAGAGTGAGGCCGGCGCGCCCGCCGAAGACCTGTTCGGATTCCTCGACGAAGCTCACGACCGATATGGGCACTCCGAGACGTGCAGCCACGGCGTGTGCGACCGAGTCCAGTAAGAGGCTCGACTCACCTCCCCGAATTCTGTAGCGGCGCAAGGCGACGAGCCGCTGGCGGTCCCATTCCCGTTCCTCGGACGTGATGGGAAGAGGGGTATCCCGCAACCCTGGATCCTGACGCAAATTGCTGCCTTGTCGTACGAGGGAATCACCTGGGGGGGATCGACCTGCACACGAGTAAAGTAGGACGCCGTTGGGGCGGCTGCAACCGGATGTTTCCTACACGGACCGGTGGTCTCTTCCGTACGCCAACGCCCCGCGGCCGGTGCACCGACGGGGACCGAAACCCAGGGAGCGGAGGAGTGCCGGGGGCGGGACTCGAACCCGCATGGGATTGCTCCCGGGGGATTTTAAGTCCCCTGTGTCTACCGGTTTCACCACCCCGGCGGGGGTGCGTACGTGCCACGGATCGACCGATCCGGGGGCCGCGCGGGCAGGGCGCCGGGTTGGCGGCTCCCGCTCACCAATATAAGCTCCCTCGGTGTCCCGCGTGGTACCGACCCCCATTCCCGGAACCAGGATGCGACCCGAGCGATTCCACAGGATCGAGGCGGTACTCCGCCGCCGCCAACCGGATCTCACCGTGCTGATGGAACGCGTGAACAAGGAGCACAACTTTTCCGCCATCCTCCGGAACTGCGACGCTGCGGGTGTGCTCGACGCCCATGTCGTGCCGCCGGCCCATGGGTTGGATCTCCATCATGCGTCCTCCGCCGGGACCCGGAAGTGGATCCAGGTGCAGCGTCACGAGACCGTAGCGGACGCCGTGGGGATCCTCAAGAAGCTGGGGTTCCGTATTCTCGCAGCCCACCCGGGCGAGGCGTCCGTGGACTATCGCGAGGCGGACTTCACCGTCCCCACGGCCATCATGTTGGGCGCAGAACTCCACGGAGTCTCCACCGAGGGGCTGGAGTTGGCGGACGCGCACGTGGTGGTGCCCATGATGGGAATGGTGCACTCCCTGAATGTGTCCGTGGCCAGTGCCCTCCTCCTCTTCGAGGCGATGCGGCAACGCGAGGCAGCGCGGATGTACGAGCGCTCCAGGATCCCCGAAGCGGAGTTTCGCCGTACGCTGTTCCGGTGGGCCTACCCCACCCTCGCCCGACGCTTCGATGCGGAAGGTGAGCCCTATCCGCTACTGGGCTCCGACGGGGAGATCCTCGGGTGATGGACGGGAAGGTGTCTCCGGGTCGATGACAATCTGCCCAAGCTGATCGCGCCGGCGACTCTCATGTGGTCATGCGGCCGAGTTGGAAGCGCAGGGACTCCTCCACGCCCTCGAAGTGGAAGACGAACCCCGAGTCCATGGCGCGGCGCGGAATGACGCGTTGTCCTTCGAGAAGCGCTTCCCGACCCATCTCGCCGAAGGCCGCCCGAACCGCCAGGGCCGGGAGCGGGAAGACCGTCGGCCGACGGAGGACGCGTCCCAACGCGGAGGTGAACGTCGAATTGGTGACCGGGTTCGGCGCCGTCGCGTTGAGAGGTCCTTCCACCCCGGTTGTATACAGGGAATGCAGGATGAGGCCGAGGAGGTCGTCGAGATCGATCCAACTCAGGTACTGCGCCCCGGATCCGATTCGTCCTCCGACTCCGGCCAGAAAGGGCGTGAGCATCTGACCGAGCGCCCCTCCCGCGGGCGTCAGGACCACTCCCGTGCGGAGGTGGACCGTGCGCACGCCTGCCTTCTCCGCGGCGGCCGTGGCCCCCTCCCATGCCTGGCACACCTCGGAGAGGAATCCTCGCCCCCCGGAGTCGGTCTCGACCAGCCGCTGGTCGCCCCGGTCGCCGTAGTACCCCACCGCGGACGCGGAGACGAGCGTGCGTGGCCCGTCGGGCATGGCGGCCATCGCACCGGCGATGAGCCCGGTTCCCCGGACCCGGCTCCTGTAGATGGACTTCTTTCGTGCCGCGGTCCAGCGGCCCGGGGCCATGGGCTCGCCCGCCAGATTCACCACCGCATCGACCTCGGACAGGGCAGCCGCATCGATTCGACCGGCCTCCGGGTCCCAGCGAATCACCGGTCCGCCTCCCCCTTCCCCTCGCCGGATCATGGGCACGACCGTGTGCCCGCCGGTCGTCAGAAAGTGGGTGAGGGCGCTTCCGACGAGCCCTGAAGCTCCAGAAACGGCCACGGTCAGCCTGGGGCGGTCCTGCCAGGCGGCATGGCGCGACAGATCGTTGGCCAGACGGCGATGCCGGAACGCGAACAGGCGTTCCAACTCCCGGTTGACGATGCTCGGGACAAAGGCTCTTCCCGCCGCACCCAGTGGGGGAGAGTATCGGATCAGGTCCTCCAGCGACGTTCCGCCGTCGGCGTGATCCGCGAACCGGTGTTCGTGTCGCCAGGCACGGAACGGACCGGACGTCTGCTCATCGCAGAACCGCTCTCCTTCGCGGTAGTCCAGATGCCGGAGCGCCCAATCGAACTGGATCGGCCCCGCCCGGACACGAAGGGTAACGCGCGCGCCGTCGCGGACACCGGACCCATCTCGCTCCAGCGTGACCCTCGACCAGGGTGGCGTGAGCCGCTCGAACGCTCCGGGGCGCTCATGCCAGCGAAACACCTCGCTCCGCGGGAACGGCAGGTGCGTCGTGTACTCGAGTTCCGCTCCGTCGACGTTCATTTCGCGGCTCCGAATCCCTTGCGATCCATTCGCCCCCATCCCGTCCTTCCGCGGAGGGCGGAGACGACTCCCCTGAAGCGCCACCACGTCGAAAGCTGTCGATAACCCAGGTTCTCCGCCACCGCCAGCACGAAGAGCTGGAGCAGGTCCTGCACCCGGGGATATCGACGGAACGAGAGTTCCTCGAGCGCCACCGCCGACACCGAAAGGGCGATCCCCATGACCACGGCGACCATGAGGAACGCGACTACGATGGGTCCGTCCAGACGTCCGGCCGCAAGGCTGATCACGAAGACGACGTATCCGATGAACTCGATGACAGGACCGAGCATCTCCAGAAAGAAGAAGTACGGAAAGGCGAGCATTCCCGCCCGCCCATACCGCCGACGGAAAAGCATCTTCCGGTGGCGCATGAGCGATTGGAGAAGGCCACGCTGCCATCGGTCCCGTTGCCGGCCGAGGGTGCGGAGGGACTCGGGGCACTCCGTCCATGCCACGGGATCGGGCACGAAGTGGATCCTGTAGGGGATTCCGCGCTCGGCGCAATGGCGGTGCAGCCGTACCACCATTTCCATATCCTCTCCCACCGTGTCGGTGGCATACCCTCCGGCATCCACCACCGTGGAGCGGCGGAAGATCCCGAACGCTCCCGATATCACCAGCGTGGCGTCCAGGGCGTGCCAACCCATGCGGCCGGAGAGGAACGCCCGCAGGTATTCCAGTACCTGGAATCGGGCCCACACGTTGCCGGGCATCCTCACGCGGACCACCTGGCCCTCCTTGACTTCACATCCGTTCACGATCCGCAGGATCCCGCCGGCGGCGATGGTCCGTGAATCCTCCAGGAACGGCCGCACGATCCGGGTCAGGGCCTCGGGTTCCAGGAGCGAGTCGGCGTCCATGGCGCAGAACAGAGGGGTGCGGCACAGATTGATCCCCGCGTTGAGCGCGTCCGCCTTCCCTCCGTTGACCTTGTCCACGACCCAGAGGTTACGGTGGCGTCGGCTCCGGTACACCTCCCTCACCGGGGCGGTGGGAAGGGACGCCATGGGGAGGCGGGGCGCGGCTTCGAGATTGAACGCTTCGACCATCCGCTGGAGCGTGGCGTCGGAAGATCCATCGTTGACGACCACGATCTCGAATTCCGGATAGTCCAGGGTCAACAGGGAGCGAACGGACTCCACGCAGGTGGCTTCCTCGTTGAAGGCCGGCGCGACGAGCGTGATCGGGGGCGCGCCCGCGGCGGTGACCAGATCATCCAGGTCGAGCGACTTCATTCGCATCGCGTACCGCTTGAGAGCCCCGAACGCGAACAAGCTGGTGCCGAGGTAGACGGTGTTCAGGACCACGAAGTACACGAGCACCAGGTAGTTGAACCCCATGATGACCGTCCACACGACCTCGCTCACCGGAGCACCTCCTCGGAAAGGACCTGGCGAGCAAGGAGTGCCCGAGGGCCCTTCGCGTCGGCCAACTCTTCGAGGATGTCCTCCCTGCCGGCGGCCTTGAGCGCCCGAGCCGCATGGATGGCGACCCAGGGCGACTCGTCGCCCAGCGCCTCCTCGATACGAGGGATGTCTTCTTCTCCCCCGACGATTCCGAGGGCCGTGAGGGCGTGGGAGCGAATCACGAAGTCGGGAGAGGCACACCGGACCCGGACCACGGTGACATGGGTCGGACGACCGACCTCCGAAAGGAGGCGCAGCGCCGACGCCAGGAGTTCTCTATCCTCTTCGATTTCCACCACCTGGGCCGCGGTGTCCGCGGCGTACGGATCGCGCAGCATACGCAGCGCCTCCGCGGACACGGCCCGTACCCAGATGACCTCGGTCTCGGAGGCGAGGCTGGCGCGCAGGGCGGGCGCCGCGTCGGGACCGATGGACGCCAGCATGGAGGCCATGAAGTTCCTGCTCCACCCCTCGAACCGTTTGAGATAGAGCAGGATGTCCGCCGCGTGCTCGGCATGTTCCTTCCGGGCGAGGGATTTGGCCGCGATCATGGCCACCAGGGGAGATGGATCGTCGAGAGCTCCTACCACCTCGTCGGTATGGTCCGGAAGCCCGAGCATCCCGAGGGTGCGCACGGCCCGGGTACGGACCTCCGAATGGCGGCTCCACACACGCTCCCCGAGTGGTGCGAGGTACGGTTTCGCCAAGCGGCCGAGGATCTCCCTCTCGTTTCCACGGACGCGCTGGGCGTACTCGAGCACGAAGCGCACGAAGTGGAGCCTATCACGCGGCGGGATCACATCGTGCACCGCGTCCATGGTGGAGGGCTCGGTGAGGGCCAGGAGGACCGGGGCCCGCCACCGATCACTGAGACGCCGCCAACGCTTCTCCCGGAGGGCCGTGCGGGCCCGCAGGTTCAACGCGAACAGGGCGAACGAAACGGCGGTGACCAGGAGCCCGGCCACCACGTAGGACAGATAGACCAGGGCCGTGTCTCGGAAACCGAACATCAACGGCCCACCGTCTCAGGCCTTTCCGCCTACCGCCCGCGATCCCAGAAGGCGCCGGACACGGGCCATGAGCTCCGTGGGCGAGAAGGGCTTCAGGATGTAGTCGTCGGCGCCGAGATCGAATCCTCGCACGATGTCCGCTTCGCTCCCCATGGACGTGAGGAGAATGATGGGCGTCCGCGAGTAGTTGGGAGACTTGCGCAGGCGTTGCAGAAGCTCGAATCCATCCATTCCGGGCATCTTGACGTCCAGGATGGCCAGCGCGGGTCGAAATTCCAGCGCGGCGGCATAGGCATCTCTCCCGTTGGAGAAATGCCGCACACCCATCCCCTCACGGGTCAGACGATGGATCAGGAGCGTGGCGGTGATCTCGTCGTCCTCGGCCACCAGCACCTGGAGGGGTTCGGGCTCCGGGTGATCCGTTCCCGTGCAGACCCACTGATTTCCACCGTTCCGGCGGGCCGCGGAAAGCCCCTTCTGTGCTCCCGCGAGAAGGTCGGTCTCGCCGATGGCTTGGAGTCCACTGCGGTCGGTGACCCCCACCGAGGCGGTGATATGGAAGTCTTCGCCGTCCGGCCCCGGCACCGGGGAGGCCCGGATCAACTCCAGGAGCCGTTCGACGTCCGGGAGGGCGGCCGCGGCCGCCCTGCCTGGAAACAGTATCGCGAACTCCGCGCCGCTCCACGATCCCACTTCCGTATCGTCCGAAGCCGCCTCACCCAGACCCACGGCCACCGATTCGAGGATGCGCGCCGCCGTGGCCCAGCCGAACCGATCGGATACCGACCGGAAGGCGTCCAGCTCCAATACGGCCACCGTCGCTTCCTCGTCCGGGTCCAGCGCGGAGAGCGCCGCCAGGATCCCCGCCCGGTTGAGCAGTCCCGTGCGGGGATCCCGATGCGAATCACCTTCGGCCTCGTCGACCCGATGGAGGCGGAACCGCACCTCCGCGAGGAGGGACTCCGCGTCCAGGGGTTTCTCGAGAAACGCGGTGGCTCCGAGAGAGAAGCATTCCGTCCGTAGCCCGGGATCGGGGCTACAAGCCATCATCACCACGGGAAGGTGCGCGGTACGCGGATCTTCCCGGAACTCCCGGAGCACCGCGCGCCCGTCCCGGTCGGCGAGCAGGAGCGCGAGGAGCGCCAGGTCCACCGTGGCACCGCTTTCGATCAATGCCCGCGCCTCGTCGGCCGACGGGGCGATCACCACCTCCCTCCCCGTCTCGCGCAGGACCGCTTCGATGAAGTATTGGATCTCCGGCGTGCTCTCCACCACCAGCACGCTGCCAAGTCCGCTCACGACGGGGTCTCCCAGGTATGCTCGAGCCCGAAGATCGCCGTGAGCATCCGTCGCAGGTGTTGGCCGGCACGCTCATCACGGGGCACCGCACCGGACGCGAGGTTGGCCAGGTTGTTTCGATCCGCGGTGGATAGCTCGGTGGAGGTCAGCACGATGGCGGGAATGCCGTTGTTGGAAGGGTTCTGCCGGAGGCGGTGGAGGAAGGTCAGGCCATCCATGTCCGGGAGTTCGAGATCGAGGATGATGGCGTCCGGGGCTTCCGACCGGATCATGGCCAGACCGTCCTCACCCTCCTCGGCCGTCACTACTTCGAGATCCGGGTGGGAGAGTACGCCCGACAGATGGTTCCGCATGCGTTCGCTGCGGTCCATGAGGAGTACCCGTCCTCCACGGCGCCGGTTGAGATTGCGCCAGAGTACCCGGAGGATGTCTTCGCGGTCGAAGGGCTTGGTGATGAGATCCACCGCCCCGAGGAGGCGTCCCTGCCCCTCCGCGGCCACGATGCTCACCACGACCACGGGGATGCGGCGGAGCTCTTCGTCGGACTTGAGCGTGCGCAGAACCTCCCACCCCGGCATATCGGGCATCATGAGATCGACGGTGATGAGGTCGGGGCGATACTCGTCGGCCTTTCTCAGCCCCTCGGGCCCATCGGCCGCGACGATGACCTTGCACCCCAGCTCCCGGAGGTAATGGGCCAGCAGATCGCGCGAATCATCCTCGTCATCGATGATCAGGACCCTGAAATCCCGCATCCGGGATGCCGCGGAGAGCGGATCGGATTCCTCCGCGGGCTCCCCGAGTGCCACATCGACCACCGGCGCCACGGCGGGTTCCGTACGGACGACCTCCGACGGTTGGACCTGGTCCTGGGTCTGTGCGCTGGACTCCGGCGTCTTCCGTGCCCGTTCCCCCATCACGATGGTGAAGGTGGAACCCTTCCCGAGTTCGGAAGACACCACCAGATCGTATCCCATGAGAAGGCAGATCGACCGGGAGATGGCGAGCCCGAGACCGGTGCCGCCGTACTTGCGGGAGGTGCCCGCTTCCGCCTGTTGGAAGGCCTCGAAGATGGCGGACAGCCTCTCCTGGGCGATCCCGATCCCCGTGTCCTTCACCGAGATGGCGGTGGGTGTGCTCCCATCCCCTCCGACCTCGAGCGAGACGGTCACCGAGCCGTCGTGGGTGAACTTGAGTGCGTTCCCGACCAGGTTGATGATCACCTGCTTGAGCTTGGCGCTGTCGGCCTCCACGGGGAGCGCGCCGTCCGGCACGTCGGCCAGGAGGGCGACGGCTCCCTCCTTCACCTTCGCCTGCCCCTCCAGTTGCATGACGGTCTCGGTGATGAGCCGGCCGAGGTCCACTTCCTCGATGATCAACTCCATGCGCCCGGCCTCCACCTTGGCCAGGTCGAGGACTTCGTTGATCAACTGGAGAAGGTGCTTTCCGTTGGAGAGCACCCGCCCGAGGAACCCCTCCTCCTTTTCCGAGAGGTTTCCGTCCTTGTTCTTGAGGAGGATGTTCGCGAACCCGATGATGGAATTGAGCGGGGTGCGGAGTTCGTGGCTCATGCTGGCGAGGAAGTCGCTCTTGGCCTTGTTGGCGGCTTCGGCCTCTTCCTTGGCTACGCGCAGGGCTTCTTCCGCCCTCCGGCGGGGGGTGACGTCCTTCCCGAAGATCACCACGCCGCTCACCCCTTCCTCACCTTGGATGGGGTTGGCGTAGAGCTCCATGTACCGGAGCTGGCCATCCACCTTCTCCACCCGAACCGAGGAGTGCCTCTCTCCCCGGAGGGCACGCTCGTACATCTCCTGGTACCAGTCCACCTCCTCGTCGTGGAAGACCTCCTCGGGAAGATCTCCTACATGGGGCTCCCGTCCGCTGAGGGCCTCCACAGCCAGTGCGAAGGCGGAGTTGAAGGTGATGAGGCGCCGGTCTCTGTCCACCGACCAGATGGCGTCGCCGGTGTTCTCGACGAGCGCCGCCAGGTTCGCCTTGGACTCGGCGAGTTCCCTCTCGGCCCGGCGCTGGTCGGTGACGTTGCGGAAGATGGCCTGCGCGCCGACGCCCCGGCCCGCCATCTGTTGTGCGGTGGCCGTCCCCGAAAGGATCACCGTCTCGCCGCCTCGCGTGAGGAAATGGATCTGCAGCGGCCGCCCGGGGAACCCCGCGAGTACCCGGTCGAGCTCTTCCTGGAAGACGGCCCGGTGGGAGGGATGGATGACGTCGAAGACGCTGGTGCCGTCGAGATCCTCGTCGGTGTACCCCAGCGTCTGCTTCCACGACGTGTTCGCGTAGAGGATCCGCCCGTCCGGCGCCACGCTCTGAATCAGGTCGTGGGCCGTGTCGAGAAAGTCCTGGAGCCGGGTGCGTCCGTCCTTTACCGCCTCCTCCGTCTGAGCCCGCACGGCCACTTCGCGCTCCAGGACCGTGTTCGCCTCGGTGAGGATCCCGAGAACGTCCCCTTCCCTCTGGAACGTGGAGTACACGTTGATGAACAGCCCGGCCAGGATGGCGAGATAGCTGGCGATCTTGAGGAGATGTCCCGCGTCGAACATGGCATCGAACCGCTGCGTGGATCCGGACATGAACGCCGCGTGTGCCATGAAGGCGATGAGTACGGAGATCAGGAGCCAATGCTCGAAGACGTCGCGGCGCCAGCTCGCCTTCGTCAGGAATCCCCCGAACGCCAACAGGAAGAAGAGCGCCGGAATGAACTCGGCGGGTCGGTTCACCACGAAATCGGGGAAGTGCGCGGTGGATACCGGAAGCCATTCGAACAACAGGAGAATCAGGATCGTGAGCGTGACGGCGGTCGCGTACAACGACCCTTCCCGGAAGCCCTCCCCTTCCCTCCGTTCCAGCCGCCATGCCAGGAGAGCCACGAACAGGAAGAGGGAGAGGAAGACGCGCTCCGCGATCCAGCTCCAGGCGAAGAGGTCGTCCGCCGCGACCCCGGGCCGCATGCCGAACCGTTCGGTGGTGATGAGGACGTGGTTGAGATCCAGCAGGGCGGCGCCGAGGAACCCCGTTCCAATGAGCAGGAGGGTCGCCTGCCTCCTGCTGTAGTGGCGGACCAGGGCGAGTCCGCCGATGATGAACGCCAGGAGTGTCGCCACGGTCTCCAGGACCGTGTGCAGCATCGCGTTGGAAACCCAGGGGGAATTCCGGACGACCACCGACCCCACGAGGAGCACGAAGAAGAGGACCCCGTAGATCACGAGGCGCTCCTTCCCGCGATCGGGTCCGGCGAGCTGTTCCCCGCCTCGGTCGCGGCGTCTCCCCGGACCGTCGGTACGGTCGGCGGAGGAGCCGCTCACCCCGTCTTTGGCAGCCAACGCTCTACCGTTTCCAGGAGCACCGATTCGTCGACGATGGGTTTGGTCACGTAGTCGTTGAACCCCGCTGCGAGGTATTTCTCGCGGTCACCCGCCATGGCGTGCGCGGTCAGCGCGATCACGGGGATGTGGCGAAGGTCCGGTTGGCGCCGAATCCAGTGGAGCACCTCGGTCCCGTCGAGTTCGGGGAGGGAGATGTCCAGGAGGATGAGGTCGGGCACGTCGTTCCGGAGGCCGCGCACGGCACCGACCCCGGTGTCGTACTCCGAGATGTCGTAGAGATCCTCCAGCAAGGTCTGCACGAGCAGGCGGTTGTCCGGGTTGTCTTCGACGACGGCGATTCGGGGTGTCATGTGTGCTACTCGCTCAACTCGGCGAGGATGCTCTCGAGTGACCTGCGGGCCACCGCGTAGGACTCCTCCAGCGCGGGGAGGAGCAACTCCACCGTGGAGGCATTGCCCACCTCCGCGGCCTTCTCCACCTCCACGGCGAGGGCGTGCAGACCCCATGCGCCCACGTTGGCCGCGCTCGACTTGAGGGAGTGGGCGCCGCGCTCACTTTCCCTCATGTTGCTTTCCGAGTTCCCCAGGCGGATCTGATCCATCCGCTGGACCGAGTTCTCCAGGAAGAGTCGCACCATCTGGCGAAGGAGTTTGTCACCCCCCCACTCTCGGAGGCGATCCAGCGCCGCAGGGTCGATGGTTGTGGATTCTGGCATCGTGTTCGCGGGAAGGTTCTCGCGGGGGTGGACTGGGAGAGGGACCGATTCACCACGATCCTCATGATCCTGGTTGCAGTCTAGCTTTCGCGCGCGTCGACAGCAATTCCCCGGGGAGTGGATCAGCCCTGGTGAACGGACAGATCCCTGAGTGCCCGCACTCCCGCTCCGGGACCATGGGGATGGCCGTAGACCGCGGATCCGGCCACCACGACCGTAGCTCCCGCGTCCTGCACCTCTCCGACGTTCCGCGAGTCCACCCCACCGTCCACCTCGATCTCCAGTTCGACCGACAACTCCTCCGCCAGCACCCGTGCGCGGCGAATCTTGTCGGTGCTCCCCGGGATGTACCGCTGGCCACCGAATCCGGGATTCACGGACATGATCACGATGAGGTCCAGGTCTGCCATCACTTCACGCACCGTGTCCAGGGGAGTCCCCGGATTCAGGGCCACGCCGGGACGGGCGCCGAGCTTCCGGATCTGGTCCACGGTCCGATGGAGGTGGGGACACGCCTCGACGTGCACCGTCACGATGTCGGCCCCGGCGCCCACGAAGGCGTCGAGGTAGCGGTGTGGCGCCTCGATCATGAGGTGCACGTCCAGCGGGAGCTCGGTGGCGCGTCGTGCAGCCTCCACGATGAGGGGGCCGATGGTCAGGTTCGGAACGAAGTGTCCGTCCATCACGTCGACGTGGATCCAGTCCGCGCCCCCCTCCTCCACCGCGTGGATCTGCTCCTGCAGGCACCCGAAGTCCGCCGAAAGAATGGACGGCGCGATCTTCATGCGGGCCTCCCGAGGACGGTGATCCCATCGGACGCGGCCAGGACCGCCGCATCCGCCATCCCGAGGAAGCACCCCGTCTCCACCACCCCGGCACGGGATTCCAGCAGGCCTTGAAGTGCTTCCACGTCCGCGATCCCCTCGGGAAAGCGGCAGTCGAGAACGAAGTTCCCGTTGTCGGTTCGATAGGGTGCGCCGTCGGGAGCGGAGCGCAGAACCGGCGAGCACCCCTGGCCGCGAAGGAATGGGAGGTGGCATTCCCACTCCCATGGCACCACCTCGACGGGAAGTGGCGACACGGTCCCGAGGCGTGCGACGGCCTTCCCGGAGTCGGCGATGACCACGAAGCGTCGGCTCGCCTGGGCCACCATCTTCTCCCGGAGAAGCGCTCCGCCCATCCCCTTGATCAGGTCAAGCGTGGGCGAGACTTCGTCGGCGCCGTCCACCGCCAGGTCCAACTCCGGGTACCGCGTGAGCGTCCCGAGCCGGATTCCCGCTCTCCCGGCCGCCTCCTCCGTCCGAAGCGAAGTCGGTACACCCACGATGTCGGTGAGCTCGCCGTCGGCGAGGCGGCGCCCCAGGAGATCGAGGAAGTGGGCCACGGTGCTTCCGGTGCCGAGGCCGAGGATCATCCCGCTCCGCACCTCTTCGAGGGCCTGGGCGGCGGCCTTCCGTTTGAGCTCTTCCACACGATCCTCCAGCCGATCCGGAAGGGAATGTCGAGGGGTGCGGCGAAAGCTACAGACCGCGGCACGGGGGGTCCAGTCGGCGGAGGCACGACCTTGACACCGACCGGGCCATCAGAAGATGTTGCGTGCCATGAGCACGCGCATCGTCTATTCCGGCCATTCGTATCGGTACTGGTATCCCCTCCGGGGACCCCGGGTGCCGATCTGCGCGGACTGCTGACACACAGCGCCCCACACATCAACGGCTGCTCGAGGCTCCCGATTCCGTCGGGGGCTTTTTTCGTGCCCTCCGGCGGGCCGGGAGCGCGGGCGGAGGAGAACGACACGACATGATCATCGTCACCCGCGAGGGGATCACCGAAGAGGAGTTGGACCACATCCGCGAACGGGTGGAGGCCATGGGACTTCGGACGCACGTGTCCCGGGGAGAGCATCGTACGGTCATCGGATGCGTGGGCGACGAGGGGCGCCTCCTGCACGTACCCCTCACCTCGATCCCCGGCGTGGAAACCGTCCACGAGGTGATGAAGCCCTACAAGCTCGCCGCCCGGGAGTTCTCCGCGGATCCCACCCGGGTCACGGTGGGGAAGATGGATTTCGGGGGAACCGAGCTGGGGGTGATCGCGGGTCCCTGCACCGTGGAAGGGAGCGACATGCTTCGGGAGACGGCGTCCCGGGTCGGCGCCGCGGGCGCCCGCGCCCTGCGGGGCGGCGCCTTCAAACCCCGCACCTCTCCCTACTCCTTCCGGGGACTGGGTGAGGAGGGCCTGCGGATCCTGGCCCAGGTACGTGAGGATACGGGGATGCCCGTGGTCACCGAGGTCATGGATACGCGGCAGGTGGAGCTGGTGGCGTCGTACGCGGACGTGCTCCAGGTCGGCGCGCGAAACATGCAGAACTTCGCGCTCCTTTCCGAAGTAGGACGTCTTCGGCGTCCGGTGCTCCTGAAGAGGGGGATGTCCTCGACCGTGAAGGACTTCCTGCTCGCGGCGGAGTACGTGATGAGCCAGGGGAATCCGAACGTGATCCTCTGCGTTCGGGGCATTCGTACCTTCGAGACGGCCACGCGGAACACGTTCGACCTCGACGCCATTCCCGTCCTGAAGCAGGAGACCCACCTCCCCGTCATCGCGGATCCGTCTCATGCCGCGGGGCGGAGACCGCTGGTTGCCCCGCTGGCCTACGCCGCCGTGGCGGCCGGTGCCGACGGACTCATGATCGAGGTCCACCCCGACCCCGAATGCGCCACCTCGGACGGCGAGCAGTCCCTGGACCTGAACGAGTTCGACGCGCTCATGGCCGCGCTCCGCCCCTTCGCCTCGGCTGCAGGACGGACCCTCCCCGCCCCGTCCGAGGCGGTCGCGTCGATGTCCGTGTAGTGGCCCGGATCAAGCTCCGGTGAGTTCGTCCAGGCGGAGACGAGCGTCCGCGATCTGCTTCTCCACGGCCCTGCGCGACGTGCCGCCGTCCGAGTCCCTGGAGTCGGCGGAGCGTGTCCAGTCGAACACTTCGTGCACGTCGGTATCGAAGGCGGGGTGGAGCTCTCCGTAGACATCGGCGCCCAGTTCGGCCAGCGTGACTCCGGCGTCCTCGGCCCGGCGGACCAGCTTTCCGATGATCTCGTGGCTCTCCCGGAAGGGTACTCCCCGCAGGACCAGGTAGTCGGCGAGATCGGTGGCGAGAAGCTGCGGGTCCATCGCCGCGGCCATTCGTTCGGGCCGGAAGCTGATCGTTTCCATGGCGCCCGCCATGGCGGGGAGGGTCGTGAGCAGCGTGTCGATGGTGTCGAAGAGGGCTTCCTTGTCTTCCTGGAGGTCCCGGTTGTACCCCGTGGGAAGTCCCTTCAGGAGTGTCAGGGTGGCCTGGAGATTTCCCAGCAGACGCCCGGACTTGCCCCGCGCCAACTCCGCGACGTCGGGGTTCTTCTTCTGCGGCATGAGGGACGAGCCCGTGCTGAAGCCGTCGGATAGCCGCACGAAGCCGAACTCGGTGGTGGAGAAGAGCACGACGTCTTCTCCGAGGCGGGAGAGGTGCACCCCGATCATGGCGCCCGCGTACGTGAGATCGCAGATCCAGTCACGATCCGCCACGGCGTCGACGCTGTTCTCGGTGATGGCCCGGAAGCCCAGCGATTCGCGGAGCCACTCCCGGTCCACGGGAAAGGGACATCCCGCGATGGCGCCCGACCCCAGAGGGAGCACCCCGGCGGCTCGGCGAGCGGCGCGCACGCGTTCCACGTCCCGCAGGAACGCCCAGAGGTGCGCCAGCGCCCACTGCGACGCCCGGATGGGTTGCCCTTGCTGAAGGTGGGTGTATCCGGGCATGATCGCGTCACGGCCCTTCTCGGCGAGCCCCAAGAGCGCCCGTCCCAGACGGATGAGAGCCCTCTCGATGGCGTCGGCGGCTTCCATCCCGAAGAGCCGCACCCCAGTGGAGGACTGGTCGTTGCGCGAGC
>Ga0224501_10000871_pt1 | contig 23304 bp, 19 predicted proteins | sample SF_Oct11_sed_USG_4_FD_169105 | JGI IMG/M metagenome (GOLD analysis project Ga0224501, IMG submission 169105) | Sediment microbial communities from San Francisco Bay, California, United States - SF_Oct11_sed_USGS_8_1 | ecosystem: Environmental > Aquatic > Marine > Sediment | place: USA... | reverse complement strand
TCCAGGTGGATATACGCCTCACGGCCCTTGAGCTGCGCACGAATACCGTCGATTGGATCGATTGCACCCTTGAAGGTTGTGCCAATGGTGGCCACGACCAGGGCCGGATTGTTGGGATGCTCGGCGAGCCGACGAGCGAGCGAATCCGTGTCCATGCTACCGTCCGAATTGGTATCGACCTCGACCCAGTCGAGTGCCAAGAGATCCCGCAAAATCTGGATGGAGTAATGGGCCTCCTTCGTAAAGTACACTTTCGGCACGATACCGGTCCGGTTCTTCAGAATGGTGCGGCCCATGTACATCCCGTGCATGTTGCTATCGGTACCACTGTTGCTCAGAAACCCCCAATATTCGGTACGGTCGAACGCATAGAGTTCGGCAAAACGGGCGATGACTTCCCGTTCCAACACGTGCGTATTAAACGGGATAGGACTCTGGACATACGGGTTACCGACATTGTTAAAGGCAAATTGATTGATGCCGACCTTCGCCAACCGTTTTCGCCAATCGAAGAATTCGCGTGGCGGCATCGTCATATTGACAGGGTAACCCAGGAGTAGGTCGGCCTTCTCGGGAAGCGACCGCATCGTTTGCAGATGCGGCACTGTCGGATCGGCACACACACCTTCGCTCGGGTAACAAGCCACCGCGACTGCACTCGCCGCGGCATAGCCGAGAAAACCTCGCCGTGAAAGCATTGCTCCGTACTCCATAAGAGGTTTACGTAGACACACAGAAGTGTGCTGGTCGCAGAACCTTGGCGACCCACACCCCATGACGGTGGGTTGAGCGTCGTATGTCCATCAAATCCTGCACCGTCGAACTATTCATTATATTGCACGACATACACATTAAATAGGTGATGGCTTGCGTATGGATGTATTGAATTGATGTCTTACCCCGTCAACCGGCTGCGTGATCGCACATGCTGAGTCGTGGTTGTTGAGTATCGGGGAACAGGCCGCGTCGTTCGTCCTCTGGCAATCAAAGCGATCAGTCTCAGTCATAAGACCTCCACCACTCTTCTCATGAGCTTGTTACCTTACGCCAAGTACGCTGCCACAATTCCAGACAGGACGATTCCGTCGAAGGTGCCGGCGCCGCCGATGCTGGCAATGCCGGTAGCGATCTTTTCGATGTCGCGCAGGTGCAGTAGGTCCGCGCCGATGAGCGGGCCGAGCACACCGGCGACAAAGGCCACGGGAGCGGCTTGGTCCGGAACAAGGAGCAGCGCGGTCATAGCGGCAACAATGGCAGGAAAGAGTCCTGGCATTGTGATGCCGATCCCTTTCATGGGTTTCGCCATCCAATAGCACACCCCCGTGTTGATAACGACGGCGATGGTCAAGCCTAAGAGCGCCTGCCGACCCGCTATGGCCAAATGAGCCGTTTCATAGATCGCCAGCGCCACAGGAATGAGGCAGCCACCCACGTTGACGGCGATAATGGTTTCCCGGCGGACCCGTTGGAGTATAGGCCACCAGCTGGGGAGTCCAAACACCGCCAGCGGGTCCACCAGTACCGATTCCGTCCGAGACAGGCGTTTCACGGGAATGTTGATCACACTGCCGACGAAAATACCTATCACCACCAGGAGGGCGGTCGCCGGTTCAAGTTTGAGTTTGATCAAGGCTGCCGCAAAGAGGTGGCCGAAGAACAGCGGCAGTATTGCCACCAGTAGGAAGAACACCAATAGCGGAAACCAGCGCAACCCTCTCATTGAGCCTTTCGTTTGGCCTGCTCTGCCAGCAGATCAGGAGCGACTTGGCACAGCCGATCGTCGGTTTGTCCAGACCAACGCCGATATGACAAGCGATGCCGGCTGCACTTGGACAGGCGTCCATGGGGGATGACCTTCGCGCGAAGTTGCTCTTGGACTCGGATCGCCTCAGCTGGGTCCAGTTCCCATTCGTAGAAAGAATACACTTTCATCGGAGCGTTGCCTGCCCCGTGCCTTGTTGTTTGGCCGCTGCAAGTCGCGCATTGAGATCCTCCCAGTGGCTACCCTGCCAAAAAACCCGACGGCAGTGAGCGCACTGGAGAAACTCTTGATGCTGCCGTGCAACGACGGGAGGGACCAGGGGTGCCGCCTCGTCGTAGGGAATGGAGAGCAGCACGACATTGCAATCCGCACAGCGATAGCTTCGCCGGTGGTTCATCCCCAGATCGACTTTGAGGTCCTGGTGGAGCTGCCGCAACTGACCTTCAAGGTCATCGTGTGCGATCAAGGTACACCGGCTACGAATTACTTTGCATTCCGTCAACCGTCTGTCACGCGTGAGCAGCCATCGGTTTTCTTGGATGGTCCGCTCAATCAACGACTCGTCCGTAATCACCTTCTCGTAGGCCGTGTCGTACCCCAGAATTCGCAGCCAACGGGCCAGACGGCCGAGCATCGCATCGGCAATGAAGCATGAGGGATCATGAGTGAGCAAGGGTCTCATGTCTGAGGAAGAGAGTCCGGATTAACCTGCCCCTCGATCAGGATCCGGCCACAATCAAGTATCATTGAATGTCGATCGCTGGCCGTCGATAAGAACGCGAGTACGAGGAAGGGTGCTGCTGGCACAGTCTGGGTTTGTTCCCCTTCGCGCGCACGGACCATATGTATGGGCTGGCCGGTCAAGCCTCACATGCTCTTGCGCCAGCCTGACCACGCCACTCGTCTCCTTTGTCTCCATCGGATAATGCCAAACGAGGTCCGGGCTAGCCCGCATTATTCATGAGCACTTCTGCTGCAATCGCCGATCCGCTGCTGCGACAAGCCTGTGGGCGGCGGGCTCGCCCCTCGGTCCCTCGACGTACTGCATCGAGTACGCCTCAGGACCTCAGGCCTCCGCGCGCCGCTCTCGCGACGCGGCTTGGCGATTTCGTCCCTCGACGATGCTCGGGACCCTGAGCCTGTCGAACGGGCGACGAACTGTCATGAATAATGCGGGCTAGAGCTGAAATGCCCAGAGCAATCGTAGTTTGTGCGTGCCGTCCGGCTGGGCATCCATGCCGATCAGCCCGCCAAAGAGCGCCCATGAGGTGCCCACCCCTTCCACATATTCCCGCCTCCAGCCGGGAATGATGGGATTCACCTCGACCAACGTTTTTTGCGGCGACACCGTCCGCATATACAATGCGATGGGAGGATGGCCAAGCACCCAATACTCCCACTCGTCTTTCGTAGTGCTTCGGTAATGAAACAGCCACCAGAGCATGCTGGTCTCCGTTGTCCTGCCTTGTGCGGTCTTGTAATCGAAGAACGGCCACAAGAACCAGAACTCAGACTCATCCTTGCTGTGATCGCTCATGTAGCGGAAGAAGGGAAAGAGCCGGTTTTCGGTCGACGTGGGACTCGTATAGCCGTAATACAACGAGAGCGGAGGAATTCCGATCGCACCGGTGTGGGTTTCCTGTGTCTGTTCATGATACTCACGGCTCCAGAGGGGAAAGAGACGGGCCGTCATGCCAGTGGGAGTCCACTGTTGATAGTAGAGCGAGAGCGGGGCGATACCCAGCACGCCGATGGCCCGTTCCTGGGTTTGATGATTCCGGAAATCGCTCCACAGCGGGACGATGACATTCCGCGATTCCGTCGGCGAATCTGCATACCACCAGAAGGGAAACAAATGGTCGGTCGCGCCGGTTTCGGTCCGATCATGGCCGAACAAGGACAGATGTCGAATGCCGACCAACGAGAACCCCCAATTATTGCCTTCTCGTTCATAGTCCCAGAAGGGAAACAACCGGTTACGCGCGGAGGTCGGACTGCCGGAAAAATAGGCCATGCTCAAGGGATCCACTCCCAAAGCGGACAGGCTCCAGGCCTGCGCACTTTTGTCACGCCATAGACTCCCCAATGGAAAGAACGTGTCCCTGGTGTCTTGCGGAGTGGCCCGATGCCAATAGAGCCATAGCGCATTCCAGGCCGTGGTGTCTTTCCCCTGGTCGTGCGAGTATTGATACAGGGGAAAGAGGCGATGCGTGCTGAAGAGCGGGGTCTGTTCCCAGTTGAACAGGGTGAGCGGGGGCATCTCGCCGATCCGGGGAACCCCCACCAACGACAGGCGGCTGGATTCCCTCTGGGTGTCCCGCTCCATGTCGGCCAGCGGCAGGATGATGGTCCGCGCATGAGATTCCTTCCGCCAATGCCACCAGAGGAATAACGCCTGCCAATCCAGCGTCTGGGATTGCTCGTCACTGGCATACCGATAGAGCGGAAAGAGCCGATGCGTGATCGCGGACGGAGTCTGATCCATAGCAAACAGCGAGAGGGCCGGACCGCTCCCGTATTGCGGGAGGCCAAGGACGGAAAGACGTTGATGTTCCGCCTCCGAGCTGTACTTGTAAAGCAGGGCGGCAGCATGTGAATACCCGGTGGGGGACGACTGATAGCGGAAGAAGGTCAGCGGGCGGATCCCCAACACACCGACGTCACGTTCGTCCTGTTGCCGGTCATGCGCGATATCCACGAGCGGCAGAAAGACATCCCGCATCTGCTGCTCTGTTTCCCGATGCCACCAGAGAAAGAAGGCATCCCAGTCACGCGTTTTGGCCTCATCGTCTCGCCGATACCGATAGATGGGAAACAGACGGTGCGCCGTCAAGGATGATGTGTCCTCTCGTTCGAAGAGGGACAGCGTCGGAAGTGAGCCGACCTTGGGCCAGCCGATCATCGAGAATCTGCTGGCCTCTCCCACCCGATTATAGTCGTACAGTGGAAAGAGATAGGAGTGCCTCGCATCCGGGCCCCTGCCATAGTTGAACAGGGTGATCGGCTTGAACCCCGCCAAGTTCAGCTCCATTGTGCCCGTCTCGTCATTGCGTTCATATTCGTGCAGGGGCGGAAGTGTATCGAGAAGATACGGCTCCTTTTCTACATGCCGGTACAGGAGCAAGGCAGACCAATTCACTTCCTTCGTGTCGTCATTCCGCTCATAACGATACAACGGGAACAGGCGGGTCAAGAGGTACGTCGGTGAGCCGCCATGTTCATAAAGCGACCAGGCGAAGGCCCGCTCGCGTGGCGGGAACCCCAATAAGGACAGCCGCCACTCTCCTGTTGGAACACTCTGATACCCGTAGAAGGGGAAGAGTCGGTCTGCGGTACGCACCGAACTCGACTCATGGTGGAACCATGTCGCCGGCTTGATACCCAAGAGATCCAGCTCCCACCCCGGCTGCTGTCGCTGCCATGATGCCTCCCAGAGCATCAGGAATCGGTCGTCGCCCTTTTCCGGGGTGGAATGGTGCCGATGGAGAAAGAGCGTGTCCATCGTGACCTCGTCTGCCGCAAGATCGTGGCGATACCGATACAGAGGGAAGAGTCGGTTGGCGAACCACGTCGGGCCGCTTTCTTGATGGAACATCGCAAAGTCCGCTACCCCGATAACCGACAACTCCCGCCGGTCCCCGTTTCGCCTCCAATCATAGAGCGGAAAGAAACGGTCGTGGACGGAGTCCCCTTTGGCGTCATGGCGATAGAGAGACAGCGGGCCGGAGAACAACGCGGACCAGTGCCACTCCTCAGCCTCGGGATGATCATAGTGATAGAGCGGGAACAGTCGGTGACCGAAGCCCTCCGGGTTACTCCAATAACGGAAGATCGAGAGCGGACCGAAGCCGAGAACGTCGGCCTTGTAAATCTGCGTCGCAAGATCCTCGGTCACTCGGTAGAGCGGCATAACTTGATGCCATCTGGTGTTGGCGTCATGGCCGTATCCGGCCAGAGAGAATCGTTCGATGCCGAGGAGAGACCATCCCATGCGGTTTTCTTGGCGGTCATCTTCATAGAAGTACAACGGGAACAGGCGATGTGCAGTGAGTGTGGGACTTGTTTTCATACGAAAGAGTACGATGAGGTCCAACTGACGAAGATCGTCGGTCATCGAATATGAGTAGCGATACAGTGGAAAGAACCGGTCCGAGTAGAAGGTCGGCGTCGACACATGTTCATAGAACGCGAGGGTCGGAACGGTCTTTCGCAGCAGGGGCGGTAATCCGAGGATCGACGTGCGTGTCTCCTGCGTGGAGGTATCAGTCAGTAAGCCGTAGAGGGGGAAGACATAGCTGAGACTGGTCTGGGGTGTGACAGACCGGCCGTAGAAAGGGAAAAGGTAGCGATACCAGGTTCCCTCTTTGTTATTCTGGCCCGAGAAGTAGAGCGGCAAGATCCTGGTCTCATGTCCGTTCTCGTCCGCGCCGTAATGGAACAGCGGGAAAAGAATATCCCACTCCCGGAGATCTGTTTCTGTGTCATAGGTAGCAATCGCGACCGGACCGAGCACGTAATACCGATGGTAATGGTCGCCGCGTTGATGGTGTCCATAGAGCGGGACAAGGTACGTGTAGCTCCGGTCTCCCTCGGCATAATCGAAATAGGCAGGAAGTACAATGGTGTAACGCTGTGACGGGTTCTCCGCATGCCAATACATCGGCAACAGTTGAAAGTATGAGGCATCGCCCTTGTGCTCGGAAATTCCAAGAGGCCATAGGACGCTCTGCCGAAGGTAGTCCTCGGCAGGATTCATTTCGCGGGAGTAAAAGGGGATGAGTGTAAGTCGGGAATAGTTCCCGCGTTCTTCCGTTGAATAGAGATAGAGAAACGCCTGAGTATATGTCGCTTCTCCCTTGCTTTCTTTGCAATAGAGAAAGCCCACGCAAAAGCGCGACTGTTCTTTCTTGTTCTCGGCCGCTTCCGACAATGGCAGCATTCCCGAAAACAACGATGCTCCTCCCAATAGGAGGAGCTGCAGAAGACCAAGAACCAATATTTTTCGACAAGAATAATTCATCAACACAGGAACTCTCCCACCACGGCAATGGCCCTCGCCTTGCTCACATTACGCATCGTCTTCGGTCATCCGGCTTTCTAACAGCCCCGCGACACTCACACCAAACTGCAAACGAAGTGCCGCAAACCTAAGCCTATGGAGGAATGGAACGGAGAGTGAAATCGTGCGTTCGGTGAGTTGTATCCTGTGGAGTCAGCCTTGGCTGTTATAAAAAGGGGCAATGCCGATCGATTGAGCTGTAGTAAATTGCCACGGTTTACTGACTAGAGAAACTGAGAAGCTTGAGATTCATGAGCATGGTGCGTCATCAGCGGCTTAATGTGGATTCCCATCATGCCTGACAATACAGACAGCGGCCGCACAGGCATCGCATGAGCAGCCGCTCTCTCTGAACAACCGAGAGTACTCTGTCCAAGGTAGAGAGCCCTGGCTAACCTAACGCTTAATCACGATCCGGCCAAAATCCAACCCCATTGACCGTCATCCGCTACCTGTCGATCTTGACCTGCGCACCGAGAAACTCCTTTTCCAACCACAGGCTCGTCAATACATGCTCAGTGATGGTCGGGATGAGAAACCTGCTTTCGTCTTCCGGCAGAGCCGCAAAGGGAATGATCTGGTCAGCGGCAAACCGGTCCAAGGTCGCGCCAGCCAAAAGATCATTGAGCAATTGCCGTATCCGCCATACGCTGACTCACCTGCCGTTCTTCAAGATGAGAAGAGAGGGCGATGCCCCAGAGCTTCGTCACTGGACCCGCTTCTTCTCGCATGACAGCCTGTAACGTTCTAACGAGCGGTTTCACCGTGAGATGCAACATGCCTCCGCCCCTTGGGACATAACCGGGTCGGATGATTTCTATTTGGGCGTTGAGTCCCATCTTACACAAGAGCGGAAGGACAACCTGTTGGAGATGAAAGGCGGACGGGGCAAAATCCTGGAAGAGCCCGCCCCGCAATTCGACCGTGACCGGTGATCCCGAGAAAGCCAGCACCGGCAGCATGCCAAGAGCCATCATGGTCGTCGAACCGCCGGACCCGATGTCCCAACTATAGTGGCGTCCCACCTTCAATGAACCGGGATGAAACACAAACTCCTGTGAACCCTGGACGAGCCCTTCCGTGCCGGCATTCACCAGCTCGGTGATGGCTTCCACGACACGGAGATGTTGCGGGCGCAATCCCGGTTTGTCCCGCTTCGCACGTACATTGATCATGTGGATGGACCGACCAATCAGCGCGGAGAAGGCTACCGCCTGACGCACGATGGTACCGCTGCCGGAGTAGCGCGACCCGTCGATGAGAAGGATCGTCCGATTGATCTGTCTTGACTTCATACGAGAGTCAATCCAATTCCATGTGATGCCTGCAAATCAACCGCCTGGGTGTCCCTCGCGCAACATCAGTGGAGGACCATGTCTACTGTTGCATCTTGCCTCATTGATCACTATTTCTCTGTAGACGCCTACCACTACCATTCGATGTCCTTGCTTCGTATCTCCTAACCAAACGCGGGACTCCATTGAAGAACTGGTTATGAGCACTGTGGCATCGGGATTGCTCACCTTATGTTCAGGCAAGAATTGCGCTCATCGGCCTCCAGAAGAGGAGTACCACCATGAAAGTTACCCTCAGTATCATTAAAGCCGATATCGGTTCTATCGGTGGCCATATCTCTCCCTCGCGGCAAGTGCTGGAAAGCGTTCGAACTCATATCGCCAAGCACGGGTCCTCACTGTTGATCGACCACTACATCAGCAGTACCGGTGACGATATTGCGATCTTGATGAGCCACAGGCATGGGGTGGGACACAAAGCCGTTCACAAACTGGCTTGGGATGCGTTCCTCACAGGGACAGCAGTGGCTAAACAGCAGGGGCTGTACGGTGCCGGTCAGGATTTGTTGAAAGACGCCTTTTCGGGCAATGTGCGTGGGATGGGTCCGGCAGTGGCGGAGATGGAATTCACCGAGCGGCCGAACGAGCCCTTTCTGTTCTTCGCGGCGGACAAGACCGATCCCGGTGCCTTTAGTCTGCCCCTATATCTGGCTTTCGCAGATCCCATGAACACCCCGGGCTTGATCCTGGCACCCAACATGGCGCAGGGCTTTCGTTTCGTCATCATGGATGTGAATCATACAGCAGGTGATCGGATCATTGAACTCGATGCCCGGAAAGATTTGTATGAGATCGCCACGCTATTGCGGGACACTGAACGTTACGTCGTGGAATCGATTCGGTCCGTCGCCAGCGGGGAACAAGCCGTGGTAGCATCCACCTCACGGCTGCATAACATTGCCGGGAAGTACACCGGCAAGGACGACCCGGTGATGCTGGTGCGGGTACAGAAGGATTTCCCGGCGACGGGCGAGGTCTTAGCGCCTTTTGCAGTCGGTCCTTATGTGGCAGGTGGCATGCGCGGCTCTCACCAGATGCCCTTGATGCCGGTCCCGCTTCAGTCCGGCATCAGTTACTTCGATGGCCCTCCGGTAATCACCTGCGCCGCCTTTGCCATGCACGAAGGACGGTTTACCGAACCTGCGGACGCGTTTGCCCATCCGTTCTGGAATCGAGTACGGGATACTGTATCCGACAAAGCCATCGACATGCGACGCCAAGGTTTCTTTGGTGCGGCCATGCTGCCCATGGCGGAATTGGAGTATACCGGCATCATGGAAAACCTGAAGGCGCTGGAACCACGGTTCCGTGTCCGCACCGATTCGTAATCAGGTATGGCCGAAGCATTCTGCTTCGAGTGCGGGATCAAGGTGGTACACTAGACTCCCTGTCAGCGAAGAATTCCGATCACGATCATCTCCACCGCTTGCTCTGGACGGAACGCCCATGCCTCATGGCAGTGCATCAGGACAAACCGGTTTGAATCTTGGCCGACTCAGACATCATGCTGCGGTCCCATGGCGGATCCCAGACCAAGTTCACCATGACATCCGTCACGCCGGGAACAGAACGGACCGTTTTGTCGACTTGCCACAGAAGTGCGTCGGCCATCGGACAGGCTGGTGCGGTCAAGGTCATCCGAATCGTGACGAGGCCCGATGCCTCCACGAGGATGTCATAGATCAAGCCCAGATCATACAGGTTCACCGGGATCTCAGGATCGTCAACAGTGCGCAACGCTTCAATGATCCTGCGCCGGAGATCGGACGGTTTCTGAGAAGCCGTAGTCGCCGGAGCCGGCTGAGAGGCTGAGCCTGACTTGGGCGTCACCGACTCCGACCTGTTGTGAATGGCGGCACGGAGGGTATGCCAAGCCAATGTTGCGCATTTGACCCGAATAGGAAATTCGCGCACACCGGCAAAGACTACGAGCTTCCCGAGGTCCTTTGACCGCGATCCCGCGTCGGTTTCGCCGGTCAGCAAGGCATGGAAACTTTCGAAGAGCGCGAGGACATCGGGCAAAGTTCGCCCTTTCACACTTTCCGACATCATCGACGCCGAAGCCATAGAAATGGCACAGCCGGATCCCTCAAAGGCAACATCGGCCACCCGATCGTTTTCGATCTTGAGGTAGACTTTTACCTTGTCGCCACAGAGGGGGTTGTATCCGTCGGCAGTCCGGTCGGCCCCCTCCAGCTTACGGAAGTTTCGCGGCTTCCGGTTGTGGTCCAGAATGGCTTCCCTATACAGGTCTTGTAAATTCAACGTCATCTGAAGAACTCAATGGATTTACGAATGGCTGCCTCGAGTACGTCGATGTCTTCCCGAGTGTTATAGAAAGCCATGGAGACTCGTGCCGTGGCCGGCACTCCAAAGCGACTCATCAATGGTTGTGCGCACTGGTGGCCGGCTCGAATGGCGATACCTTCGCTGTCCAGAAACGTTCCCAGATCATGGGGATGCACGCCATCGATCACGAAGGACATCACTCCCGCCTTTTCTTTAGCCGTCCCAATAAGACGCACACCATCTATGCGGGAGATCCTATCTGTCGCATAGCTTAACAGCTCCTGCTCGTACGCAGTGATCGACTCCATACCTACTGCCCTCACGTAATCGACGGCAGCACTGAGTCCGACAGCCCCGGCGATATGCGGTGTTCCCGCCTCAAACCTATCGGGTACTTTATTGTAGATGGTCTTCTCAAACGTGACGGATTGGATCATGTGGCCCCCTCCTTGATAAGGAGGCATGGTTTCGAGGAGAGCGGCTTTGCCGTACAGAATTCCGATGCCGGTCGGTCCAAACAGCTTGTGACCGGAAAAAGCATAGAAATCGCAGTCCAACGTTTGGACGTCCACGGCAAGGCACGGGGCGGCCTGAGCGCCATCGACGAGCACCGGCACCCTGTAATAGTGAGCAAGTTCGACTATCCGACGGATCGGATTGATCGTACCGAGCACATTGGAAACATGAGTGATCGCCACCAGTTTTGTTCGCGGCGTCAGGAGTTTCTCGTACTCATCAAGCAGAAGCTCTCCATGATCATTGATCGGCGCGACTCGCAGAACGGCGCCAGTCGCTTCGCATAACATCTGCCAGGGCACGATGTTGGAGTGGTGTTCCATCGTCGAGATAAGGATTTCATCACCAGCCCGAACGTGCGTACGACCATAGGTTTGTGCGACCAGATTGATTGCCTCTGTGGTACCTCGGACGAACACGATCTCGCTTGTCTCCGCGGCGCCAACGAAGTGTTGGATGTTGGTACGGGCTGATTCGTAGGCTTCCGTAGCCCGTTCGCTCAGCCAATGGATACCTCGATGAATGTTGGCATTGCTCTCCGAATAGAACCGGCTGATGGCATCGATCACGACTTGCGGCTTCTGGGCGGAAGCGGCATTGTCGAGATAGACCAGCGGTTTGCCTCGAACTTGCTGCTGAAGAATCGGGAATGCTTTTCTAATCTTGGTCACCTCGAACCGGCGTGATGGTGACCGTTCCCCTGCCTTCTTATCTTGATTCGTTCTCATGCCGAGAGGCTTTCACTAGAAGTCCGTAAGGTCCATTGGGAGAGCAGCTCCGTAAACCGATCCCGAATCCTGGCAGGTCCTATATAGCCAAACAGCTCGCTGCTGAAGGCCTGGGTCATGACCCTGCGCGCATCCTCCAGATCCAGACCACGAGAGCGCAAGTAGAAGAGGGCGTCCGGGTCCAGTTGTCCGACAGTCGTGCCATGGACACACTTCACATCGTCGGCAAAGATCTCAAGCTGCGGTGTTGAGTGAACCACGGCATCCTCGGAGAGCAAGAGATTCTTGTTGGTCTGACTGGCGTCAGTCTTGTGCGCATCTTGTCGAACCAGCACCCTGCCGTCAAACACTCCCCTCGCGTGCCCGCCAAGAATGCCGTTATAGAGTTGCCTACTCGTGCATCTCCGCCTCGCATGTTCGATTCTGGTGTGAATGTCCACATGCTGACGGCCGGCGGCTGCGTAAAGTCCTCGAAGCGTGCAGGTACTGCCTTCGTCAGCCAGTAACCCATGGACCTCGATGCGAGCCAGTGCGCCCCCCAGGGCAAGGGAGTGGGACATGAACGTGCTGTTACGCTCCTGATGAACAGCGAGGGTGGCAATGTGATAGGCTGCTTGGCTTTCTTCCTGCAGTAGATGGTGGTTGACCACAGCTTCCTCACCGAGGACCACTTCGGTCACGGCATTGGTGAAATAGCAATCACCTTTCATGCCCACGTAACCCTCGATCACCGTCGCTTGACTCGAAGGGCCGGCTACGACAAGAACCCGCGGGTGCGAGATGGTAGCTTGTCCCTCGGGACTTGAAAGGAACAGCACGAGGATCGGTTCCTCGACTGCCATCTTTGCCGGGAGATAGAGAAAGGCCCCATCGTTGAGAAATGCCGCATTGAGCGCAACGAAAGCGTGATCTTCGTGCCATGCATGTCGACCCAGATGTGGCTCCAGGAGACTCGACGAGGCTTCGTCACAATCTCTCAGGCTTCCGACAATCACACCCTGCGGTAGTCGATGAAGCAAAGACAACGAAGGTGCGAAATGGCCGTTCACGAATGTGAGTTGGTGGCGCGGCCCCACCCACGATACAATCGGCTCCGCCTCCCCCTTCGAGATTTCTGGTGCGTGCCAAGCAAATGCAAAAGGAGTCTCCATAACAGGAGTTACATCGGTATATCGCCGCTCTTCATGGTGACTCGTCGGAAATCCCATGTCTGCAAAGCAGGTGCCGGCGGCTTGGCGATATCGTTTTATCCACTCCGGCATGGAGCCGGTACTTTCCCTCTGAAATCTTAACCAGTCTGAGCGGTAGTGATCGATGACCGGTCCCATTTCCTTCATGGTGTCACCTTCGGTGCGAAAATCCGGTCACCTGGCTCTTCCAGCCACCCATAACCCCGCTCCTCAACCCTGACGGCCAGCTCTTTCCCACCTGACTTCACGATACGGCCGTTCAGAAGCACATGGACATAGTCGGGAACAACGAAGTTGAGCAGCCGTTGATAGTGCGTGATGAGCAGCATGGCGCGGTCCTGGCTGCGCAGAGCGTTTACTCCTCCTGCCACGATCTTCAATGCATCAATATCGAGGCCTGAGTCGGTCTCAGCCAGGATTGCCAGTTTTGGATCCAAGAAAGCCATCTGCAAGATTTCGTTCCGCTTCTTCTCGCCACCGGAAAATCCGGCGTTGAGCGGTCGGTTCAGGAAGTCTGCGTCCACATCGAGCAATTGCACGCGCTCCCTCACAAGGGCTAGAAAGTCGATGGCGTCGAGTTCTTCGAGTCCCCGGTGTTTCCGGAGGGAATTGAGCGCGGCCTTGAGAAACTGTAGCGTCGTCATCCCAGGAATTTCGACGGGGTATTGGAATGCGAGGAAGAGCCCCGCCCTCGCGCGTGCTTCCGAGGGCATAGCAAGCAGATCGTTCCCTGCATAGCGTACGGTGCCCGCGGTTGCCTCGTATCCCTCGCGGCCTGCTAGGACATAGGCCAACGTGCTCTTGCCGGAGGCATTCGGCCCCATCACTGCGTGCACTTCTCCGGCACGGATGGTCAAGTTTACGCCACGCAAGATCTCTTTGCCGGCGGCCGATGCTTGCAACTCTCTGATTTCCAAGATTACATCGGGCATTGTTGTCAACCGACAGTCCCTTCGAGACGAACGTTGAGCAGCTTCTGCGCTTCCACGGCGAATTCCATCGGCAGTTCGTTGAACACCTCATGACAGAACCCATTCAGGATCAGGGAAACGGCATCCTCGGACGAAAGCCCTCGCTGCCGACAGTAGAAGATCTGATCCTCACCGATCTTGGTTGTGGACGCTTCATGTTCGACCTGCGAGGAAGCGTTCCGCACTTCAATGGAGGGAAATGTGTGGGCACCGCATCGATCACCCAACAACAGCGAATGACACTGAGTATAGTTTCTGCAGCCCGTGGCCTTCTTAAGAATGGTCACCAATCCACGATAGGTGTTCTGGGCGTTCCCTGCCGAGATACCTTTCGACACGATCGTACTCCTGCTGTTCTTGCCGAGGTGGATCATTTTGGTGCCGGTATCGGCCTGTTGTCGGTTGGTGGTAAGCGCGACCGAATAAAACTCCCCAATGGAGCTGTCCCCTCGAAGTATCACGCTCGGATATTTCCATGTAATGGCCGAACCGACTTCCACCTGCGTCCAGGAAATTCTTGAATCGACCCCCGCGCAAATTCCCCGTTTCGTGACGAAATTGTAGACCCCCCCTTGGCCTTCGCTGTCTCCCGGATACCAGTTTTGAACAGTCGCATACTTGATCTGCGCGCGATCAAGAGCGATCAGTTCCACCACCGCCGCGTGCAGCTGATGTTCCGCCCGCATGGTGGCAGTGCAGCCTTCAAGATAGCTGACGTAACTCCCTTCCTCCGCAATAATCAGCGTGCGCTCAAACTGACCGATCTGTGGGGCGTTGATACGGAAATAGGTCGACAACTCCATCGGGCATCGAACTCCTTTGGGGATATAGCAGAACGAGCCGTCACTGAAGACGGCGGAATTGAGCGCAGCGAAAAAGTTGTCGGCATACGGAACCACCGTGCCCAGGTACTTCCGGACCAGCTCCGGATGGTTCTGCACCGCCTCTGAAAAAGCGCAGAAGATGATGCCGAGCTTGGCGAGGTGTTCCTTATAGGTGGTGGCGACCGAGACACTATCGAACACGGCATCTATGGCGACCCCGGCAAGCATTTCCTGCTCTTTCAGGGGAATCCCAAGTTTTCTGTACGTGGCGAGCAGTATCGGGTCAACCTCGGCTAGACTCTTTGGCCGTCGCTCGGTCTTTGGCGCCGAATAGTAGATGATTCCCTGATAGTCAATCGGAGGGTGAGAAACCTTGGCCCACTTCGGCTCCGTCATCGTCAGCCAATGCCTGTAGGCCTTCAGCCGCCACTCCAACATGAATGCTGGTTCGTTCTTCTTGGAGGAGATCAGACGAATACTGTCTTCGCTCAGTCCTGGAGGAGCCGACTCGGTCTCGATCTCCGTCGCAAACCCATACTTGTATTCGCGTCGGGCCAGGTCATGAATTCCATTTTCTGAGGTCATGATATGTATCCGCCGATGCGGCTAGAAAACGGGCAAGACCGTCCACTTGTTTAAGAATCAGCCACAGGTGGTTACCTCCTGGCCCACGTGGCACCACACCTCGGAGATAGTCCTGCATCATGCATACCCTGAGACGATGCTGCTCCCCATGGCATTGCTACATACGCAGGATTCAAAACGTGGCGTTCTGCGGCAAGAGGACAGGATCCAGTGGGGAAATAGTCCACAAAGGTCCTCCCTGCGAGGTCAACCGTAGCGCATCTGATCAGGTCACAGCCTGATTCATCAATAACTTCGCAATGGCCATCGAGATGGCACCGCCATTGCTCAGGGCGAAAGATGGGCAAGGACTTTGTTGGGTAACCATCATAGCCATCATGAAAACAGGGACTGTTTTAGAGCGAGAGCGGGTCCTAAAAGAGGTTCGCGCTGCCTTTGAGCATGAACCACGTATTAATTTGCACAAGTTTCCCATTGAGATGGAGTTTTGTGACGGTGTCCTCACGTTGGAAGGCGACGTCGAGCACATCGCGGCAAAGAAGCTGGGGCTTGAACTTGCCATAGCGATACCAGACGTAGTCGGCATTGCGGATCGCCTCCATGTCGTGCCGGCAACACGTATGGGAGACGGGGCTATTTTGGATGCCGTGCGCGACGCGTTACTCCAAGAATCCACACTGTTGAACTGTTCGATTTACGTCCTCCGCAAAGGTCAGCTCGAACCTGTTCGGGAAGTCGCCGATGAGCCTCGAGGGGTAATGAGGATTTCCGTGAACGATGGGATTGTACTGCTTGACGACCATGTGACCGGGCTCACACAAAAGCGATTGGCCGGAGTGTTGGCCTGGTGGGTTCCGGGAAGCCGCGACGTCATCAATGGGATGGAAGTCGTACCCGATCAGATGGATTCGGATGAGGAGATGGCGAAGGCCGTACGCATCGTCTTGAAGAAGGATCCGTTTGTGAACGAAGACCGTGTCCGCGTCACCGTCCAACGGTCGATCGTGACACTGACAGGCGATGTGCCCTCCGCTCCGCAGCGCGACATGGCTGAATTCGACGCCTGGTATGTCTTCGGTGTCGACAAGGTGCTCAATCGTTTGGAGATTCGCCCATAAAACGAATCGAGAAAGGGTGACATCATGAAGCCTGAGGAGAGGAACCACCACCAACCACCCCAGTAAGGAGGATATGTCATGGCCAAATCAGAAGAAAAAGCCGTCGCTACCAAGAAACCCGGTGAAATTGCGTCACGGTTGGAAGACATCGAACATTGGATGGAGCGTTTCATGGACGACATGTGGCAGCGTCCGTTTCCCAGTTTGTTGGGACGGGACCGTTGGCTACCCATCCGGCCGCTTTCGATTCGTATGCCCTCGATTGACGTGTATGAGGAAAAGGATTCGGTCGTTGTCAAGGCGGAACTCCCCGGCATGACAAAGGGGGATATTGAGGTAAACCTCGAGGGCGAGAATTTGACGATCAAGGGTGAGAAGAAAGAAGACAAAGAAGTGAAAGAGGACAACTACTATCGGCGGGAGCGGTCCTACGGATCGTTTTTGCGGACTGTTGCCCTGCCCTCCGAAGTAAAACAGGATGAGGTCAAAGCTTCTTTCAAAGATGGAATACTGGAAATCCGCATGCCGAAGACGGAGGAGGCGAAGAAGAAATCCGTCTCGGTAAAGATCGACTAGCCCTGTTTGCACCCAGATCAGCTATGACACTCCGATCAGGAATCATACTGTGCGCTGTCATCACCGGACTGTCCGGTTTGACCCTCTGCCAACCCCCGAGACCCAGGATCGCGGGAGTCCCAATTCCGTCATTCCCAATGGTCGCAAACGCTGCGACGCAGGACATCCTCATAGCTTCTCGCCAGGCTGAGCGGGTTATCCAGGCATACGAAACGGATGGCCCGCTCGTTCATGAGGTGAGCCGTATAGAACCCGTCTTGCCGACACAGCCGATCTTCCCGTAGAGTAGGCCCGTCCCACACCTCCATCTTGATGCGTTTCTGATCTGCTCCCTGTTCGCATAAGGAGTCTCGATGCCGACTAGAGAATCCAAACGCGACTACTATGAAGTCTTGGGCGTCGATCGGACCGCGGCCCGTGATGAGATCAAACACGCGTATCGGAAACTGGCACTGCAGTTTCACCCGGACAAAAATAAAGATCCCGACGCGGCGGTGAAGTTTCGCGAACTTGCGGAAGCCTATGCCGTGCTCTCCGATGACACCAAACGCAAAGAGTACGATGCGACGGGTCACGCCGGCGTCAGCGAGCGGTGGTCATCGGAAGACCTCATGCGAGATTTTCAGTTCGGGGATTTTTTCGGAGGACGATTCGGAGACCTATCCGGACTGTTCGGCGATCTGTTTGGCCGACGCATGAGGCCCGGCACAGACGCGAGAAGGGGAGTGGACCTTCGTTACGATGTCGAGTTGACCCTGGAGGAAGCTGCTCGTGGAGGCGAACGGGAGATTCGATTCACACGATCGGAGAAATGCACGGATTGCAGCGGCAGTGGAGCCAAGGCCGGGACGAAGCCGCTGGTCTGTCCTGATTGCCATGGCAGCGGCCAAATGCAAGATGTGAAGACGAAGGACAATGTTCGATTCGTCACGGTACCACCTTGCCTTCGTTGTCGGAGCCGGGGGCACATCGTCGAATCTCCTTGTCCCCTTTGTCGTGGTGACGGCTATCGATTCCTCCCCCATACCTTCAGGATCAAGATTCCACCGGGAGTCGACGACGGCATGGTGATCCGACTTTCAGGACAAGGAGAGGCGAACGCCGACGGGGGTCCGCCTGGAGATCTCCTTGTCCGTCCACACATCAGCCGCCATCCTATCTTTGAACGCCATGGGGACGATCTTTATACGATTCAATCGGTGACCTTTCCGGATGCAGCATTGGGCAGAACACTTCGTGTCACAGGGTTAGGTGGAGAGACCTTGCGTGTGGCGATCCCGGCAGGAACTCAAAGCGGAACTGCTCTTCGCCTGAATGGGAAAGGGATGCCAAAGGTCGGGAACAAAGGGAAAGGCGATCTCCTTGTGGTGGTGGAAGTGAGGACCCCAACCGAGTTGTCTGACCGTGAGCGGGCGTTGATACAAGAATTAGCGAAGCTCCAGTTACACGATAACGAGACAATATCCGGCTCTCAACGCTCCTGAGTGATCGCACGGTTCCATTGAGAGAGCACCAGGACAATTCTCATGTCTTGTCCTGCCGGATTCGATATCGCAAACCCTTGCACCCGGACTTGCTGCTCAGGTGGTCCGAAGATACGACGCACTCGAGCCCCCATTGCACAGGAGTTCGTGTGGATACCACAACTTGCCGTCATAATCTCCCGTGCCAAATCCAGGAGGCATACGGGAATAACACTTACATCCTTCTGAGGAATGGAATCCGATTCGATCAGACTCAACAATGCGATGGCGTTTCTATCAATGAATACCAGGCGGCAAGAAGAGGACAGAACGATTGTGCCGGCGAGCCCCACAGTCATCGCCTGAGGATTCTGAAACGACTCCGCAACGGATGAAGACATCGCCATGGACTCCTTGCCGAATTTGCCCGGATGAGAAGCGAGAGGCCATTGAAACTACAACTTCGGTCAATGGCTCAAATGCTCACTTCCTCACGGCATAGATCCTGATGGGCATGATGAGATCGATCCTACATGCTTTTCCCTAAATGGTTATTTCACTACAAGAATCCTGCCCGTCAGGAACATCTTGAAATACCTTACCAATAATCTCCTACATTCAATCTGTTGCGAACGTTTCCACTGAGCCGAACACGTATCTGATGAATCCTTTTGTATTCACCGATAGAAGAAAAGTATTCAGTGGAATCTCACGGGAAAGACGGATAGAGGATAGAATTACAACGGCTGGACGGTAATATGATCCGGTACGATGACACCCACGTTGCGTGGAGCGTAATCGAACTCTTGATGACTGCGCCGATGCCAACTGGTAACATCTCCACATAGTTCTGGCAATTCCCCTAGTTCTTTCTCCCCTCGTCTCCTCCTAGACTATCCTTATAACCGATTGGACATTGTCCGGAGGTGTTATATGGCTATCTCCGCCGTTATAGAGCGTGTTCATAGTGCGCTGATGCAATTAGGTACTGATTGTGCGATGGAAGAGGTTACGGGGCTCTGTCCGGAATTGACGTGGAATCAAGTGTTCCTCGCGGTCGACTATCTGAGCCGGACAGATCGCATTCGCATTACAACCGACGCCGACAGGACATATCGAGTCAAGGCCTATCGTGCCGGAAACAGCAGGGCTCAGCATGCATCAACGGTTCCCTAGTTCACCCGCCTTCGCAGGAAGCCCTGGCCAGAAGGCCGTGGAGGAATGCGTAGCGGGTGTCCTCCGACCCGTCGGCCAAAGCCTATGGGCGGCGTGCCGAAGTCTTGGCGCCCGGCCTTCGCAGTCTAATAAGGCTGCTTCGGCGGAGTAGGCTCGGTGAGGTGTCGACGAAGGCTCAAAAGGGGCCACGGCTTTCCAGCGTGGATTCCTGGAGAGGTAGGTGAACGTTGGAGAAACGTCATGCCACCGGGCTTTCTTCTCTTCTCCTCTTACGTTTCACGTTTCACCGATTGAGAGAACGAGGCGAGCGGGATTGTTTTCCGTGCGGCTAGTAGATTCCCTAGGCCCATCTACGGTAAGGACGTGATAGAGTACCTGCTCCTTAGGGTACCATGATATATCTGGCCGGAACATCTCGATGAATCGCTCTCACAATCTATCAGCCATAGTCAGGACCACTTCATTAGGAACAGATGCCGCAAAGCCCATGGATTCACAAACAGTTCATGAAGTGACTCGAAACGTGAGCGCCCTGGATTCAGAATCCTGCTGTACCCACCAGCGTCTCATTGATGATGTCCGAACCAAAAGCGGCAGGCTCACAGGAAAGGTGCGATGCCTTGAATGCGGAACAATATTCAATGACCCCTACAAGCATACGACATAGTTCGCTGAGTTGAAAATGACCGGTTCTCTGCACTCCCTTGGGCCTTCGTGAAACCGAGCACCCCCTGCAACTCCTTTGCTATCCTCATAGATCATGTACATCTCTCGGGAGCCACATCCCACGGCGTCTTATACATACACCGACCCTAAACTAGCTGATACCGGCAGGACCTCTCTTCTCATGCTCAATAATCACTTCCATCAATCGATGGCGTAAACATTCGACCTGATGTAGTTCGGGCCTCTGACCCTGTTGCACCAGACCATAGAGTTCCGCCACATAAGCAAAGAGGGAAGATGCGCGCAATATGCCGCTGACGCCTTTCAAATCATGACAATAGGCTTCCCACTCCGCCAAATCCGATTCCGGAGTCAACTCGCGCAAATGACTCGCTGCGGCGGCGTAGTAGGCTTGGGCTTTTTCTGTCAGTACACGATTGAGTTCGTCTGTGCTTTCCGGACGAGAGGCGGCATCCGCCGAATGACTGATCGGTGATCCCTCCTGACCGGTGAATGGGACATAATCGGACAGACCAGCCATCGGTCGAGTCTGCGTAGGATGCCGGTCGGCTGGCAGCCATTTGGTCAACGTCACGATCAGTTGGTCGGAATCTATCGGTTTGGTCAGATGACTCGTCATACCTGCCTGGATCGTGCTGACTTTGTCCTGTGCCATCGCCATGGCCGTCATGGCAATGATGGGCAGGGACACAAACCGTTCACACCCGGCAGTCTGCCCCAATGCGCGGATGCGCCGAGTCGCCTCCAATCCGTCCATGACCGGCATCTGCACATCCATTAAGACCAAATCATAATCGCCCGCTTGCACCTTCGCCACTGCCTCTTCACCATTGACGGCCTCATGCACCATCAGATGCATGCCGGTCAACAATTCGGTGATGAATTCGCGATTGAGATCGTTATCTTCCACCAACAAGACCTTGGCGCCGCCGAAATCATGGCTCGTATCGGCCAACGTACCGCGCTCCTCGTACTGACGCCGTTTGGAAAGGCCAACATGCCCCAACGCCCCCATAACACCGTCAAGCAATGCAGCGGGAGAGACGGGCTTGGCCAGGACATTGTCTACTCCGATCTCTTGAATCTGCCGGAGAACGGATGTGTGTCCATAGGCCGTCACCACCATGAATGCCTTGGGCTGTTGCAGACTTATGTCGGCACGGATGCGGCGAATGGTCTCACCACCGTTCATGCCGGGCATACTCCAGTCCATCACCACCACATCGAAGGGTGTACCAAGTGCCGTCTGCTTGAGGATGGCCAGGGCCTCGGCCCCGCTCGACGCGACTCGAACCTCGATACTAAACCGGCGCAGCATCTCGGCGGTAATCTCCCGTGCTGCGGCATTGTCGTCCACCACCAAAATGCGAGTCCCGTGCAGCAACGGCCCCACCTTTTCCGACAGCGCCTGCTGACTGGCCTGGACGCGCGTCGAGACCCTGAGCGTGACAGTGCCACGGAATAGGCTGCCTTTCCCAGGCTCGCTCTCCACCAGCCAAATACGCCCACCCATTAGGTCCATCACGAGCTTACTGATCGCCAAGCCCAGGCCGGTACCACCGAACCGGCACGTGGTCGTTTGATCGGCCTGCGAGAATTTCTGAAACAGTTTTGCTTGAACATCCGGCGCCATGCCGATGCCCGTGTCACGCACAGAAAACTGTACCGTCACATGGGTATCCGTTTGGCTCTGCAGCTGTACAGCCAGTTCGACTTCCCCCCTATCGGTAAACTTGATGGCATTGGTGCATAGATTCAGTAGCACCTGCTCCAAACGATGCGGGTCACCGATCAGCACGGGGGGAATCATCGGATCGTACCGCATCAACAATTCGATGTGCTTGATGTCTGCTTGCGAACCGACGGCGTTGCCTACCTGTTCCAGGACTCGATCGAAATTGAACTCGATCTGCTCGATCTGCAGCTTCCCCGCTTCAATTCGGGAAAAGTCGAGGATATCGTTGATGAGGTTCAAGAGCGATTGGGCGGCACCGTGGGCCTTACTCACATAACTCTGGACGATCGGGGTGAGATCCTGATTCAACGCCAAATACAGCATACCCAGGGTGGCATTCAGGGGCGTACGAATCTCGTGGCTCATATTGGCTAGAAAATCACTTTTGGCCTGGCTGGCAGCTTCGGCGGCTTCTCGTGCCATCACCAGGTCCCTTGTTTGTTTTGTCACTTCTTCTTCAAGATACGTTTTATACTGCATCAGATCGGCTTCGGCCTGCTTACGCTTCGTAATGTCACGGGCGCTGGCATAAATCATCACCCCGACCGGATAGGCACGCCATTCAATCCAACGATAGCTTCCATCCCTATGCCGATAGCGGTTGGTGAAATTCAAGATCGGAGTCTGCTCCGACAAGGTAGACATGGCCTCCCTGGTAGCCTGTTGATCATCAGGGTGAACCAGATCCAGAAACGGCTGCCCCAGCAACTCCGACACCGGATATCCCAATGTATGTTCCCATTCCGGATTCAATTTACGGAAATATCCATTCACGTCGGCGATGCACAAGAGATCCAATGAGGAGGAAAAGTAACGCTCCAGCTCACCGGACTGCTTGCGCAACCGTTCTTCGCGATTCGCTATGACTGCTGACATGTCATTGATGCTGGTCACGATGGGATAGAACTCTTTATAGGTTTCAGGAGCTTTCAGCGTTCCGTATTTCCCTTCCACCACTTCGTTGAGAGACCCGATCAATGTATCCATGGGTTTCTTTAATCGACTGGACACCACCCACCGCATGACCACAAACAAGACGACAATTAGCAAGCCGGCCACGCCGATGCTGGTGAAGACCAACCGCCGGTTCTCTTCCTGATAGAGCCGGACGTCCAACCCTATTTGCGCACGACCGACGACGTCTCCATGATGCTTGATCATGATATCTCGCGTGATGAGTTCTCCATCTTGTTTCCCATGTCGGTAGATGATTCGCTCGTTCTCATCACGAATCGCAACGAATGCGAGATCGGCATTCGTACTGATCGCG
>Ga0224501_10000870_pt1 | contig 23337 bp, 23 predicted proteins | sample SF_Oct11_sed_USG_4_FD_169105 | JGI IMG/M metagenome (GOLD analysis project Ga0224501, IMG submission 169105) | Sediment microbial communities from San Francisco Bay, California, United States - SF_Oct11_sed_USGS_8_1 | ecosystem: Environmental > Aquatic > Marine > Sediment | place: USA... | reverse complement strand
CTGTGTATCAAAGCGTCAGTCATAGACTTTACTCTTTCTACAACATTTAGACTAATACCTTTAGAAAAATTGATATAACCGGCTATACCGCACATTAGACTAATTTCTCGTTCTACGCTTTGTCGACAGCCCCGTAACAAAACAAAGACACATTATTTGAGCAAATGAAGATAGCATGCTAGCGGAAGTAGGAGAGTTCATAATTAGGTAAGTTATCCCGGCCAACGTGACCACACGAAATACTTCTGTTGAATTAGTTGACCGAATATTTTTTACAAACATAAGTAGACAACCCAAATAAAATAAATACAAAAGAAATCCCAACCATCCGCTTTCTGCTATCACATGGGGCCAAAAAGTATCAGTTAACGCGCCGTTTTCTTGATAGAATGAGTAATCTGTCACTCCATATTGAGCATATACCGGAGAATCGAATATCCTCGCGGCTGCCCCTCCAAATCCCCCATGTCCAACACCCAAAGGAAAATTGTCGTTCGCTATCTCAATACCTTTTACATAGAAAACTACCCGAGCAGCTCTAGAGGCTTCTACGTCATCCAATTTCATACTAGTACTCACATAGCTAAAATAGGACCCTATCGAAGATATTGACGCGAAAGTCACGACTAAAATAACTCCCATAAATGAGCTTACTACTAGTAGTTTTTGCCCAACAAATACTTGTTTCTTATAGACGAGGTACAAGAGAGATACTATGACTACAAATGAAGCTATCTCTTGCCTTGAAAATGTTGCTATAAGTAGAATTACCGATAACACCACCCATAAACCACCAACTTTTCTCTTTTCTATGTACTTCTGTGAGAATGCATACGCCAAATACATCGCAGAAAAATAGCTAAGATCCCCGGCTACTTGAAATGCACCTACGGCTCTTGGAATTTGATCAGATATACCCGGTATTGTAAAAAGCGCTCTTTGATGAAGCGCATCAAACAATAAGTCGTACTGCTTTGGGAAAATAAATTGAAAAACAAGATGTAAAAAGGAAAAAACTAGTAATATTTTAAATAGAAACAATATTCTCTTTATTAACCAATCTCCATCATAGGCTCCAAGAAAAGCGAAAAAAGCCAAAATAAGCTTTGAGCCTAAGAATATTTGCAACCCTCCTGCTAATAGTGAAACATTTGTCGACAAATTCCCCAGCAAGCCCGCAACAATATAAAGGATAAATAAGACAATAGTTGCCTTAGCCCAAACATTTTCTCTCCATACTTTAGCAGCACCTCTGATTGAATACGGTAACAGTAAAATTACAAATACTTCTTCAATATAATCAAAGAAAGATATATCGTTTACAACTGCAAATTTAGAAAAAAAAGGAAATAGAAATATGACATAGACAATCCAGAGCAGTAGAATACAATCCTTTTTGAATATCAAATTTACGCCAACCAAGTTCGCCATCTACTGGCAGCCACATATTTTATTATTGGATATCACAATAAGTTAGCTTCACACACCGTACTGAATGTAAATCTCAAAATATAGTGAAAAAATAACCATCTCTTAAAAATTAACAACCGCCCGAAGTATGCGTTTCACAGCTATTCTCATTGGATCGATATCACGCAATTAATTACTAACTCAAACGCATTATTTTGCAAAGAGAGAGGATGCTAATTTATTATTTATTCATCAAACTCTATTTAACTGTAGAACACTGCTATTTTTCAGCTTTATTTTGTTGAGCACCAACACATATCGTTGAACCTTGAAACTTTAAACAAAAAAATGTTAATACGCTCTCGATCGATCTCCGCTTTAGAAAATCAATATCCTTAGATATCTACAATGCCGCAAAAGCTACTCAAAAACTATCTTACCCTGAAGTCGCAATCAAAAATAGATGTATGTTTTTGTCTATTCTAGCAACATTTATATTTGAGGCGAACAATTGAAGAGAAAATTACGATGGTACAAACCTATTATAGACTACCCTATGAGGAGCGTAGAATCCCTCAATAAGCCAGCATGTTTGAGTTCATCCGTTCCAAGCTGACAAAAACTTTTTTGCTATATGGATATGGTCGTGGTACTTCTCAACATACAATCTATTACGCTCCCCGTAGTAAACGTAATTATTCTTGTTTTCCAATATCCACTCAACACTTTCAACAATCCCCTCAACCGAAGGCACAACATTTACTACTGAAGCCTCATTATGATTTACAACTCCGTCGTCTTTGTAATGTGTTATGACCAATTTCCCCATCAACATAGTAATCAATGTATTGATTCCCCAACCAGGACTATATAGCTGATCCAAGACCACATCTACATTTCGCAATGTTTCCAAATATATCTTGTAAGGCATTCCTTTGGCTATAATTAACTCTAAATCTTTGGGATATTTACTCTGGAGACGATCAAAGGCTTTTTCAATAACATCACTCCCTTTAAAACCTCTTCTGTTAATTCCATGGAATATTTTTATTTTTTTTCCAGGCTTCTTCAATTCCGATTGCACTTGTGAAGTATCTATTGGAAAGGGAATCATTGGCCTTATCTTGTCAGAAAATCTATATACATACTCATAGAAAGGCGCCAACGGTATTACCCCGTTTACATAACGAAGAATACGTTCATTCCATTGCTTTTTTCCCTCACTCTCATAAGGACACACTTTGGAACCATAGTCTATAGCTAAACAGCGATCGCAAAGAGGGGTTTTAAAAAAGGATTTTTGAATGTTTTTTCGGAAATAGTAATCACATCCCGCCGATACTAAAAAAGTCCTTTCGTTGTTTTCGATCAAATATTTTTGAAACGAATACAACCCATACTCTGTAAAGTATGAAAATGGTGAAATTAGCTGAATAACATCATATCCAATTAGATCTCTTCTACTTATAATGGGCGTCGCTATTCTTGATAGCTTCCCAGCAAGCCCCGCTCCACCTTTTCCGAGGCTTATATCTGCGCCGAATCCCTTCCAGCCATCACCCGTTGATGCAATAGTTACATTTTGATCTAAACTGATTAACCCCCTTTTTAAATTTAAGTGTACTCCACTAAACTCTCCAAATAGCAAAATTTTCATTAATAGCGTTTACCAGCAGTTGCTTTCGGCAATTTAACAAATCTAAGTTAGTTAAATCGCCATCCTAGTTAATTCTTTTTTAACTATTACCATCATGCAAATTAGATATATACTAACATTAATCGCATATGCCATAGAAACACCGACAAGCCCATATTGGTTAACCATTACTATGGTCAAAACAACAAAAAGCAATGAAAATACTATTTCTGTAGATATGAAGTGTTTAATCATCGCTCTTCCAAGCATGACGTAACCAAGCACCCATGACGCTATTTTAATAACATCACCTACTAGTTGCCACATAAACAGATCTCGCATCGGACTAAACTCTTTAGAAAATAGTACGCTGACAACTAAATCTCTTGAAACATATATTAGAGTAGCACCGATTATCGCCATAGGAATCGCAAATCTATAGACCTTATGGATTTCATATTTCAGCTCTCCAGCAGTTTTGATCTCAGCTAGACGTGGAAGGTAGTATATGGAGAGCGTAGACGTTATTACCATTAAATACATCTCGCTTATTTTCCAAATTGCCTGCCAATATCCTGCCGCCTCTAAGCCAATCTCATCCCCTAGATGCTCTCTGATCGCAATAAAGGTTAATGGAGTAGCTATTGCTGAAGTAAGCGTCATAATTCCAAAAGCATTTAATCCCTTAAACGACTCTTTATCAATTGCCCCCCATATATACTTAAAGTTAAACCAGTCCTGTCTTGACACAAAAAGATAACAAACCACGAGCGTTATGGCCGGATTGACTGCAAAGGCAATTAAAGCCCCTTTTAGGCCCCACAGTACCGTCAAAATCCCTGTAACTGAAAGAGCAACAATACTCCCAAAAATGTTTACGACCACATAGAGCACGACCTGTTTTTTGCCGTTAACAATTGCTAAAAGCAAATTGTTAATAGCAATGGCGGGTAAAGTAGCAGCCAACCATATAAAGACCAGCCCATACTCGCCTGTTTTTAATATTGCGTTAGATAGTTGGCTCTGAAAAAGAAAAAGACTTAAACTAATGATTATGGATACTAATAAAGATGCTCTAACAGCAGTTTTCCATATTCTATGCTGCTGTTCTACTGAATCATGGTATTGAGCGGTATATTTTGTGAGACCCTGCGAATAGACGCCTCCCGCCACACTCATTAGTATTGCGATCGTATTTTGAAATTGCCCAATTAAAGCATAACCACCTGGCCCTACATAAATCGCGAGAATTTTGTTAACCAATAACGCGCTTATTAACCGGATAACAACCGCTATCCCGTTAAGAATACTAGTCTTTGCAAGTGTCACACTAAGTGGCTAATATATCAATGATCGTGTCAATAACGTATCGGACTTGCTTTGTACTAAGAGTGGGACACATGGGCAAGCTTAGAACACTAGCATGCAGTTTTTCAGAAACTGGATACATTCCCTCTACAAAACCTAGGTCAAAATATGCTTCTTGTAGGTGAGGCGCAATAGGATAGTGAATTAAAGTGGCAACACCTTTTTCTGCTAGTCTTATCTGCAAATTTTCTCTGTTTTTTACTTGTATAACAAATAGATGCCAAACTGGATCTGCGTCATCCAACACATACGGTAAAACAATATCTAATTGATTCAATCCTTCTATATATTGAGAAGCGACTCTAGCTCGCTTTCTATTTAGCCCATCTAGATCTGGTAACTTTGACCGCAAAAAACCTGCTTGAATAGGATCTAACCTACTATTAAATCCTCTAACTTTGTTTTTGTATTTCTCTTTAGAACCATAGTTTCGTAGCATCCGAACTTTTTCCGCAATTTCCTGTGAATTTGTTGTTATAGCACCACCATCACCCAAACAGCCTAAATTTTTTCCTGGATAAAAACTCCACGCCACAGCGTCCCCATGCGCTCCGATATTTTTCCCCTTATATTTACCACCGTGAGCTTGAGCTCCATCTTCTAGTACTTTTAGATTATATTTTTTAGCCAAACTTAAAATTGGCCCCATATCCGCAGCCTGTCCATATAGATGAACCGGCAGGATTACCTTTGTTTTTTCCGTAATAACAGCTTCAATTTTGTCAGCCCTAATGTTGTAGGTGCGCTGATCGGGCTCTACAGGAACCGGTGTAGCTCCACAATGGCTCACAGCTAACCAAGTTGCGATATATGTGTTACTCGGTACTATTACTTCGTCCCCTTCTTTAACACCTAGAGCCAAGAGAGACAACATTAGCGCATCTAAACCATTTGCTACTCCAACACAGTGGTTAGCTTCACAGTACTCAGCATAAATTTTTTCAAAACTCTCCACTTCTTCTCCAAGAATGTACCAGCCTGACTCCAATACACGATTCAAGTCAGACACAAAATCTTGCTGATATACTAAATTTGTTTCCTTTAAATTTAGAAAAGGAACGTTCATACCCTATTCCTCGACGCAGTTACAAGAAACTCTTGATAATCTCTAATATAGTCTGATTCATCATAGTAATCTGAGGTAAGAACCATACATACGGCTCCCGATGAAAAGTTATCTAAAAAAGCCCACGTCATTGGAGAGACATACAATCCATAGTAAGAGCGATTGAGCTGATAGCGTCTCTTGCTATCACCATCGTCCAAAACCATATCAAAACTACCTGACATGGCTACAACAAATTGCGATAAATTTTTGTGGGCATGAGCACCTCGATCTGATCCACCTGGTACATCGTACAAATAGAATACTCGTTTAATATCGAAAGGAATATGCCTTTGTGATTCAACAAAAGTCAAATTGCCACGAGGGTCAGTAATTTTCGGAAGCTCTACTATAGTACAGTCAATAAGCGCCATTCTTCACTCCCTTTTTAACTAAGCTTCGCAACAACATATATTTCCCCTGCTATATCGGGATATCGCTCTCCTAGCTCCATGTAGGCTTTTATCATCTCAGGCGTCCAGCCTGCTTCTATCTGCGTATTAGATAACGGCTTTAGCCAGTATCCCCCAAAAACCTCAATTGAGTAGCCTGATTGAATAAACGCATTTCGAAAACTCTCTGGACTAAAAACTCTGCGGTGTCCATGATGTATGTCCAATTTATTTAGGGAGTCCTCTGATTTAAGCAGTCCCATACTGACAGCCGCCTGCCTATGCAACGATCTCGAATTTGGGACCGCAGAGAATATTCGTCCACTTGGTGTGAGCCAATTTTTCATTGATTTCAGTAACTCGACAGGCTCTGCTACATGCTCAAGGACATGCCCCATAACTATAGTTTCATATTTTTCTTTAGGGTCAAACTCCTCAAACAAAGAATTGACTACTTTCAACCCCGAATACCTCTTCGCTAGCTCATCACAAAATTTTGCAGATCCTTCAATCACTGTCAGATTTTCAGTAACTTCCACAAGTTTGTCTGTCATAACACCTTCAGCAGGGCCCATCTCTAGAATATTGCCAGCACTTAAGTACCGCGCTAAAACTTTGAAGCAATGATTTATTGAGTACTTCATCACACCAGATGAATACAAAGAATTTTCAGAAATTTTCTCTATTTTTTCTTTTTCCTCAATCATATCTTTTCCTCTCTACGACTTTTTAAAAAGGTAACAGCATCTACAATAAATCTTAGTACTGAAAAACAACAAATTCGACTCGGTCTCGAGTTTCTCTCTTTGCTATTTCTTAATCCATTTTCTCAACACGCTTGTTTGCATTCTAAGAATTATGTAATTGAGCACAAAAACTAGTTTGTCTCAAGAAAAAAACAAACTATATTTCTGCGATCTAGCAAACCAGGGCAAGATTTTCTCTGTTCAACAAACTTGGATATGTAATTTACTATCTTAGTCCAGTCTTCATGAACTAATAGTCTTACCCAATATTCTATTGGACGTTACTTTTGCCATTTTGTTGAGCTCCAACTCAATTTGAGGCCAATCTTTTCTATATAAAACGTGTTCGATTGCATCCAGCCACTCACTACCACACCTGAAATACCGTTGATGAGTTTTTCTAACCTTAAAACCGCACGAATTATGAAATGATATTACCTTTTTATTGTCTGAGATTGTCCGGCTGTATACTACATTCAATCCCAATTCATCAAATGCGACGCGACACAATAGCCACACACTCTCTACGGCTGCTAATGAGCCCTTTGAGAGCACCCACCGCCCCCATTCTCCCTCCTTTTTATTAGAGTCAATATCATAAACAGATATCAACCCCTCTTTCTTCCTATCTTGTTTTCTTTCAACCACGAAATAGTAGTCATTTTGACGTTTCTCATAATCAATAATCCAGTTTTCCTGTTCTTCAACATTTCCAGAAACACTATTGATATATTTGTTTAGCTCAGGATGGGTACGAAGTGAGACAACAAAACTAGAATCATCTATAGTAATGGGACGGAGCCGATAAGAGTAACCTTCGGCGACAATACTATGAATCATATTTTCCTCGAAATTTTGCGAAGTGATAGAATGCCAAATAATTAGACCAACTCGAAAGACCCATTTTAATAGGCATCAAGAGTACCACAAGGGTCTATAACTACGTACTCAGACAATTTGAAAACATTTTTTCAATCGTAGTACCAATATGACAATTTAAACCTGCCGGATACGTTTCTACCACTTGCCCAATAAATGGCGCAACTGTACTCGCCAATGGTTTGGGACAATTTCTAGTTCTAACCACGTTTTTGATTTATCTAATAGGCCGAACGAAGGCCTGTTTGCGAGAGAAATAAAGTCAATCGACCCAACTGCCAATACGAAACCATCCTTTGGTAATAAGTTAAATTCGCTGCCAAACTCCTTTACTGCCACCGCAAAATCATACCAACTCGCTACCCCTCCATCGGTCCAGTGATAAATCCCAGACAGGTCCCCTCTCTTGCAAAACTTCCAAACCACTTCTGCTAATCCTCTAGCCCAGGTTGGTGTGCCTATTTGATCACAAACGACTTTGATTTCGTCCTTTTCCTTCATCAATCGCAACATTGTTTTGACGAAGTTGTGACCGTGAGAAGAGTAGAGCCACGCAGTGCGCAACACAATAGACTGCTCTGGAAGAAGCTCTAGAACCGCTTTCTCACCGGCCAGCTTGCTTTTTCCATAGACATTTATCGGATTAGGTTCGTCTTCCGGTGTATAAGGAGTACTCTTTTTTCCGTCGAATACGAAATCAGTCGATATTTGAATGACACGGGCGCCAATCTCTTTTGCCGCCAAGGCAATGTTTCTTGCCCCGGCTTCGTTTACGAGGAAGGCTTTCTCAGGTTCTTCTTCGGCTTTGTCTACGGCGGTATAGGCTGCGGCGTTAACTATGACATCTGGTCGGTGTTTTCGAGTATATTCAAGAACACGTTCATAGTCCGCAATATCTAAATCATTTCTATCTGCAAAAAGCCCGTCTATGGTTTCGGGTCGGGTCCGTTCTAGTTCCCAGCCAAGCTGGCCGTTTGAGCCGGTCACTAACACTTTCACAAGAAATACTCCGCTTCGTTGAAACTAAGAGCTTGCGCGTCTTTATTGGATAACAATGGTGAACCTTCTATGGGCCAATCGATCTTTAGGTCTTCATCGTCCCACTTTAGGGCATGCTCACAATCTGGAGAATAGTAGTCCGTACATTTATAAACAAATTCTGCTGATTCGCTTGTGACGAGAAACCCATGTGCAAAGCCTTCTGGAACCCACATTGAGCGTTTGTTTTCCGCGCTAAGATACTCCCCAACCCACTGACCAAAAGTGGGAGAGCTTTTTCGCAGGTCCACAGCTACATCGTAGACTTCGCCCGATATTACCCGCACTAATTTACCCTGAGGCTTGGGGAGTTGATAATGAAGGCCACGTAATATGCCCTTTGTGGATTTGCTATGATTGTCTTGTAAGAATATTGCGTCTATTCCATTTGCTTTAAACATATCCTGACGCCAGCTCTCTAGAAAAAATCCTCTCTCATCTCCGTGTACCGTCGGCTCGATTAGTATTACATCTGGAATTTGTAGTTGGGTAAACTTCATATTCTTATTTTTCCTTCAAGGAGGCGTAGCAAATACTCGCCATAACCACTCTTTTTCAAAGGAGCAGCCAATTTTTCTAACTGATCTGCAGTAATGAATTTTTGCCTATAGGCGATCTCTTCCGGACAGGCGATCTTCAAACCCTGTCTCTCTTCTATTATTTTTATGTAGTTTGCTGCGTCTATTAACGAAGTGTGAGTACCGGTATCGAGCCAGGCCATACCACGACCCAACAATTCAACGTTTAGCTTGCCGGCTTCTAGATACGCCTTGTTCACATCGGTAATTTCTAGCTCACCTCTGGGAGAAGGCTTTATGGTCTTTGCTATTTCAATTACATCATTGTCATAAAAGTAAAGTCCAGTAACAGCATAATTCGATGGCGCTTTTTTGGGCTTTTCAACTACTGAAGTCACCTTACCTGACGAATCGAAATCCACTACACCATATCGTTCAGGATCATGTACATAATAGGCAAATACTGTCCCACCACTTTCCCGATTTGCAGCGCGAACGAGATTGGTCGCGAAACTGTTACCGTAGAAAATATTGTCACCTAAAATAAGCGAAACCGGGTCTGTTCCAACAAACTCCTCTCCTAATATAAATGCCTGAGCGAGCCCGTCTGGGCTGGGCTGTTCTTTGTAGCTTAAAGAAATTCCCCACTGAGAACCATCACCCAGAAGGTCCTTAAATCGAGGTAAATCGTGGGGAGTGGAGATAAGTAATATATCCCGTATTCCCGAAAGCATAAGCGTGCTTAACGGGTAATATATCATGGGCTTATCATAAACAGGCATCAGCTGCTTACTAACCGTAAGGGTTAGAGGGTAAAGACGAGTACCGGAGCCACCGGCGAGGATAATGCCTTTTCTAACCAACCCTAAGATCTCCTTGCAATTTCGACTGAGAATGAACCCATGGTTACTATTTCCAGCTCAAAGACCTAAAACAATATTTGTTCAGCTTTTCTTTCATTGCCTGCTCCGATTTGGCTCTAACCTTCTCTACTTCAGATACTCTAGCTAAAGATTTTTCGATCACTCTAGAACGCTCATCAACGTTTAGCGACTTTTTTATCGCCTGCGCTAGTGAATCGGGAGAATCGTTGTCGAATAGAATCGCTGCATCTGTCACTTGCTCTATATGTTCCTTTGGATACAATACCAACGTTTTAGCCAACCATGCTTCATATGGCGGCAAATTAGTTGGACCAAAATAGGTCGGCATTATCAAAGCAATGCAATTTTCATATAGCTGAAAAAGTTCTTCCGAATCAACAAAACCCAAGTATGTTATGTTTTTATCCACTCCAAGATCAGTTGCCTTTTTCATTATAGCTTCGTAGTTTCCCTTATCACTCCCACTAAAAACTACTTTTATTTCTACATTTTCGTGAGCAAGTTTTTTAAGAGCCTCCAAAATAATGTAGTGGTTTTTATGAGGCCAAAACTGAGCCGGATAGAAATAGTAACCACGCTTTAATTTGTATTTACTTAACACCAAGTCAGTTTGAGACTTATTTTTCCTCATGTGAATCGATGGCGAAAATGGCATAACAATAATTTTCTCTTCATCAACGCCATACCTTTCGATCAACTTTTTTTTCGATATCTCAGCATCAACTAAGGTTATGTAAGCCTTCCTAGTAGCTCGCTTAAATGTCAACTCTCTTCGCTCAAATTCCCCGAATTCTCGAACTTCTGGAAATTCCAAATGATCTCTATGACACATATCCCACAATGTAAACACATAGTTTAATTTTTGGAGGATAATAGCTCTCCCAGAGGGCGAGAGAAAGTAAACCAGATCGACCTCTTCTTTTATCATTTTCTTTTCAAAGTTAGAAAGAAGCCTTAATTTAGACTGAATTTCAAAAAACAATTGCGATCTACACAAAAAAGTGTACAGCTTATCAAACCTACTGATAGGCAAATAGCTGCTTTCGATATCAATTTTTTCAAGCTCGACTAAGTTTTGTTTGATAGGTGTAAATATTTTAATCTCAGAATTTGTAGGCACCACCTTGCTTAGTTGTTCAATAGCATTTATAGATTGCTGATAGCCACCACCTGCAGTTACACTTTGCTCCAGATATACACCTACCTTAAACTTTCTTGTCATAAGTAGTAATTAGCTATTTCTAACTTTAGCGACAATATATCCTGACCAACCTTCAAGATTAAGCGCGCTATCGGACAACCATTCGCCTGATGTAATAATTTCAAGCCCTAAACTATTCAACATATAACTAAGCTCAGGGAGAAAAAAGTATCTCATTCGATGTAGTTCTCGCAGCTGTCGTTCGTTGCCCGGCGCCACTTTGTCTGTAATATCTATCACATATTCCACTTCAACAACATTTTCGTTTTCTAGAATTCGAGGCCTCGCACTTCTTACTACACTCATTATTCTATTTTCATACTGTTTGGTTCGACTCGATGGTTTTATTGTTAACACTGCAGGTCCGTACCAGAAATCAAATATTAAAATTCCGTCTTCCTTTAAACTATTTCTCGCGTTGGCAATTGCACTAGAAAATCCTTCGTTGGTGGTCTGGTAACCCATAACGTGAAAAAGAGATATTGCGACGTCATATTTTTCACTAGGCGTAAACTTTTGAATATCAGCCAGTTCATGAGTAAAATTACCTTCTATAGCATCAACATTCTCCAATCGACGCTTTTCAGCCAAATCAAGCATAGTCTGACTTAAATCAACACCGTGTACGCTGTAACCCTGTTTTGCCAGATTTATTGCATGAATACCCGTCCCACACCCTAATTCAATAATGCATTTCGAATTTGGAGAATACGAATGTATAAGTTTGGAAACAAATTCAGACTCTGCTTTATAGTCTTTGTCTTGATAGAGCATGTCGTAGTAATTTGCGTAGTCATCGAATACTTCGCTCATGAAAAAACCTCATGCATCGCCTTTGATACAGACTCTATTTGCGACTGTGTTAAAGCCACCCCACTTGGCAAATAGAACCCTTTTCTCGCGATATATTCCGCTACTGGGTATGTTTCTCCCTTAAACAAGCCTAGTTTTTGAAATACCGGCTGTTCGTGCATGGGCCAAAAAAAGGGCCTGGTCCCTACGCGGTTTTTTGCCAACTTCGACATAATGTCACTAGCAAGCAATTCTCCATATTCCGCCTTAATCACTATCCCATAAACCCAATATATATTCTTTGCATAGTCAGTGTTCGGGAGCGGTAGTTGTATACCTCCAATATCACACAACAAATTATTATATAGATCTCCGATCTCCCTTTTTCTTGCAACTGTTTCATCCAGTCGTTCTAGTTGAGCTACTCCGACAGCCGCTTGCAAATTTGTCATTCTGAAGTTCCAACCCAGCTCATCATGTACAAAGCGAGGATTCGCCTTAAAACACAAGTTTCTCAATGACTTACATCTTTCACTTAGAGAATCATTGTCTACAAGAACCATACCGCCTTCACCTGTTGTGATATGCTTGTTTGGATAAAAACTGAGTGTACTAATCTGACCAAAACTTCCACATTGTTTGCCTTTATAGGTTTGCCCAATCATCTCAGCTGCGTCTTCAATAATAAAGAGACCGAATTTCTCAGCAATTTCTTGTACGGGGCTCATATCAACAGGCAAGCCATAGATGTGCACTACCATAATAGCCCTAGTTTTCGCTGTAATGCGTGACTCAATCTGATTGGTGTCCATGTTCCAAGTGTGGGGATCAGAATCAACGAGTACAGGAATTGCGCCTGCTCGAACAATCGCACTGGCACACGAAATAATGGTGAAGGTTGGCATTATAACCTCATCCCCGGGCCCTATTCCCAGCGCTGCTATAGCCACATCAATAGCGACTGACCCGTTCGCAACTGCAATTCCGTACGTTCTACCTAACGCTCTGGCCACTCCACTTTCGAACCTATTAACATATTCGCCTTCAGAGCTAATCCATCCAGTTCGGATACAATCTAACACATAATTCTCCTCAACTTTCCCGAAGAGAGGAGTATTAACCGGGATAAATTCACTGCTCATCATCATTCCTCAGTAATTTTGAGATCTTCTGCGGACACAGATTCAAATCGAGTTTTGTCTGCTTCGCCCGCGTAGGGCCCTTGTTTTACCTCAATCATTTCACAATCCTCTAGCATTTCGAATCCATGACCACCGTGAGCAAGGAGTATCACGTCTCCTACTTTTAAAACGCTACTTTGAAGATAAGCCCTATTCGAACTATAGAAATCTACCCTTACAGAACCGCTCTTTATGAACAATACTTCTTGAGTAAAATCTACTTTTCGAGGAACCGGATTGTGAACGTGGGGTGCAATTACTTTACCTATTGGATGATTCATATATGCAAGCTGCTGGGATAGGTCATTCTCAGTGAAGAAAGTTATGCCAGGCTTGGAGTATTCACGGCGAACAATTATTGCAAGCAACAATTCACCTTCAAAAATAGATTCAATCATACACCTAATTCCTTTAATATTTTTTCCGCTTCTCTCTTTAACTGATTTATGCTAAATTTTTTATTCACCAAATTAAAACAGTTACGCGCCATAGTTATGGCGCCATCTTTATCCTTAAGGAGTTTAATTATTCCCTCAGAAAACTCCCGTGCATTGTCAGCAAGAACAATATCTTTCCCATTTTGAACTGGAATCCCTTCGGCGCCTAGTGTCGTTGATACAATAGGTATATAACATGCGCCCGCTTCCAATATTTTAAATCTAGTTCCAGATTCATACATTAGAGGCACAAGGGCAATGTCCGTATTTTGCAAATATGGCAAGACAGATGGAACCTTTCCCTTAACAATGATAGATTGGTCATTTACAAAAGGCACAATGCTTTCGGAGCCCCTACCAATGATAAACAACTTTAAGTCTGGAACTTCTTTTTTAACCAAAGGAAATATTTCATTAATCAACCAACGCGCTGCGCTATCCATTGGGCTATCATAGCGCCCAAATGTGCCAGCCAAATATATACTAGGATTTACCAAGTCCGGAGGCCTGTCCCATTTGTCTTGATAGGTTTCAACATCTATTACGTTAGAAAAAATCTTAATTTTGGCTTTTAGTCCGCCTATAGATCTGTAGTACTCTTCATCCACCGTTGAGACGGCTGTTGTTATATCGCAAAGATTAACCCACATGCGTTCTTCTCGTTTCTTTTTCCAACCACCTAATAGAATTAATAATTTTCGAACTAAGTTTCTGGCGAAAGGCAATTCCCTCAATATGAACCTCGACCACACACTATCAGTATCACATATCACACGAATGGTGGGATCTAATTTTTTAACCCTTCTTATTAATGGATATGAAATATTTCCAAACCCGAACCACACTACATCTATTTTATTTTGCCTTACAATATCGACTATGCGCCTCGCGTCCTTTTTAGTATCTACTTGTGTCAACCGTCGCGCTATTCTAGATAGAGAACCAGTATGCATACCTGGCTCATCTCGCTTCCGTGCTGTTTCCGTGAACTCCAATCTATTACACATCTGCTCGTATATTTTAACCGACTTATCTCCCCCAACTTCCTTAGGTGAAGCACGAGACAAAATATAGAGATTGCTCACGTCATTAAGTGCTTTAATTGTATTTTCTACTCTTAGTTGAGGCCCTCCTGCAGGGGGATTCTCTAATATGGGTGTTGTGTACAATATATTAGTCATAAAAAAATATGAAACTGAAGAAAATAAACTATACTGAAGGAGCGAATATTAGTGTGCAAATAATATATAGGGTCTTGGAGGTGAAAAATAATCGTAAAATCCCCGAAACTCTATCTTATAGGTTGAGTTGGCTGAAAGAATGATTTCTTTGCACAATTTTGCGTTCTCATAATTATGGTAAACCGCGACTGCCAACATAGGCCTACTATTTCGCATTGTGTCTAAGGCCCCTTTTAAGGCATCCATTTCAGCATCTTCGACATCAAGCTTAATCAAGCCCCTTCCAGACAAATTATTACTATTCACTACCTCGTCTATGGTTAGCAAATCCACCTGTATCTCTTCTTCAAAAGATTGAGTATTTTCTCCTACAGTCGATTCGAAAAGACTATTTTTTTTGTATTTCAGTGTAATTTTTCCCAAGTCTTGTCCGAGTGCTACGTTTAGTATTTTCCATCCTTTTTCTGGTTTATAGAAAGTGTTGTAGGTTCTAGTTACAGAACGATTAAACGCTGAAACAGGATCCACCATGAGAAGCTTTCCGTTAAAGCCTTTCCTCTGTACGAATAAACCCAAAAATCCCTCCGCAGACCCCCCATCAATAATCCAGTCTAATCTAGAATAATCGAAAACGGGATGATCATATGAAGATGGATTTTCATTCCATTCATCATAGATCTCATGATATACCCACGGAATATCTTTCGAGTCACTTTCATTTGGCCAAAACAGCTGGACATCCTCTATTCTATAGACACTCTCACTATCACCATGCTCTACACCCTTCATTTCCTTCAAAAGCGTCGCTTTTTCTCGAGCGTAAAGAGCTACATCTTCAATCGTAAAGTGATAGTTCCTTTCCTTCTTTTTGGAATAGTTAAAATAGGAGACAAAGGCACGGATGAACTTATCATAAAACCTAATCTTCGATTTTACCTTCTTTGGTAGTAGTTTTCGCAATATTTTCCCTATCATAGTAAACTATCAACGATACCTAGTAGTTTAATTTGCCTTTCCTGGATTTTGGTTACGATAGCGGGGTTTTATTTTAGCTTTCTTTCGGCCATCGGGATTCGCTAACGATGGGCAGTCCATCTGCTATAGATTCGACAAAATAGTCAAAATGGATATTTTTATTTGGCAAGATATCATCTATACTTTTCACTCTCAGGATAGGTTCCTCTCCATACTTAAAATCCATTATATTTATTTTGCTATAGTAGTGAAATTGGTAGAAATATATAAATTTATATGCTAACTCACTCATCATTCCTAAGTCCATTCGCACATCCCCAAGTAAAGCCTTCTCTAGAAATGCAAAATATTCCTCTCGTGTAGCAGGATCTATAGTAAAACCGCATCCTCTATAATGCGATTTTCCGCTAGTTATCACATATTTACCAAATGCGGCTAACTCTAAACCCACTGTACTAGTGTGGACAAGCCCAACCGTAGTAGACGAAAAAAATTCGTATACAGTTGCTCTAACCTTCGGAGATAGAAATATTACATTCTCGTTTAAATCAAGGCCGGAGTTTTTCAACATGTCGCCAACAGTTTCTTGAGTTGCAGGTACTATCGGGTGCAACTCAGCCGGATGCGCTTTTATTATAAGCTGATATTCTGGACGGTCATTGAACCACTTTACAGTTTCTTTAATCCAGCTCATCATATCTTCAAAAAATATCTCTTTATTTAAAGCTGCTAAATCCCAAATAACATTAGCCAGCAGCAAAACAGTGGGTTTCGTTTTATCAATCTTGCTCAATGCTTCTTCCTCTAAGCTATGATCGCCTAGAGCTGCGGTATTTAGCATCATATCATTATTAGGCATTCCCCGAGAAAGAAGCCACTGGTGTACCATTTCTCTTTTCTTCGGATACAATTCAATTTTTGAAAAAGCGCTCCAAGCACTAGAGAAATTTAAATTCATTGCTGCGTCATTATATGCGTAGCACCAGCCTTTTTGACGACCTCCGCACCATTGAGAATAGAAAGGTATATTCCTTTTTTTTGCCAACTTTTCTAGCAACGCCCACATCCCATAATAGCTATCGTTACTAACAATTCGATCTGGTGCTAAATCGTCCAATGCACCCTCGTAAGCCTTTTTTAATAGCAGGAGGTTTTTAACATGACGACGCCCAAGGAATTCGTGTCCTTTGATTTTGTGGTAGTCCCCAACACCGTAATTATTTACAAGTATATCTTTCGCCCACGCACCAATTGGAAGTCCGTCAACCTGATAATTTAGCCAAAGACCGTCTTCCAACGAATCTATTTGAAAATCTACTGCAAAATAGTCCTCTTTTAAAAGATACTTTGAAAGCGCGGTCTTATTTGGATATGAGGCCCATAAAGACTCAGAACTTTTAACACAACTCTTACAGTTTTCGGTAAAGTTTCGATTTCCGGTCCAGATCCCGCCAAAATAATTACATTCTACAGACTGAATGCCATCGCAGTAGAGAGGTATTATTTCGGCGTTTCTAATTGTTAAGGCTGATGCCAGCAAACTATCGTGTAAAAAAGAAGGCCGAAATACCGAAAAACTAGGACCGATTATTACGCGTATTTTTTTTCGTGTCTCGTCCCTGGCATTAAGAGCACCAGACTTTACTGCGTTCAATATATTGATCTCACCACGCTTCTTGCGATAGTTTTCGATTTTACTTTTCAGTACTTGTAACATTGCGATTTAACAACCCGTTTTTGAAAATACACTTTTAGCAATAGAAAAGATCTACTCATACTCAAACATTTCACATACCTTTCTATAGTCTTCTATATGGCCCACATCTATCCATGCGTCCTTCAACCTGTAGATATACACAGACTTATTCTGTTTTGACATCTCCTCAAATAAGTTTGTCATATCAAAAAATGTTTCTTTTGGAATGAATTCCAAGTAATCTGGGTTTATAATGTATATACCAGCATTAACTTCGTGAGAAACAATTGGTTTTTCTACAATTCCAACAAAACGATCAGAAGAGCTCTCCACCACGCCAAAGGGAACCGTGTGATCATGCCTAAAGACACACATAGTTGCGTCAGAACTTAACTGATTATGGTAGTTTAGAAATTCCTCTATATCTAACGCCGTCAGTACGTCTCCGTTAATCACCAACAGAGGATCAGCCAACTTTTCATCAATCAGCGAAAGCGCTCCCGCCGTACCCAGCCGTTTATCTTCTACCAAATAAGAAATTTCGATACCCCATTTTTCACCGTTTCCAAAATAATTCATAATTTTTTCTTTCTTGTAGTTCACGGAAAATTTAAATTTGTTGAATCCATGTTCTACAAACATATTCAGAATAGTCTCAAGTATTGGAATTCCTCCGACAGACAACATCGGTTTTGGCATATTTTCAGTCAAAGAGCCTAGCCGACTACCCAACCCTCCCGCCATAATAACTACACAATTTGGTTTTCTGTTAAAATCTATCTCATCCAAAACAAAAAGATCTACGTATATGTTGTTTTCATCTACAAGCGGCAAATGCCTTCTATGTATTTTTTTCAAAAATTGTATTTTTTGTTTGGTTGTAGACCTGTAGTCCATCTTAAATGGATTTTTATTCAATATATGATCCAAATCAAGTTTATTATTTAATATGGCTTTTCTGATATCACCATCAGTAATCAATCCAACAAATTCGTTTTTTAGATTTACCACTGGCAATACCCCATTACCATTTTCATCTAGTAATTTAATGGCTGAATACAGGCTCGTATCTTGTGATAATACTAGTTTATGTTTCACAATTTTTCCTCAGAACAAATTCTGCATACTGAAAGTCTTCAATGGAATCAATATCGACCGATCTTTCACGAGGCATTACATATGCGTACGAATTTTCGCTAAAATATCTATTCGAAAAAATCAATTTCTGTGAAAACACATAGATTGCACCATTTGGATAAAAGCTTGGCTTATAATGCTGCCTATTGTTCGCTACAAAGCCATTGAGACTTTCAAGCCTACCATCTTCATCAATATATGTATTCCAGTGTATCGGATGTGACTCTTCAACGAAGCTAACTACTGAATCTGCGTTCTTTTCTCTAAAAATCTCGATGGCACTATCAATGTCCTTTGATGTTCTCAGTGGCGAAGTGGGTTGAAGAACTACAAAGCTATCGGTAAGATATCCGAATTCTTTGCTCAATCTTTGAACCGTGTATTTGTAATTGTCTATCGCTAAAGAATGATCTTCCGCTAACTCCTTCGGCCGTAAAAAAGGGCTTTTCGCTCCATATTTAATCGCTACTTGCTCAATTTCGCAACTATCGGTTGACACTATTACTTCAGTTACATATTTGGAGGCTGTAGCTGCCTCTATTGTGTAAGCGATAAGAGGCTTTCCTGCTAGGCACTTTGTGTTTTTACCTGGCAATCCTTTAGAACCACCCCTCGCTGGTATGAGGGCAATCAAATAAAGTCATCCTTTGTTAATATTGAATCTTCTTCTTTGTCCTTCGTAAGAGTCAATCCGACTACCATTTCGTACATTTCTGGCGGTAGCCCTGTCCCAGGGCGTTTGAAATCTAAATCAGTGCCCTTGATTACTTCACCCCTACTCATACTTCTTGTAAGAACAATGCTTCTCCTAAATTCGTTCTTTCTTTCCGTGTTTTCAACCGCGTCAATTCTCGCGCTCCCAAGTGCTCTGTATATTCGTTTTGATTCAAAGCAAATTTGCTGTAATTCATCAAAGTCTGCCGATACCTTATGGTCCCAGCCCTCCATTCCCTTATCCAAAGTAAAATGTTTTTCGATAACACATGCTCCTTTAGTAACAGAAGCCAGCGGGATCGGAGAACCTAGACTATGATCCGAGAAACCGACAGGATATGAAGGATAAACGGTTTGAAGTGTCGTAATATTGTTGAGATTTACTTGGCTATCTTCGGGCGGGTATATTGAGACACAGTGTAATATAACAATGTTGGTATTACCTTGTTCTTCAATTGTTTTAACTGCTCTATCTATCTGATATAGCTCGCTAAGTCCTGTAGAGAGTATGATCGGTAGTTTTTTTTGTGATATATATTTCAGAAATGGATAGTTATTTAAATCCATGGACGCGACCTTTATAAAAGGAGCTTTCAAAATTTCGACTAAAAAATCTACTTCTCGTATGGAAAAAGGTGTGGAGGTAAAATCTATGCCAACACTGTCGGCGTACTCCTTCATGCTTAACAGCTCCTGCTCAGACATAGAATACTTCTCTACAATCTGCTCTAGATTAGTGTCAGACCTCCCTCGATAGTCATCCTGCAAAAAATAGTTTTTTTCATATTTAGATCTAGAAAATATGCTTTCTTTACTCCAGCTCTGAAACTTAACACAATCTGCTCCGGCTTTTTTTGCTTGTTTAATTAATTCCTTCGCGAGATCCATATCTCCGTTATGGTTAGCACCAATCTCCGCTATTACATATGGTTCGCAAAAATTGAAGACCTCTTTGCTACGTGTTAAACTAACCCTCATATTCATTCCTCATAATACTTTGCCAATTCCCACCAGCATGGACGATCCTCTAAATTCTTTAAACAGCAGTTATAGTAGGTTTGTACAAATTCAATGTCACCTATCTTATGCAGAAGACCATCGAAATATTCATAGTATTTTGCAACCTCACGATAATTCTCCTTAAGAAGCCGGTAATGTTCAGCTTTTACATTGATTGCCTGAATCAGTGTATCAATCGATGGATTTTTAATACCGACTGTGTTGCTTCCGTGCTGGCGATATAATGTTTTCGCAAAAGAATTAAAGCGCACTGTACAACCTTTCGAAAGAAGTAGACTAAAGTAATACCAATCGACAGCCAAGAGCGATGTTGGCAATTCAATTACTAGAGAAGAGTCTAATTGAATCGCGGTGTTCGACATACCTAAATAATTAAAATGAAGGATATCACTTAGACTAGTTAAGCCACTCTCTGGCAAACGAGGAGCAAAATATGATTTAAGCAAAAAAGTACCGTTGTCAGTAATTATGTCAACATCATTGAAAACAACGTCCGCTGCCGTACTTTCCAGCAGATTCAATGAGGTTTCTACTCTATTTATTGACATGACGTCATCCACATCAGCAAATATTAAGTAATCAATTCCACAAGCGAAACAATGACGAATCCCTATTTGCCTGTTCTTAGCAGGAGAACCAGTTCCCTTTAATATCTCAAACGAAATGGCTAGTTTTTCTGAAAGATAGCCGTACAAATTCTCCAAACCATCATCAATCAACACTAAATGAAATTCAGCCAGTGTCTGATCGTTAACAGATCTTAAATAGTCATCAATGTACTTTTCCACTCCTGGATAGACTACAGTTAAGACTGCAATTTTAGACTTGCCCTTCATCTATACATTTTTAACTGCTACGGTACAATGACCCAGCTTTTACAAAACTTTCTTCTTTCAAAAAGGTCCCTTCGACGCAAACCGCATTACTACCAACAAATGATTTGCTACTTACAACACAGTCTCCGTTAATTACCGCGGCGGTGGAAATATGGCAATGATCTCCTACATTGGCGCCATGTTCAATAATCGCCTTTGTATTGATAATACAATTTTCACCCACCGTTGCGTTTGCGTTAACAATTACGTCATGCATAATGATGGTACCTTGGCCCAATTCCGCAAATCTTGAAACATATGACCTTGGAGAAATAATCGTGGGCAATAGTGCTCCACTTTTCTTCAATCTGCTAAATATTCTAAGCCTGGCTTCTACCGAACGTATTTGCCCAATTGTAACTATAAACGCGCAATCTTTATTAATGTGTTCCTCTATATTTTCGTCTGTTCCAAGCACGGGATAGTCCGAAACACGGGATCCCACTTTATTGGTAACATCCAAAATCCCTACGATCCTGAATTGCTTTGTCTGCTCTATTACGTCTATGCAAGATAAGCAATGTCCTCCACCGCCGACCAAAACTAGGTTTTTAGTCATATTTGTACGCTACTTGGGAGTGATACAATTCTAGAGTTGAGCGATGTTGAAACTTCTAAGGAGTCTGTCTGACAGTTCTCAAACATTCTTAGTGTATTCATTAAACGCCACATCGGTCTAACACCAATCTTGTTTAACCCCATCTTGGCTATAAAGTCGTTAGCCATGACCTCCGTTGGAAATATTACCGAGTTTATCCAGAAATTTGATTTTGATTCCGCTGGCTCGCAAAGAAATTCTATGTCTGACGAGATAAAATACTGTCTATATCGCTCGGCCAAAAGCCTTTTTTTTTCCAACATGAATGTGATATTTTCTAACTGTGCGCAACCCAATGCCGCGTTTATATTTGGTAGCCGATAGTTAAAGCCCGTCATATCATGCTCAAAATCGATACTATTTTCTACCTTTGCTGTAGTTGTTAGATGCTTGGCCTGTTTAGCGAGGACCTCACTGTCAACCAATATCATGCCACCTCCACCGGTAGTAATTACTTTGTTTCCATTGAAACTTAGAACGCCAATATCACCAAATGTTCCAGTATGCTTTCCTTTATAGTAACTACCTAAACTTTCAGCGGCATCTTCTACAACTGGAATACCATATTGAGTTGCCACCTCGACAATTTTGTCTATTCTGCATGGATGGCCTAGCGTGTGCATCGGAACAATAGCAGAGATTTTCGAACCACTAACCTTATTGTAACAAGAGTTTTTCTCTATGAATGTATTATTATCTAGAAACTCCTTTAATGCTTCGGGATTCATACCCATAGTTTCGCGCTCAATGTCTACAAAAACGGGCACCGCTCCACAATATGTTATTGCATTGCATGTTGCTACAAAAGTAACTGGCTGAGTTATCACCTCATCACCTTGCTTTACCCCTGCCAGAAGTAACGCGATGTGTAGCGCTGATGTGCCATTTACTGTCGCTACCGCAAATTTGGCGTTAGTAAAATCGGCGATAGATCGCTCAAATCGATTAACGAATTCACCAACGCTGGATACGAAAGTAGAGTCTATTGTTTCGCAAAGATACTTTTTTTCGTTACCACTAAACAGAGGCCTGTGCAATGGTATAAAGATCTCGCAGGGGTAAAGTGAACGAACTAATTCTACAAATTCGTCATACATTGTATAGACCTGCTTTATATTTTTCTAGGGTACCCCTTTTCTCAAACCATTCGATAGTCTTTCCTAGTCCCTGCTCCAGTGAAAACTCTGGGATAAAGCCTGTTGCTTCAACAAGTTTTGAATTATCACACCAAAGCCGAAAAACCTCGGATTTCTCAGGCCTTAATCGTTGTTGATCAACAATGTATTCAACGTCACTGTTCATAATATTTTTAATAACATTTAAAGTGTCATAAACGGAAATTTCATAATTAGAACCGATATTTACGGTTTCCCCTACCAATTTGGCACTTTTAGAAATCAGCTCTAGACCTCTACATGTATCATACACATAGTTAAAATCCCTGGTTGGAGAAACATCCCCTAGCTGAATAGATTTCACCCCTGCAGCAATTTGAGAGATTATCGTTGGTATAACAGCGCGTGCAGATTGACGCGGCCCATATGTATTAAAAGG
>Ga0224501_10000867_pt1 | contig 23356 bp, 12 predicted proteins | sample SF_Oct11_sed_USG_4_FD_169105 | JGI IMG/M metagenome (GOLD analysis project Ga0224501, IMG submission 169105) | Sediment microbial communities from San Francisco Bay, California, United States - SF_Oct11_sed_USGS_8_1 | ecosystem: Environmental > Aquatic > Marine > Sediment | place: USA... | reverse complement strand
AAGGAGGGTATGGAAGAGAAGACAAAGAAAAGTTAAGAGAACCACCATAGGGCACAAGAACAATAAGTCAGCTAAACAGATTGTAACACAATGATGTTCTAAGCCGACGTATCAATGGGAATCATCCTAAGTGCATCTCTCCCTAGGCCTGAGACTTGTTCCGAATGGTAGGAGCTGGGTATTATGTGAGGAGTTCATACTTATTGCTAGTACTCTGAACGACCGGAATTTAAACTCAGGATGTAATGATTGTGTATGTGAGTCAAGTGCTCCTTTTCCTTAAGCCACGCCTCTATTTAGAACATTATTTATGAGTGGTTTAGTAGTGGTGGTAGACTTTTTTTCCAGATGTCACACTCATCGTAAAGGGTGAAGCGTATTGGGCCTTGCACCCTAGACCCCTGACTCGATACCCAGTTTGGGCAAAAACTTTGGATACCGACACTGAACAAAGAAGGCCCTCCCATAGAGTGGACAGGTGGGTGCAAGCGGAAAGTCTTTTAATGGCACAACCGGAAACGCTGAGTCAAAACTCAGTAGGTGATTTTCACCTCCTAAGCCCTGACTCAGGATACGAAAGAAGAAGGTACTCACCATAACCTTGATCTCATAATGGTAAGTGTGCTGCTCAAAAGCAAGTGTCAATGCGTAGTTTTTACCACGGGAAGATTTTCTCACCAAGAAGATGCCATCAGTTTCACCCAGCTTATGGAACAGCAGCTCTGCTTGCTGAAACGGAAATACACGGCTCTTCGATTCAAAGGAAAAGACCATTTTGGTTACGGTGTTCTTATTGACTAGGTCTGTTGGGAGCTCTTTATCACATATGATATCCCTGACTATCCTAATAGTAGTGGAATTATCTCTTCGTCATTATTAATTCACCAGTTATGGTTGGGTAGGAAGCACCACAAGAGGATAATCTTTGGTCTGAGAGGAGATACAGGGACAGGCTTGACTGAAACTTGATTGCGAAGAGCCTGCTATAGGTTCTAACAATGGGAATATTCTGAGTGAAATATTTCAGTTATGAACAGAAATTCCGCAGTACTATGTCCAGATGGGTCCCATAAGTCATTCACAGGCACCCTGCTAACAGAATAGTGCACATTTTGTAACCTTCGGCATGGTATTTCAATACCATATCTAGCAACATGCATGCAACCTCGCTTCAAATGACAGGCCAGTTAGTTTCTATGTCTTTAATGGCCCAGACATTGACAAAGCTGACTAATCCTGATTTTTACCTCATTGTGATAATTTAATAAAGATCTCAGCAGATATGGGAATTCATGTGAAAACTATCCGAGCCAGTTACAGGAAATGTGTCCATGAATTCCTGGAACTCGTCACATGGTTAGCTGTGAATTTCCCTGATGCAAACTGTTACTGCAGGAAGTGAATAGTGTCATGGGATGGTATTGATATGGTTTTCTATTACCTTCCACAAGTGGGGGGTTGGGGTCAGTCAACATCGAGGTCATGATTCTATGCCTCATGTCACCAGCCGCACACTCAGCTACTATTTCACAAAATGGCAGAAGTGAATTTTCAACAACCATGGAGTGTTCTTAACTCTATGTCGACCTGGAATAGCTTAGTGGTAGAGTGCTGAGCTTGCAGCCGTGAAAACCGAGTCCAAATACCGGTATTGGCAGACTCCCGTTACGAGTATAGGCTCCTCATATTTATCATAACTACAGACGAAGACAAGCCTCACCATGTGGTGGAGCATTGATTGTGACCCAGTCATGGTGCTTCATACCATAACTGGCGAAAAATAAGTATCTAACCTAGCGCCTCACATAACAGTGAAGACGTCAGCAACAGTGAATGAATACCCACAGGTTGGGATACTCAGTATTTTTACGAACCAAACTAACCATTCTTTACTTCATTTATCGATTGAGCTACCTTGGTCCCTACTGTCCCTAACCGCATACATATACTCACATGACCTTGACATATACTCACATGACCTTGACATATACTCACATCTCTAGTGATGCTCTCATGAAGCCAATCCTTGTTTCTTAAGGTCGGTGGAACTGCTGACTCATATGTGTCTACCAAAGGCAGGAACATATCGCTATCAGACAGTACCCATGGGGTTATATTCGGCGCTATCAGCCAAACCAGTAAGATAAAGGGCAAGCAGACGCTATTCTTTTAAATGTCTAGCAGCGGTAACTGAATGATTGCTCACAAGCTAGACTATAGTTGGTCACATAGAAAGAGTTAACATACTCCGACAGATGGGGCATGGACTGCACAGAACCACAGATGAGCAGGCCAGAAGTATCTAGCCCCTAGAACACTCACTAGACACTCTACCGCCCCCATGGCTGACACACAATTGGTTTTCCATGACAAATCAGATCCGCTTGACCTTTGTTCTCTGGGTTTGATGCCACGGAACAGTTGCAAACCATCACATTACATTTATACATCAGGTCACAAGATCATCGGGTCAAAGCTTAACATCAAGGGTTACAAAGGCACAGGGTCAGAGATTAGCAGGGCCACATAGTCACAGGATTACTGAGTCACGGGTAACCAAGTCACTGAGCCACCGACTCCTCGAGTCACATGATCATACAGTCACAGAGTAACGGAGTTTCCCTGGGTATTTTGATCTGGACTGTCTTAAGGATTTTGTTTCTGACACCGAATTTTGTTTGAATGGATAGAACTTTCTTTTCCCATGGACATTAATATAAAAAAGACCTAAGGTCTTGTTTAAGACATCCATAAAAACTAAAATTTTTGAATCAAAACAAATCACGGGGTCACAGATTTACAGGATGATAGACTCACGGGGTGACAGAGTTACCTAATGATAGACTCATGGGGTTACAGGATGACAGAGTCAAAGTATCACCAGCTCTTACCTAGATAACGTATCATGTCTGTGCGGTTGTTCTGTTTAGCAAGGTCATACGGGATGTCCTGTTTACTATCACGCGGCCGGTCAGGTGCCCCTTTATTCAATAGCAAGCGAGCGCAGTCAACATTACCGGCCTCGGCCGCTGAATGCAGTGGAGTCCACCGATTATGCATACAGACAGCGATGACGCTGCAATGGGCACGGTCCAGCAACGCCTCCACAATGGCCGCCTGGTTGTACTTACAAGCTACCTAAAGTAAGAGATAGCAGATCTTGGGGATATGGTTTACAGGCGAGGAGCAGGAGTAAATGAATACAAACACAATAACACATGAAGCAGATATTTTCCATACGGATGAGAAGAACCCTCTTACAGATATACTCTGTGGGGACACACAAACATCCTATCTAGCAAATGATAAGGAGCTGGAATTTGGTTTAGCTCACACTCCCACCAGTAGCTTGGTATACCGAAGACATGCAAACAGGATCAAGTGATTTCGAGTGAATCGCATTATCCGCTAAACTAGCATCTAGAAATGAGTCAATTTCGGGCAGCGTTAGGAGTAGAGGTTACTGTTCCTGGTAAATCATTTGGCTCCGAGTCAGACAAATCATCTTTATGTTTAGACCAAATTTTGTACGATAGAATCATTATCACAATGTATGGACACTTATGCTACGGACAGGTCAAGCTATCAACAGTGTTATGACATTCACCCACGCCCATACACTCAGCAGTAATCATCAATAAACCTAAGGTGAAGATCCTCCAGTTAGCCAAATTACTGGGTTTAGTATCTCACAATCAAATAATTCCTTCTAATACAAAAGATTTTCCGAAAAATACACTTGTACGATCAGAAGGGCAGAAGAGCATTGTACATTGTGTATAAATTAACTCACTGCCACTTTAGCTTTATCGCTATTATCCAGTTAATAGCGCCACTGTATGATCTTTCTTTATATGGGCACGGAGACATATTTTTATACAAGCACACAGATATAAGATGATCTAGTCATGCTGTGTAACTGGCTATTGCCAACTTCCTGAAGTTCTGATATAAAATCTAACAGTCATTTAATCACAGTTCACCAGTACATACTAGCAACATAACACGTTGAGGATAAAAATCAGTGAACTCTCCCACCGACTCCAATAGGTTCACATCCTCATACCAGTATCGCCCCAAACCCTTATGAACATGACGTTCTGTTTCCATTTCCTGGTAGTGGGAAAAGCTTAAACCCTAGTCATAATAAAGCATATAGTCATTTCCTATGACCATATGAATTATGCAGGCTGTCCGCGTATGGCTCATGCATTATATTTCATCATAGCATATCATCAACAGGTATGTGGGGCTGAACGAAAACAGCTTCTATAAATGACTGCATATATTACCATATCCCCTAAACACTGCACAGATTATAAACATGATTCTTTGAGCAATGTATGGCTTGTTTTTACTAGCGAGCAGGGCAGGGGCTATTTCAGATAATGCAGACTTAGTGTTAAATAAATAAATTAAATTTTTCTTAGTACACTGCCACTCGCAAAAATGCAGTAATTTTCATCTATAAAAACAATTTAGTTGACACAGTTAACATATATGTATATAGTACTTGCTTCTAAAATGGTCCATATGGTATACCAAAGAAGTTGACCCTACGGGTATACATCTATTATTTAATGTGATGTGACCGAGTGTGAGGGGAGGATAACTCAATTCTTCGAGCTGAACCAGGAATATCTGGTCACAACCCCAATGCTCCATCAAATAAGCCTCAGTCCTTTCTTACAAAAAAGTCGTTGCACTAAATTGTGGGGAACCTGCCCTCGATAGAATCACTCACATGTAACGCTGTGTAACCCTCCATGTCTCTTGTGGTGGTTTTAACTTGCCGCTGAATCATCAGATCAACCACCTGCACCATACCCTGCTTGCAGGCTATATGCAATGCAGGTGTACCTGTGAAACACAGAGCATATACATTTACATAACCAGAGTGACTCATTGTATGTTAAAAATCTTCACTTTTTAGTCACAGCGGGATAGCTCAGTGGTAAAAAAAAGGCATTGGGCTTGCAACCGGGAGCATCTTGGTTTAGATTCAGATCACAGTGGGCAACCATTGTGAGTATGAGCTCCTCACATTCATCCTAGCTCCCATCGCTCCAACAAACCTCCGGCTTAGAAAACCAAGTGCCCGAATTTAGAACTTAAAAAAACTGTTTTTGTTTCAGTGTCGTATTGATGGACCTGATGGGTGTCAGCTAGGAATGGCTTTGTATTTAAATAATTAGTTTTCCTAGTACAGCAATGTGTTTTTCTTATATCTGCTACCCAACAGTCTCGGGGCAAAGTATCCACGTTCGGTAGGGCTTCTTTCTACTGTGGCAACAAAATGAAGGCAAATTAATCAGGGAACATAGGTGACTCGTACAATACCAACTGTGTTCAAACCCCTTAACTGAGCAGCAAGTGTTTCACTCAATGACTGAACTGCAGTGTTTAACATCGCCAGAATGCTCAGCAGTGATAATAGTAGGGTATATTTTCGTAGTTACCAGTTCTGGGATTCAAACACAGAATGGAAAGATAATGGACCGTGGTCAGGGTCATATTCCATCCTTCAGAATTAGTTTTGTAGAAGTGAAGTGCCCATAATAAAATATATGATGTTGCCAGTTAGAAGCCATAGTTATATGCCAAAAGAGATGCAAATAAGCCTGGCCTAGCTATGTTAGGCTTTATATGTTTCTATAGTTACCTTCACCATCTTTTGCATTTATGTTCGGACATTTTTTGTGTTGAAGAACTTGCAGAACATTGCCTTCTATTCCCGAGAGTAGAGCCTGATGAAGGATATTTGTGCGTCCAGTTTTCCGACTTTCGGGTGGGGGTGGTTGCCCGTTACCCACACATTTCTCAAGTTTCACTACTAGCCCTTGGTTCTCCTGGCAATAAAATTCTATCAGATTCTCCAGTCCTACAGTAAATGAGAAGGATATATTTTAGTCGTCGCTCAACAGCAAAAGAAATTTGCAAAAATAACAGCAGAATAGTGACCCACCGTGTATCTCCTTGTGTTTCAGCTTCTCCAGTTTGTAGTAGCTGTCATTTTGGTTGCAGTTTATTTTGTAATGCTCAACGGCTGGTTGGTGTTTAGCTTTGTCATGTCGCAGAGAGAGAACATAATCACCCTGACTAGAATAGCTGTCTCTGATCAAAAAACTCCCTGGCTTAACATCCTCTGCAACACAAATGGTGAATAGCGAATGAATAGAGCTGCAAGTGTAGTGGCTGTGATCGGATAGTATTGAGACTGTTACCCGAACATATGTATGTTCTTATGAAGCACTTGTATCAATCTTATTATCCCAAAGTTATATATTACATTGTTGCGACTGAAATCCCTTATGGCTCAGTGACTCACAAAACGTTTTAACAACCAAGTTACTTACGTTGTCCTTAGACTTAGGAGTTAGGCTAGGAGCAGGACTACTATCTAGTAATCTTGTGCCAAGATGCTGTTGATTTTGTTCTAGTCTAGTTATAGCATTGTTGTAGAATCACTACGACTATCAGTATCACCGAGTTTTAATTCGGTATGAGTACTAAAAATGCTACATGTATGACCATGTCAATGCTGTAGACGTAGTTGTACTTGTAGTGCATTAACTGCAGTGTTAGTGCATCACTGCTAATGCCCTCACTCACTTGCTAACAAAATAGACTCGGCAGCTTTCCTGTTGGTGTTCTTCCCGTGATACCAAAGGGAATCAGCGTGAAACTTCTTCTCCTTTGATGCATCTTCAGTCATGTATTCCGACAACTTCTTTGCGGAGATGTCTTTCGTCAGAAGCTTCTTGTAACTCATGGTCGTGCCATCGAAAGATAATAGGAAGTGACTTCCAGCTCGTAGTAATTCCCAAAAATCTTTCCCGGAACCAGCAATCAATGGGCTCTATTGGACCCGCTACTATGACGTAGTCGATGGACATGAGCTCCCTGAGATAGTCTCAACAATGCTAATTACAATTTGAATTCGTATGTCCATGGCCTGTCATTTCTTAGAGCCTTGGGGCTTTAAGCGGTTTAGGCGAGATTTACGCCGTCCAGAGCCGTTGTCGGCCTTTCCGGACTATCGGCCATATTGGTGAGTAATGAAACTTTCTACTCTGTCTTTTTATCCCTTTCGTTCTTCACTTTGGACTCTCATCGGGTAATTTGGAGCTGTTTAAAAGGCAGATTAGAAGTGTTGTTTCATGTTTGGCTCTAAGTTCTACTCTACCCATTCATCGTGACTAAATGATAACCGTTCAAACTTGACTTATTCGCGTCACTCGGATGGACCACCAATGAGATGTTCACGATTCATCGTACCTTTTCTTGAACCTGAGTTATTGGTTAGGGACACGCAATGAGAAAGTCGCCTGATCTTTACCAGTGAAGTCAATACTGAAATACCATTCGAATCACATGGCTCATTTTGCAATGATCGAACTCGGAGTCTGTCAGGCCAGGGTAACTTATTAACTAAGTTTTACCTGGCGAAATCGCTACTTTGGGCCCTTAGAATGCACCCAGCTTGTCATAATGTAGGCATGACTGGGTTTCTTCTACTAAGGGTAGACTAACGCTTGTCTAAGTGAGTGTTGGAGAGGTTCAGTCTCTCTAGTGCTGAAACAACCAAGCAACAACTACAGTCTTTGTTTCTCATGGATTGCAAACAATTCGCCCAGCCTTAGGCTTATATTTCACACCATCTGTAATTTCGTGAACTTCTTTGTAGATAGCTTAGGCCATCATGGGTCGAGTAATCAGAGCCCAGCGTAAGGGAGCTGGTGGCATTTTCAAGTCGCGCAACAGGTGCCGAAAGGGCCCTGCTAAGCTGAGAGCTTTGGATTATGCTGAACGACATGGCTACATGAAGGGAGTAGTCAGGGTAAGCACATCATCTCACTTATGGCTGGGAAAACAGTGCGCACAAACATTTTAACACTGGTCTCTGCATAAGAGATCAATGTCATACAGCAGTACGTTTCCCTCAAAAGCAACTTTACTACTTTTTTCTGTAGTTCGGTTCGTCAACGAGGGGTAAATGAATACTAGGCTATGTGGGTTGTAGAGCGAACCATAATCTCTTACCAACTCAATCCACCGAGTGACAATCACTATTCACCAAACTATGTAACGGCGCCATGAGTGGCATCAATCAATATTGTTGATTCTCCACTTCATCTACTGTAGGAGATTATCCACGACCCTGGTAGAGGCGCTCCTCTTGCTAAGGTCCAGTTCCGGGATCCATACAGATACAAGAAGAGGAACGAGCTTTTCATTGCCTCTGAGGGCATGTACACAGGACAGTTCCTCTACTGTGGAAAGAAAGGTCAGTATGACCTGCTGGTAATCATGTATTCTGAAGCAGTCTTTCTGTGGGTTTTTAAATGTGCCGACCTGTAAAGTTACTTTGGAAATTGCTTCTTTGGACCCTTATACACCCTCAGTGTGTCGTCATGCTGACACGACTGGGTTTCTTCTTCTAAGGGTAGATCAATGCTTGTATAAGTGAGTGTTGAAAAGGTTCAGTCTTTTCAGTGCTGAAACAACCAAGCGATAAATGTTTCTACCCGTGTGCCTTTCATCCTTGTCAGTATTGGATCAGGCCATGCAACATTGTGATGTCGTTTGCAGCCTCCCTGCAGCTTGGTAACATCCTGCCCGTTGGTCGTATGCCTGAGGGAACCATGGTATGCAACCTGGAGGAAAAGTGTGGTGATCGCGGAGCGTTGGCCCGTACCAGCGGAAACTACGCCATTGTGGTCTCGCACAACCCTGACACTGGCAAAACCAGGGTCAAGCTCCCCAGTGGTAGCAAGAAGATGATTCCATCGGCTAACAGAGCCATGGTTGGTGAGTATTTTCCTTCCACTATCATATCACCTCCCCTCAAAAGCAACTTTACTACTCTGTACTGTAGTTTAGTCCGTCAACGAGGGGCAGAAAAATACTAGGTTAAGTGGGTTGTAGAGCGAACCATTATCTCTGCCAGCTCAATCCACCGAGTGACACAAGTTCATTATTTATTTGTTCTGTCAGTCTTTAACGCCTAATAATTCCATAATGTATGCAATGGTCTGTTTCTCTTCCACAGGCATCGTGGCTGGCGGTGGCCGTATCGACAAGCCTTTGTTGAAGGCCGGACGTGCTTACCATAAATACAAGGTTAAGCGTAACTCATGGCCGAAGGTGCGTGGTGTGGCCATGAACCCAGTAGAGCATCCTCATGGAGGTGGTAACCATCAGCATATTGGTATGGCCTCTACCGTCAACAGATATAAGTCTCACGGTAGAAAGGTCGGTCTCATCGCTGCCCGCAGAACTGGTCGTCTACGTGGTACACGTGTCATCAAGGATGAGTAGTATGTGCAGACTTTTTGACCAATAAAAATCTTAAAAGCTCCACACAGTATTGTGTCTCAACACGAATTTACAGTTATTTCACCATTGTAAACATCCGAATGAGTCCGTAACCCTATATACAATCCTGTGAGTTGATATCACAATCGTGGTGAACCTACCAGACTCGATTTATCAAATCTGCAAATGAGAAGCATGGCATACAAAAACGCTATGAAATGTCTGTCGTCAATACCGGGTGTATGATGGGGAAATACTTCATTCTGTGTATTGGGACCATTGGGTAATGACTGGTGGATCAGAATGCGGAGTAGATGAAGGGCAGTCCTAATTCTGGCTTCTGGAACATGCATAGTGGCTCTTCTAGCAATGCAGTGCTCATTTGAGTTAATTGGTCCACCCAGCTCCTAAGTCTGCCGCTGAATTGTGGAAGCCATCAAACTACTCCACCGACAACTGGTGGTGCTCCCTATTCCATTTCTACCCGTCCATACATAAAAACATTTTGTTTTTTACTGATTATTGAGAAATAAATCATCCAATCTGTAAGTTGTGACGCTGCATTGGGTGGTTGCCACTTTGTGCGCTCTAGGGCAATCTACCCAACATTTATTTATTATTGTGAGATCACACCCAATCTGGATAGATGAGGATGAGATTTCAGTGTAGCCAAGCAGCAGGGTTGGGATTATCGGTTTGTAATGTGTAATAGTTACTGGATTAGTCCTATAGCAGTAGCAACGAATGTAAGATAACCTTCACTTTTTTAAAGTAACGAAAAGATGTATTCTTTACAATTCTGGATTATTGAATATGTATTACTTTGATAACTGAATAAGCGAATATCCTGTCATTTTCACACAATCCGATTCTAATCACACTACGGAAACTAGTTCGCGAATAAGTCAAGTTTTCCATCACACATAAATTGCTCGCTGCTCGGCCAATAAATGAGTCCGAAGTGAAGACAAGTCCTTACAGAAATATGCCCTGATCTTGACTTTCTATAAAGCACTCGTCATGCATTGCTGCGATAGCAATCGACCACGCCAGTTCAGGATTGAAAAAATGAAATAATAATAAAACAATTTTATTACTTAGAACCCACAGTCATGAGCTGACTAAAAAGAATTTGTTGTCTTACATCTTTCGGCAGAGCGCCTAGATACCCTAGAATTCTTGTTCATCCAAAAGGAGCTTCGGTTCTCACTAAAATATGATTCTGCAAATACCATGTATAGGATGCCCGGGACTTCGTAAATTTTTTTCTAAATGTTGCCAAAAAAATTCTACCTTATACATATATTCAAATATTATAATATATTACAGAAGACCAAACTCATGTATCTGTTCACTTTCAAAAGGTTTCTATGCGCATGGCTGGTTTATCACAAAAGGTGTAACCCCTACATCACAGGCTGTAATGTAGGGGGTACACCAGTCTTCAGATCTTGACGCAACAACCCAACCATCACTAATAAATGCCGAAGAAACTGTTGCCCAAGGCACAATCTCATGCAGATTTCGATCGTCAGGTTAGCTGATCTCACAAGTCATGGTCGTGTTATGTCATATCCATGTAAACTCCAATAAATCTGTGAATTGAGTAATCCTTTCTTTGCCATTTGAAAGTGACTAGAGTTGGGTCATCACTGTTGTAGTTCCGTGCGAACCTCCATGTAAGCTGTCGTGAAAGAGATGCTAAAGATATTTCCACTGGCATATGAAATACGGAAAATGCCACCATTAGGGCTTCTCGCAAATAAGGACTGGCACAAACCATGCCAGGTGTGCGAGCTGGGTAAAGCGTTTGGAAAGGAAGAACTGTAGATGCCATTCCATGAAATGTGTGGAATTCCAGCTGAGCGAGGTAGAAAAACCATAGAGTTTCAAATTTTGGTGCTCAGATGCACCAAGTGAGAAGTATTCTCCGGTTTCCAGAAGGATGAGGATGTTGTAAAGGAACATTTTTTTTCTATTCTGAAGATTGTCACAGAACCGCGTAGTCTTCTGGCTCCAGAAACTGTCAATGCCTCTAGCTGTTGTATTGATATCAAGCATTCAAGACACGCCCTACAAAACCTTAAAAGGGCTGGTGCCAGTGATAATGTGTGATTTGATGTTGGGCATTCCTTACAATCACCATCAGCGACCAGATTTGGGTGTGATGTCTCATATCAGTGCTGTAGTGTGACCTTCAAATAATGTAATTTTATCTATGGTAATGGACTGGTAAATTACGCAAAATATCGATAAGAAAAAAATTTCCAAGAAATTGAAGCCAAAACCAGGGAGTTGTGGACCTTTTTCCTTCATTCACCATGAAGCTGCTTGGCGAGTATGATTACAGCACTATCCAAGGAAAAGTCTCGGATATATAAAATATTACTTTACTTTTAAGGTAACTAATCTTTACTTTTTGCCAAGGTGAGGAAGATATAATAATTAGTTACTTTTTGACTACCTAGTCCCAACCCTTCCAAGCAGTGACATAAAGGTTCCTGTATGTCACAGTTGTCACCGAGGCGAGTAATCTTGGCATGTGCTGCTTTCTGTATGGCGTATGCGAATACCGCCCCGCCAGAATTTGATGCCCTTAGAAAGCCTCCGCCATAACCATACACCTAGATGGCGTACTGTGATAAATCGCCCAGCCAATTACAATAATGTCTGTTTATATGTGCCTGCACTTGGATCTCCCTTTAGAGCCCATTTGTGGGAGGCTCTAGCCTATATTTTATCCATCTCTGCCCACTGCCAGTCGCTAGTTGCTGATGATGGAGACTGATCTTGAGGCTATTGGGTCTCTTACGAACTCACTGAAACATCTACATGGCTTACGAATCAGTCTGCACTCATTATTTGACAGCTTGAGCAGCGGTAAGATTGTCTTTGACTAACTCATCAACCCATTATCCATTGATTGAATTTATACTGAATAATTGTATATAATATTCATATTGATTAATCATTAAAATTTAAATGATGATTGAATCGCTCAGTCGAGTCAGTCACTCACTGAGTCAGTCAGTCGTTGTTGATTGTAATTGTAAATCACTAAATAATAAATGTAACTAACTAGGTCACTAAGTGTAACTGCTAGACTAGTACTAGTAGTAGTACTGATCTGTAACTCACTAACTGTTGTTAGGTAAGTCAAGTGTAAATCGTGCACGCTGTACTACTACTACTACTAGTACTACTAGTGTGTGACTGTTACTAATTGACTATAGACTATGTTATATATAGACTACAGATATATTGTAAATAGTGAGAGGTCGGTGAGTGAGCGAGCGGGCAGGCGGGCGAACGAGTGACTGTGAGTGGTTGAATCGAATGTGACTGTCACTATGGCTCGGTCAACTCAATCACTCGCAGTCACACTGAGTCTGACTCAGTGACAATGACTGCACCATTCACCAACACCGGGAGGCGTGAGTGATCAATTCAAATGTAATGAATTAACTAAGCACTTTTTCATTTGTGCTTGTGTACTACTGAATTTATTGTACTCTTAATAATGATTATAAATTGGCTCGTGCTTTAACTTTCCCTCTGTGGTATTCAACGGGTAAGGCGCTGAGTTTTTGCTCACAATATATTCTTGCGGTATGTAACCAGCCACGAGGATTGAATTTTTTGTCATGTCTCACTGTCAGGCACCTGTTACAGTCAAAAACTGCCTGGTCCAACCAACCAACCCAAGCATCAAGCCACAGACATACATCGACTTACGTTAAAACCCACTTATTTGAAGTATTGCTGTTCATGCCTAGGCCCGAATGAGCAGCAGGAGAATCAGGAGTATCTGCGGGGTATCCAGCAGAAGCTAATCAGCATGGATAAAGCCTTCACTGAGCTAGAAGGTACTGTATCTAGCCTGCCATCGGTTAATCCGCAGCTCAGCAATGCTACAGCCATCACTCTAGAGCCTGAAAATGAGAACTATGAGGTATGACTCAATAGGTCACGAACACACGGTCGCGGTGACGAAGCGCAGTTTAGTTCAGGATGGATTTCGATTGGATCAGAGTTGTCCTCTCTCAACTTTAACTCGTCGTTTGAGCCGAATAATCGTTCGCGATTCGTTGTCCAAATGTAATAATCAAATCTCTTTGCGATAACCTTCACATTTGCCTAAGCTACTACGATATCGTCTACTTTCGATCGGGGGATTCTGTTCGCGTGCTTTCGGTCCCAGACTGCGACCGAAAGTAAAAGATGCTTTTTTAAATTGCCTTTTTCGGTCACGCTCTTAAACAGTTTTTCAGATTTCGGTTGCGAAAAAATCGAGCACGCGAATGCACCTAATGAGCTGGGACATAAGTACAAGCCGGGAACACAGTTCGGTAAATACTTCACCCAACCCATAGCTGATCAGGGTGGTGTGGTGTCAATATTCCAATGGGTATAGCGCCAGAAATCCCCACAGCTCACAGCTCGATCTCCGCCTCTCCGGTGTCAGCTTGTTGACTCGTCAGATCGTCACATTCAATAAAAACGGCCCATCTGGAGAGTAATCCTCTATTGGGGGGGGCACACCCCAAACCACCACAGAAGCAAACCATGTGTTATCCATGTAAAAAAGTAGCAGCGACAATCATGATATGTATCCCTAACATTAGGACAAGTGCAAGTTAGTTGGCAATAAAAAAACTCGATGCATTCGAAATGCGAGGGTCTGACATAGGTTCTGCAAGGTCGACAAGGAGGACAACTCCATGCCTACGGATTGGAAATGAGAAATGGTTTGACTCAATACAGCATGTGTTCAGACCAGCCAGTGTAATAGGTGCATTCGCGTGCTCGGCCTTTTTGCGAAATCTGCTAAACTGCTCTCAAGAGGGTGACCGAAAAGCACGATCCAAAAAAGCATCTTTCACTTTCGGTCGCGAACAGAATTCCGCGACCGAAAGTAGGTGTTAGCGTAGTAGTTTAGGCAAATGTCAAGGTTACCGTGAAGAAGCTTGATTACTACATTGGGATAACGAATTACGATCATTCGGCTCTAACCGATGAGTTAAAGTTGGGAGAGGACAACTCTGATCCGATCAAAGTCCATCCTGAACTCAACTTCGTTTCCTCGCAGCAACCGTATGTTTGCGTGCTCGCGACCAACAGTTTTTCAACAATTTTGGTCGCGAGCCTGCGAATGCACTTTTTGTCGTAACGAAGTATAACCTTGTCAGACAGGAAATCTGATGTAGTGAAGACATTAGATTTCTAATGATTTAACTGGTAACAACACATTTGTCAATACAAGAATACCCGTGGATATGGTACAGGACTGCCCTTGTAATTCTCAACCACGACCTAGGATACGGAAGGTCAAACCAGTAGGTACAGAACTTTCAGGATCACCCCATAGTGGTTAAAGATTCGTCTCTCCCGTCTCGTGAAAGAGTAGCAAAAGTCTCCTGTGGGTGATGTAAAATATTGGTTATAAGGTTATATCGGTTGTTGGTATAAGGCTAACTGACTCCAACCTCACAAGACTATTCACTCGGTCAGTGCTGGGTCCCTGGTAGAGTTGAGATGGCCCTGGGCATAGTTACCTCTCACTCTGCTAATCCTGCTTATGCCATGTATCTTCACTAGAAACTGCACCTTCGTCTTCTTAAATGGACGGATGCTGGTTTAATACCGCTCGTCTTCTCTGGCTTGTCAGCTCAGATGTTTTATCTCTGTAGGTGTTCCACCAGCTGTGTAACGCGTACAGCTGGACTAAGAAGATGCAGGATTACTCGAGCTGTGTCAGCACTCATCTCAAGGAGAATCAACTGAAACGCACCGGACCTGCCACTGGTGAGTTACGCGCTGATTTTGGTGGTAACACGGGTATAAAGCTTTTACTCTGTTTCTGATATCAATGTGACATCCACTGTGTCCGCTGCTTCAACACTTGATTCTTAAAATTATCTTTACTATAGTCTGTCTGATTTAAAATCCGAACATGTATCCAGGCAGTCACAGGTGATATACTGACCAGAAGGTTGCCATGAGCAGAAATTTGTAAGATTTTTCAATGTGAACTGCCTATCTTGAACATACTTGAGGCAGTCACGGAGCCTTGGATTATCATGGCTCATGTGCTATAGATATTTCACCAGTCATTTTCTGATCAGTACATGACATATATTCACCACAGAATTTTGGTTAGACGATAGTGGCCAGCAGATAACAGACACACAGTACCTTTATATAACTCTGGATACCTAAGGAGTACTAACCAGTCACACTGTAACTAATACACCTACTATACTAGGAGAAGTCTGCATCATCTTAGCTATTATGATTGCTCTTAAACTAGGTTACTATTTCCATAGAAGTTACTCCTGGCATATTTAGTTGTTATAAACATATCTCTCTGTAGGGTATGTGGCGAAGCGTGCTAGGAAGGCATATCCGGACATTCACAATGTGAAACCATCCACAGTAGACCCGATAATCGGGCGGGCGTCTCAGTTACTGAGCGGGAAGCATGCAGACACTCTGGAGATCACAATACGCCGTCCCCTCGGCAACTCCACTATACTTGTTATATCACTGGGTGAGTACTACCTCTGATACCAAAACACACCGGAATACATCTGGAAACACACAGGAACATGCAGGAACACAGGCTGGGATCTCAACACTATCCTATTTGACTTTTTATTTGGCTGGCAGACCGTGCAGCCAATAGAACGGTATCGGGTCCGGATCATGTGATCTTTGCTCTTCAACCCGAAATGACCTCTGAACTTTGCCATGTTTATTCTGTAGCGAAAATCCTGAAGGCTATAATAGTGTTTAGAGGCCTTATAGCTGAGAGGGTTGTGGTGCGGGGCTTTAATGAGCCTGGAACTCTGGATAATGGTCTCATCGATATATGGACACAATCCAAGGTTAGCAAACGCATCTACGCACACTGAGGGTTCAACCAGTCAGCTGTACCAACTGAGCATTGTTGGTTTTAATCAATCATCTCAGCCGGATAAATCATGAAATTAGCCAACCAACCTGAATTATGCTATACCCTATAAGGTCCATATGCTCCTCGTGTATATAATGGCTGTCTGCCTATGCAAGCAAGATTGTGTTGGAGTTGTCCTATCTTGACACTGCAGTTGTAATTGCCACGCATTGTTTTTGTAGTATAAGGTGTTCCAGGGAGTGACTCACAGCGCCCAGGCAGCTATGTTACAATTACTGAATGCACCATGTCAGCCCGAATACTCGATACTCACATTCCTGGTAAGTTACTGCGGCCCAACCCTACCCCAGCGTGGGATTTGGGAACTCTGTGTATGTACCACAAAGTGTAATGACAATGTCAGCCAGTTTTATTTGTTTTTTGTTCACCCGTAGACCGAGTTTAATCCATAGGCATCTCATAATCATAAGGGGGTGCCACTCCTTTCTTGAGCATTTTTTCAGCTATGGTCTTACCATGTGGTCTTCCCAGACCTGTGTACTAGGCAGGACATGTGATCAGGCAGGGAAAGATCCCTTGAAATACTCTGTCACGGCTGAGCATTGAACCAGGGCCACGGAGAGGACAGACAGGGAGATAGATTCATTCTCCCACAGCCAGTTAGGGATCTTTCATCCTCCGTTCAGCCCCAGATCGAGTTTTTAATTACAGTGTAAATTGACCCATAATTTCCAATAAGTAACTTTGTGTAATAAGTTATAGCCCTACTGTGGCTGTTGAATTGAGAGGTTTCCAACTGAAGGGCCTGCCACACGATGGCGAATTTGAGAAAAAAATTGCCTTGCGAATTTGCGATAGCTGTTTCCCGCGAAACTGGCAGTTCTAGCATGCGGAATAAAATCGCAAATGGCGCTTACAAGGCGCACACTGATTGGCTCAATCACTTCTATAGCCCGTGGGAATCCCAAGGCTATAAAGAAGAATGTCAGAATGACCAACTACGTCTGACTTGAAACCTTATTTGAGCCAGTTTGGGAGTAGTCATCATCGGGGAGCAAGAAGCAATCAAATACATGAGAACCAGAGCTTCAGAGGCGATTATGAAATGAAACCTGGCCGAATTACCTGCGAGTAGCGGCTAGTTGAGTCTGACTACGAGCACAATCCCCACGTATGATTTCTAATGACGGTTTGATCGGGAATAGAGCCCCGGTACAACACCAACTACGCAGTCTCATTGGCCTCGGTTATGTGACTGCAGGAAATCCTGGTAGTTCGCGAATAGTGATCGCAATCGTGTGGCTAAAAATGCCATTAGCGATTTCTTTTCGTGATTTGCAATTAGCTTATCGCAAATTCGCCATCGTGTGGCAGGCCCTTTGCCCTCATCTACTGTGACTTTCCATGTGTTTGAGGCTGCTGGTGGGGGACTCCCAAAGGCCAAATTATTTTAGTTTTTTTATGACCGGATGCCCTTCCTGTCGTCACCCCTCCTCCTTCATCCAGTAGACGTTGAGGTTTAATCTCATACTACATACCAGTGTATCGATGCTGCCACGCTGTCTTGAGCCGTCAGCCAGAATCGCGCAATCGTCCTCTGATTGAGTTCTTGTGTTCTCACACCTGAAACGTAGAGCTTCTGATAATAGAACTGAGTAACTTTTTTATTGCGCAATGTACAGAACTATGGCGCTCAACAATCCATGAGTATGACATCACAATCGGAAAGTTTTTGCCTTTCACCCACAAAATTATTTTGTAGCTCCACTAGATAAGAGTCTTTATACTGTGAGGTCCAAGTATTACCCTATAAGCGCTATCAGTGGCTTCCATTGCAAGACCCTGGGTTCAAACTCAGTCACAGAGTTAGGAGAGGATAACTCTATGACCGGTCATGATGGCCTCTCGTGAGTGTGAGCTCCTCACATCAACCCTAGCTCAATGTGAACTAGCAGTGACATAAAGGAATGAGTTACCCCTATGTTCCACCATTGTAGACATGGCTTCATTCCTATCATAATCTCTTTGAGGACAGCTGCACCTATTGCGGGCGTATTCTCAACAACAACATGCCACCTACTGGCCGAGCCATGGGTAAAACACCGACTGCTTACCACCCGCAGTGTCATAACTCCCACAGCAGGTGAGCTCTCTCAACGGCGGGGAACTCGTGATAGAGGGTACATCACATTGACAGGCTTGTATTAGGTGAATCAGCGGTACTATAACAGACAATGACGGAGATTTTCACCCGTCATATTTGAATGTATGTAGGAGTTTTGTACATAAGTCAATTATAATGTATATAATTGCATAATTTGATTAAATATACAGCTAATTGTGATGGATCGTTAAACTGTTGTTTGCGTCTGGTTATAATTGGCTTTATAAGCACTACAGAGCTTCATAAATATCTCAAACGCAGCTACACTATGTTCATGCTTGCTTACATGCTTATATCACTGTGGACTGTCTTATGCATACTGACTTAACCATCACATCTTGTAATCTGCGCCGGTGGTCCCTATCAGTAACAGCAGCGCTCGCTTCGCGTCAGGTTGGGTTGTTACATTGTTTCAGGCATTCCAGTATTGCACGCCTCCAGGTTTCACAAGGCCTTTCAGGTCTCCGCTTCCCTTCTGGTCCCACACTGGTGGTTCACACTGACTGGTGGGTACCAATGAAGTGTCCCTTCATATATCCCTCAAGTTGATATGATTGAGATGATAGAAAAAGTGGCCACACAAAGGGGCCAATTCGCTTGGGTTTTTACGCAGTCCTTCGCCAACTAAATTCTACAATGAGAATGTGACCAATGACAAACGACTGGCTCTATGTGCCATTAACTATCAACCGAGACAGATTTACATCCAATTTGTTTCTTGTTCTGTGATTTATTCGCTCTGAAATTTCACAGCGAGTCTGTCATTATCAAACTAACATCCGGTCATTTTTTGATACCATCCAATATCTGAGAGGATCCTCGTATATGCTGTGTCGGCCAGCATGCTTCGCGGCTCTATGTGACGACAAGGGTGTTATCGTCTATTGTCAAAGAAGTGCTGAATCAATTACCGGGCTGTGCTGTTGAAGGTACGGCCTGGTAGAATCGAGAAAGTCATAAAGTCACCTCCAGTTATGAGCTAAAATGTGTTAAGTCAAGGATATACACCATTATGTGTAGAGGAGTAGCGGCAGGGAGTTTGTAGTTTTTGTTTCCGCCACAAGATAAGATGATAATTGTTGTTTTACACAGATGGCATCACGAAGCGAATGGCTTGTTTCCAGGATAGTCCATGGTTTGCTCCATCGATTTAGTACTCTATTTTTACCTTCTTTATTTAAAAGTGTGAACCAATCCAACGAGAGAGAAAGCGCAAACCTGGACTCGAACCCGGGTCATCCGAATGCACTAACCACAACGCGATCGCTTCTCCCTCGTCATTCTATTACTCTCTAGCTGCATGCCTGTGTGCACTCTCACCTCATACCGTAGTCTACATTTTATCAAGTTTAATCATCGCCCCTATCTAGGATCAACTTTATAGAATGACTGTCAATGACAGTTAACTTCAAAAGGCTTTTGACAAAAGAGGGTTGGATTTGTTGTGCAACAGAATAGATGGCTTTTATTCCTTCATGAGAACCGACGGGAGTTGGGCTGGCAGGTAAGAAATACAATAGTTGGAGACCGGGACAGTCTGAACGTCCTACCGTAGGGTGTCTCCATGGCTTTAACTCCATGGAGGCTTTGGTTAGATAAGATCAGCTTTCTTCTACATGGATAGCCTTGATTCCATGAAGGTCTACGATGTGCCTCATAGAGAAAGTTGAGAATTCGTTTTTATTTCGAAAAACCAGCTAGGACAAAACAGTATGAAGCTGCATAAAGAGTTGAATGAAAGACTTCTGGTACTAGGCCCAGTGTGCTATCAAGTAAACCCGGTGCGCTATCTACTCAACCCAGTGTGCTATTCACATAACCCAGTGTGCCATCCACCAAATCCTGAGTACTACCCTATAAGCTCTATGTGCTATTCAGTAAACCCAGTGTGTTGTGCACTAGGCCCAGGTGCTCTGCAATAACCCCAGAGTCCCATCAGCTAAACCCAGTGTGCTACCCTCAAAGCCGAGTATGGCATTTCTGCTTTACCCAATATAGGAAATTCATCCCCAATACTATCATCCTCATCAAATTGGCATAGTGACCCTATGTTATCCTTGGTACCCAACCACCCTGTTCAGGTACACACCTCCATCTACATTAAGTAAGCACACTCAAAACAAGAACTAAATCAGTTGACTGAATCAACTGCTAGTTGCCACTGGGCATAAAAGCCAGCATCACTCCACAAAATGATAACAATTTACACTGACAAGGACGCAAAACTATCCGACATAATCATTTGCACTAAAAAGGAGCGTTTTTAATTTTCCTATCCCATTTATGACTGAATCATGTTCCTATTGCTTCCTAATGAATAACTCTAGATGCACAGATAATTAATATAGAAGGCCGGGGTCACCAATCTGTATAATCTGTACTTGGCCTATCACTGTGATGCGGTGTGACTCATGACGGATGTATTCGGTTTGATCAATCTATGCCAACACCAGCAGCGGATAGGTAAGCTATTACACTCCCTCCAGCTATCATTTCTCTATGGGAGCATTTACATTACCGGCTATCTACACACAGTGTAGTTGTACCTTTTCTTGGTAGTTGCTTACAATGCATGCACATCTAAAGACAAAATTTTCTACGGGTTGAAACTTTAATAGTGGAGTTTAGATTGTGTTAATAAGTTTATTCCACTCATTGCTGAGATCGGATAAAAAAAGCAGTCATGGCTTCGCGGTTAGAGTACTATATTTGCTGGCAGCGAGTCATGGGTTTGAATCCCAGAAAAGTCAATGACGGTGGCAGGAAGGGATCTGACCTTAACTTGCTCCTGGGCCCAACAAAGTATCCCTGTTAACTAGGGAGCAAACTCCGTGACCCCACAAAGAGATGAGTAATATCGAGTATTAATGGAAGAAGGCAAGCTGAGATAGGATATAGCTTAACTTTTCAATATGGACTGCATCGTAGGACTGTAGGCTTGTTTACTGAATGGTCCAAGACATGCTTCATTGAGAAAATTGCTCCTCCGTTTTATGTTGTGATGCGAGTTAGGAATGAGCAGAATCGATGTCAAAATAAATCTATAATTATAGTGATGTCAAAATAGAATTATCAAAAGTTGTCTAATAGACTGATCCCTCTTCATTCCATTCTTGTCATCGGGTGAGTGGCACCCGGGTGCAAACAGAAAATCTACTTATGATGCACCCTGGAAAACGCTGATCAAAACCTCAGTATAGGCCAAATTCTGCATGCAAACCCTGGACACCTGACAGGGTACCTGCAAACTCCTGACACTGGTCGGGGTACCTGCAAAAATCTGGCACTGGTCGGATACTTGCAGGGTACCCCTGAGACCCTGACACCGGTCAGGATACAGCATAAGACAAGTGATTCATCACATCAGGCACTTCCTGTCCGCCTGTCCTCGGTGTATTACGTATCCACGGCTTCACCTTAGCTAATCCTGTTAGGTGACCACAATCCCTTCATTACCGATCTCTCTCAGCCAATGTTGTCATTGGTAGTACTAGCCGGTGGTTGGCTTGTGAACTCCAGCGAAGGTGAGCATTGCGGAAGGCACATGCTGCTTCTTAAACGTGTTAACGTTATCTATAATTTATAAGTATGATTAATTTTGCACTTTGATACTGGAAGACTGAAATGATCAGAGTTTATTGGGGCTTTGTGTTTCGTCAATAATTTTTGGTTTAGGATTGTGGTTGGTGACTGCCGAATAAGCACAAAATTCTGGCCATCCTATTTACTGAACCTTTTAAACCGAAGACTTGTTCCGGGGTGGTAAAATCTTGGAGTTATGAGAGATGCTCATGCCCGCAGCTTGAACGCACCATGTTTTTCTTTACTGCTAGGTCATATACTTGTTTTCTTACCAGGTTTTGTTTTTACGCTATGATTAATGCGAGAAACCTCACACTCACAGCGGGAGCCCACCATGACCAGGATTGGAACCCAGGTTATTGTGATTGTGAGCCCAGTGCTCTATCACTGACGTATACCCTATCCCGAGGAGTACTCTCCAATCTCAACCCAACAGTCTCCGTCATTGAATACCCACCCTAGTGGAGGCATTGAGACTGCCTTACACTGCAGACTGTTCTTGACTGCTGACATGCAATGCTCAGGCTATAGTTGTCTTCCTTGATACTGTCCATGTGGATCCTAGCTAATAACTCATGTATGACAAAGCCAAGCCTCTATCGCAGACCTCTAACCTATTGATTTTGATTTTGTTGAGGGAATTCACACACATGTGGCAGGCGTGTAAGCTAAACATTTAGTATTGATCTGAAGTTCTTGAAGGTTTATGCCATAAGGTTTCTAGTAGTTAGTAGTTTTTCAATCACGGCTCGTTGTGTAAAAACAGCTTGGCATTTTAACTTACTGCATCTATATACCGTAGTGTAATCAATCATCTCGTATCTGGTAAGTCGTATCACAGCACTCCTAACAGCTAAAAGCTGGTGCGTATCTGACAAAACGGCTCATAAGAGGCAAAACTGGACTACGAGGGTTTTGATTCAGCATTTCCTAGTGTGAGCCATTAGCAGACTACCTGCTCACACCCGCAACCCTCCAGAGAAGGTTGTTATATTGTCCACTGTCTTGATTAGGATCCGACAAGGGTCAAAATGGCAAGGTGACACTGTTCTGGGAGACTTTGAACCTGGAACCTTCAATACACTTTGCATGTATCTGCTAAGCCATCAGTCACTTTCTCTCGGGTGGCTCTGCGTCGAGCTCTATTCGTTACCACCTCAGGTGGTAACGCAGTAACACATGTATGATCCACAGCTAGGCCGGTTGGATTTGCAAAGATGCGACCCTTCGACCCTTGGATGGTCAAGATATTCAAGCTTCATGCATGGATAAAATGGTCAGATGATCTAAAGGTTGCGTTAGGTGGGGGCTAGGAGGAGTTTTCATGTTGCTTCATGAAATAAATTTCATATCTCCATGACAGGAGCGGTATTGAG
>Ga0224501_10000866_pt1 | contig 23357 bp, 18 predicted proteins | sample SF_Oct11_sed_USG_4_FD_169105 | JGI IMG/M metagenome (GOLD analysis project Ga0224501, IMG submission 169105) | Sediment microbial communities from San Francisco Bay, California, United States - SF_Oct11_sed_USGS_8_1 | ecosystem: Environmental > Aquatic > Marine > Sediment | place: USA... | reverse complement strand
CCTTTTTGCTTGTACTAGTCCGGCACTTGGCCATGCTATTTAATGACCTCCTAAGCCTGAGGCTTGTTGGAGTGGTAGGAGCTATGAATTATATGCGGTGCTCATTCTCATAGTGTGTGTACAGAATGACTAGGACTTGAATCCAGGATCTTTTGCTCGTGAACCAAGTGGTCTAGCTATAGAGCTATCCTGCTGTTAGAAGTAGGCCTTTTACTTACCTGTCCGTATGCACCGCTTGGAGCTGTTTGCTGCCAACGATGGTCAGAGTATGGGATAAATAACCTCATGACCTATTATTTGGGCTGTCAATATAGCCATGCAATCTGTACCCAAACTCAATATGAATGATTTTTAAATTGGTAGTTTATCTCTTAATCTCCTGTTGTACTTGTGATGCTCCCCTATGATGCCACTCGCGGCTCGCTGGATAGAACTAGTTTTAACAATAAAGTATACGAGCCAGTATTACGAGCCTTGGGCGCGTATGCCTAATATAAATGCGATCGTGTCAAATAATCACCTCAACAACCAATGCTCATGCCCTTGTTGGCTAAAATGATGGCGCATGTGGATCGCGACGACTGACGATCCAGCTCGGCAGTTTGTTGATAACACGCCAGTTTTTTTGTTTCTTTCTGTAGGGGCCGATTCGCTCTGATGAGCTTCCCGAGTGTTACCGCACTATGTGCATGGCGGAAGAGAAAACATACGGTCAGATAATCGAGGAGAAAACCAGTGTGGCGAGCCTCGGTGCCACCGATCGACTCTGCCGGAAACTGGGCCTCTCCGCTGATGTCACTAAATCCTCTCTGCTCCGCTCTGTCTCCGGGTTAGTTACTTATTGTATGTTAAAGTAAAAATTCCAGCTTTACCCTGAGACTGCTTGGATTTATGAAATATGTAGGTAGCTCGGTGGTAGAGTGCAGGATTCGCTCGCAACCATGAGAACTTGGGTTCGAATCCTGCACACTATGAGCTCCCGTTGTGAATATGACATCGTCGCATTAACTCAAACATTAACAATCCTCGACAGGAGGTGGGGCGTTGATACCAACCCACTCGCGATGCTCCATGCTAGACCGTGGCTGGTGAAAAACAAGTATCTGACCTGCCAGCTTCGCCATAATGGTGAAGACGTCTTTATGAAACATGTATAATAGAACAGATTTAGAAGGTTCAAGACATCAATTTATGTGATGCTCTGAGCTCTCAGCGTTCCGCATTTATTTACAGGCTGGTGATTCCAAAGACCGAAATGGCTGCTTCTCTACGTCAGCAACAGTCTCGACTTCACGCTCTTCAGAGGTAGCACACCTCCCCACTTCGCTGCAACATCAGCCTCTCGCTGTAGCATCACACATGCCCGCCCGCAACATCACACACCCGCCCGCGACATCACACACCCGCCCACGACATCACTTTTCGCCAGTGATGTCTCACTCCCGCAGTGACTTCACACTCCCGCCCATGGCATCACACTCCTGCCAGTGATATCACTTTCCACCATGACATCATACTCCCACCTGCAACACCACACTCTCGCCCGCGACATCGCCCTCCTGCCCGCAACATCACTCCCGCCCGCGACCTCACCCGCTTGCGACATCACACTCCCGCCCGCAACATCACTCTCCCACCCGCGACCTCACTCCCGCCCGCAACATCACACTCACACCTGCAACACCACACGCCCGCCCACGACATCACACGTCCGCCCGCTACATCACCCTCTCGTCAGTAACGTCACTCTCCCGCCTGCAACACCACACTCGCCCGCGACTTCACATTCCCGCTCGCAACAACACACTCCTGCCCGCGACATCACCCTCTCACCAGTGATGTCTCACTCCCGCAGTGACTTCACACTCCCACCCATGACATCACTCTCCAGCCAGTGATATCACTTTCCACCATGACATCACACGCCCGCCCGCGACACCACACTCACCCGCGACATCACACTTCCGCCCGCAATATCACTCTCCCTCCCTCGACCTCACACTCCTGCCCGCAACATCACACTCACGCCCGCGACACCACACGCCCGACCGCAACGTCACCTCTCATCAGTGACTTCACCCTCCCGCCCGCGACATCACACTCTCGCCCGCGACATCACATTCCCGCCCACAACATCATGCTCCTGCCCGCGACATCACCCCCCCGCCAGTGATGTCTCACTCCCGCAGTGACTTCACACTCCCACCCGTGAAATCACTCCGGCCAGTGACATCACTCTCCCACCATGACATCACACTCCTGCCAGTGGCATCACCCTCCTGCTGTAACACCGCATTCCCACCCCCGACATCACACTCCTGCCAGTGATGCCACACTCCCGACACCTGGGTATTTTTATCCAGAAGGGAGAGTTGGAGCACTGATATTGACCTCCAACCCACTAGTTGGACCTACATAACTTATACCGTGGTCATCAGAAGCCACACTAGAAATCGGAAATGAGAGGCTAAAGGAAAACTTCACAGAGACCATGCGCGCATGTATCTCATCTGAATGATCATATTTTGCAGCGTTATGGAAGGAGTGAAGCTTTATAAAGAGGGAAACCACATTGAGGCGTTAGCTCGATACAATAAAGCTCTAAATACAGACCCAGCCAATGTAGAGGCCTTTGTCGCCCGTGGCGCAATGTAAGTGACAATTAGTGTTTGGCATACAGATTAAACTCAAGATAACCAATTAATCACAGATGTTGGACAGAAAGCTTTTAGGTTCACAATCGGTGAGCTCAGTGGTCAGATCATTTGGCCCGAGATCAAAAGATGAGGAATTCGAGTCTGGTATCCTTATAAGGGCAAGTTCATTACACGATTTACTGCAGCTGTCACTCCAGAATAAGTCCATAGATTACATTCGGTGTGTTGAAAGTGTGACAAAGTTTCTGAGTAAAAAAATATTATATCAGTAAATGAAAAAAACTGCGTTTCTATCAGGACCTTGGCGTGACCATGACAGTTTTCCTTAAGCGAGTGTTGCCTTCCCGTGTGGATTTTTTTTCAGAAAGTTAGCGTCTCCCCGTTGATTGGCCTTCTTTCTCAACATCTGTAGATTGTGTGGTGCCATTCAGGGGGGATTGAGCCATTTTCTGCCACTCTGGCTCAGTATGAGTTGGCAGAGTGTGATCAGCCAGGGCCACGGAGAGGACAATGAGAGATGCATTTATTTAGCTATCACAACCAACAGCTCTAAGATGCTTTAAGTCGCCTTCTCGCCAACACATTCAACTGGTGGGATACTCCAAAACAGTATTTGGGTTAGCACCATCAGTTTCCTGCGCATTGGCTCTGCGGCAAGATCGTAGCCAACAAACTTTAAATTGCCTACACAGCTGCAGGCTCTGTTTGACTATTCCGGTATCTGGTTGCAGGTACGCCAACAATGAGAATTATGAGAAGGCTCTTCTGGATTTCATAGAGGCCCTGAAACATAACCCAAACCACCAGAACGCCAACGAGTATCTCAAACAGACTCTACTAGCCCATTCAAAGAAGTGAGCGTAATTCACTTGTCATTTCATTTCTATTCTTTTATTCTTATTGAAGGAGGTGCAACGGTGATTCAGTGAGCAACCCACTGGGCCTACAGCCAGGGGTTCTAGGTTTAATAAATACACACTGGGTCTACAGCCAGGGGTTCTAGGTTTAATAAATACACACTGGGTCTACAGCCAGGGGTTCTAGGTTTAATAAATACACACTGAGTCTACAGCCAGGGGTTCTAGGTTTAATAAATACACACTCGGTCTACAGCCAGGGGTTCTAGGTTTAATAAATACACGCTGGGTCTACAGCCAGGGGTTCTAGGTTTAATAAATACACACTGGGTCTACAGCCAGAGGTTCTAGGTTTAATAAATCTAGTATGGGGCTACCCTAGGGGCCAGATGGTCGAACATGTAGTACAATTTCTAACGCAGCATCACAGTGTTCTTCCATTTTTGTCAAATTCGGATTGCAGCCTTAAAGTAGGCCTACACAAAGGTGTCCTTCCAAAATAAAAACCAACGCTCCATCTTTAAAACGAGCCTTAGGCTCAGCAAAGCTATCCCCGGAGAAGAGCACGATCTCTGGTCACTGGCTAGGTTTGTGTAGGGACGCACATATTGTGTAAGATATTTGACCCATGGATCATGTCTTAGACGTAGTACAGGATCTTGGCATAGCCTGGCTACCACAGTATGGTGGTTTGTGAATCCCAGCCAGCATCAAGTGCCAAACACCAATTCGAACCGCTTGTTTAGGCTGTGTGAGGCAGCGCAATAAGCGCATGATGCTGGAGATGATTAGGTAGATGTAACAGGTTTACACAGTTTTTAAACTCTCGTTCACACCTCTTTTTGACAGGATTTCTTCTTTTTGTGTTATTGGATTTTGTTACTGGCACATGCTTATTTTTGTAATAGAATCCTTGAAATCGTATTTACATAATCTATGTTAAATCGAGAAAGAATTAAATGCTGCACTTTTTTGTAGTCTAGAGGATGAGGGGAAATTAGAGGCTGCCCTGGGCGGGTATAAACAGGTGTTAGAGATTGAGCCTAGCCATCCAATAGCGACAAAAGCATTCTCTGCTATCTATAGAAGGTTACACGGGAACACACCTGGTCAGGAGCAACACATAACGTCAACCAGGTATGATCATTCATACAAATATACGAGCTATGGATTGGCAATCAGTTCACAGTGCAAGGTTGACCCCACTGACAGTCTTATTGAATTCGATTATCATCAAACAGGAACAGTTTCATTAAACTCCCTGTAAATTTTATGAAAAAGGGACAGTCTCAAACACGATGTACACTAAATCTGAGTTGTTTACCCTCTACCATAAAGGTAGGAGATTCCGGGATACAATTGTGGCCACTCCCTTGAAGTGTCGTCTATTTGGGACCATGGCGTCAAAAGCTAATCGGTTTCCTTCACCTTTAGATGGGCAATTGCCTCTAAGTTTATGTATGTCAATCTGGTTGGATGGACTAAGCGACGTTATTTAAGACGTCTTTTCACTCCATCGGGTTTCCGATCGGCCTCGGCTGCGATGCTCGAGACAGACTACTGACCCCCAGAAATCGAATACTCTCTCGGACGCCCGATTGTCTGTCTCCCAGAGGCAAAATGAGTCTGATCGGCTTCGGACGTCCGCCTCATCAACCAATCAAATTGTCTTTCACGGAAAACCTTGGGATGTTCACTCTTTTCTGGTCTCACACTAGGATCATTAGAAAGGAATTTTATAAACGACAATATTCACTCGGCTAACAGTACGAAATTGCACTGGGGAGAGAGGCAACCTGGAGTGACAAAAATTGAATGGCGAATTGACTTTCTACTAAAATTATGAGGAAAAGTGGTTGCCGTTTCCGGAAACACAGGTTCAGCACCATTAATTGAAGTTTAGAGTGAAAACGGGTCCTCGAATCCAAGGTCCGACAAACAATCAAACCTAAATTGCGTACAGCTCAGTCTGAGGCAGACTGGACTTTTACTGCATGTGTTAACATTGGCTCACTGCTATTATTCTGGTCTGCGTTCAACTGCCAGTGTCACCACTGTAGAGTTCTTTTTCAAAAGAACAATAAATGGGATCATAATTGTAGCTATGAAACTATCAATCCTCTCTTCCGTATCTTGATCAGTGGCAGGGGCCTACCGCATCTTTTTTGATTCGGCGGTTTTCCAGGGTGTGTGATTAGGAAACTTTCTGCTTGCATACGCCACGAACCCACAGAGCAGGTCTGGGTATGCTTCCTTTGTTTTTTTGTAGTACCAAATGAGAGATTTTAAATGAAGATACTCTTTTATAACAGTTCAATTTTATCAATTGATAATGAAATGAAATAAAACTTGACTTACGTTTAATGCTGGGATCCAAAATCGACGGATGCTAGGCAGTTTGTGCTCAAACTGAGAATCGGACCATTGGAATGACATTCACAAGACCCGGTTTCTTTTGTGTTCAGGTCGGACACGAGCCCGATGTATCACTCTCCACACAATCGTCGCGAGGACCACCGCACGTCTGCCAGGCGACACAGTGACAGAAACTCCCGTGATAGCAGCATTGGTAGAAGTAGACGTGAAATACTGAGCGAAACCCGTGACTCCGGTATATATAGCCACCACATTCCTGACTTTGTCAGTCACAGTTTAGCTGTTGACACAGGCATCTCTGTCGTGATCGAACACACACTTTTTTGTTCTTGGCTACCTCAGTCCAGACGTTTACAAGCTGTCGCATTATATAGGCAGACCGCCTGATCTTTAGTTTGTCCGCTGTCGGTTCCGCTTCAACATTCGCTAAGGTGTATGCTGCTCTTGTCCCATGCCCCGTCCAATTTCAATGCTCTAAGCAGTTAACCTAACTCTGTAGCTTGTACTTACTCTAATACGGAAGTCAGACTTACAGGCCCATTATTACAACATAATCAGATATACAACACTCCCTAAGCACTATAGATGGGTTTACTGAAAGGATACCCCATAGGACATGGCCTGTCAAGTTAAGGTTACATTAACTTTATTTTACATAACATTGTAAGGCAAAAACGTTGTTTTCAAAATGGTCCATGAAAAAGCATAGTTGAAAAAGACAGTCGAATTTCTTGTCAATAACAACACACATTACACCACTTGTAAATCAACAAAATCAGGCCAGACTGGTGCTTTTTTTCTGTTTTTCATATGATGACCACCCCACCTGATACATGTGATTAATTATCGGTTCCAGGTAGGCATCGGGCGGCGTATAACCGCTCGCCATCGCCTCATGGCACCCGTGACCCACATGACTCATCAAGAGAGTCGTCCCGCGTTAGGGAGGAGGAAAGACGAGCCAAGAGATTGGACGACTGGATGACCACATCACCCCGTCGTCGCAGGTCGGAGAGTGATGATAACAGGTTAGCTGGTAATCAATTCTTCTCCATTGAGACTTTGGAATGCGATTACTATCCGAATTGACAGATTATTGGGAATTTTGCTATTGTAATGGTTCTTTGAATTGATAGGCAGAGTTACTATACGATGGGATAACAGGATAGCTAAATGGGTAGAGAGCTTGGCTCAAGATTGTAAGATCCTGAGTTTAAGCTCTCGTCTTGATGCACACCTAGTAAGAGAAAGCTCCACAAATAGTAGCTCATACCACTCCAACAAGCCTCAAGCTTAGGAGACCAGCTAAAAAACATGGCCAAGTGCCGGAGTAGAAAAATTAGAAATGCTGTTTCAGTGTTGCTCGCCTTGACACGGACATTTCACATCTTTTTCTCAGTTGAATCGGCTTTTACTGTGCGTTCATTGTGTTGTGGTGCTGAATGCGTGCAGCTGCCATAATCCCACCTTCCTATTAGGCCGTATGTGCGCTCATTGCGTTGTGCTGAATGCGTGCAGCTGCCATAATCCCACCTTCCTATTGGGCCGTTTGATTCTTCTTAACTCCTCACCTTAATCAATCTGATACAGATCAAACAATCCGGATTCGCACGGGAGAAGACAGTCACGTGACAAAAGTGCCGGATCTCGTGACAATCGGTCAAGGTCACAAAATCGTCCACAGAAGGCCGACTCATTATCGGTTAGCAACGAGAGCTCAGAGTCTGTCACAAAGAAGCAGCGTATGTTGTAGCCATATACCAACGGTCTATGAGCGTGCTAGCCACTACAATGGTTAGCACTGTGCAAAGTAGTGATTTGAGAAGGGTCGTGGGCTGACAACTGGGAATACTGGGATAAAGTTGCCTTTTCACGCCATCCGGTCATCCTGTCGTCCTCGGATGGGAGGCTTAATACGGATAGCGCAGTGGTAACCCCGTGGTAAAACGCTGGACTAGCCACTGGGAGAACCTGGGTTTGATTTCCGGTCGTGACAGCCTTCCGTCGTGAGTTAAGGTTCTTACTTTCACCCTACTTAAAAACACGCCCCACTACGAGGTGGAGCATTGTGAATGACCCGCTCATGGTGCTCTATGCTAAGCCATAACTGGTGTAAAAGTATCTAACCCGGTGGCTTCATGAACATGCCCTACAAGAAAAAACCATAGATGTCTTGTGTTTTATAGAGTTACAGAATGAGAACTCTGTGGTGTAGAAGTCTTTATTCTTGAGCCACCAGTGATGAACTGAAAATCATTACTTTGGTCCCTGTATTTATATGGCAGGGTACGCTAATCATTTAGCAAGAACTGGACCTTTCTGTGAGAATAGATACAAAAGAAGAAAAAGCAGTTTACAAACATACTAGCTATGTGAATAGTAACAAGCACTGAATGTTCACTGATGTAGAGAGCTTGCATAACACTCTGTACTGGCAAATTCCTTAGCGTTAGTAGTTGAGAGATACATAGACTGTGGCATCCTAACAAGATGTTCTACACAAACGCTGACCGTGTGATTCACTGTCTCTATCCTCAGGCTCTGATGAAGCGGAGACGGCTGATCCGTTCGACCGTTACGGTCAGCCTCGGAAAGGGACCAGTGCCGTGGATATTTTTGAGAATGTGAAGAGCTTGTCCTCCGATGAGAAGGCGAAAAAGTCCGCTGCCACCACTGCTGCCGCGTTCCTGCCTTACTGCCTCTCTGTCGATCCAACGCTAGTTAAACGGCCGAAACTGGTAAGCGATGTATTTCTTGTAAGTGGATGGCATCACTAAGGTAATGAATTCTTCCCAGAATGGCTCATTATTTTGAGATACCGATGGTGGAGAAGCTCTCTGGTAGAGCACTGGATTCACAATCGTGAGACTCTGGGTTCAAATTTCGGCCACTGTTGTAATCCTTCCACTCCAACAAGCCTCCGGCGAAAGAGGTATGTCAAATAGGAAGGCCTAGTGATCGAGTAGAAATTTAATTTGTTAGTTTTATAAAAAAAAACCTTCACATGGCTAACATCACCAGGCCAATGACTTCTTTTCTCGACAATCTGCTTCCGGATGCATCGTGTGACCTGCAAGAAAGGCTATTTTACTCTATGACTGAAAAAATGAAGGTTTTCCCTTGGTCATAAATGGCAGCACGGGGGATTGGCTGTTAGAGAGCCAGCTTGTACTGGCAATGGTGTAACTGAGGTAGCGTGACACTCCTCTTCCTCACTACCTTTTGTTTGTCTTTATCTAGGTGGATAACAAGAATCTGGTAGTTAGCACCACTGACAGTGGGAGACAGATGGCTGCCAAAGCCGACAGTGGGAGACAGGTGGCTGTCAAAGCCGACAGTGGGGGAAAGTTGGCTGCCAAAGCCAACAGTCCTCAAAAGGTAAAGCTATCTCTCTCACCCACACCACTCAAGATTAGGCAAGATTTGTGCCCCCTGAGCATTGTTAAGACTTTATGTGTAACCGAAAGCAAGGAATCAACTGCACCATAAACTAGTCGAACCAGAATTTGTTGCTTCAGTAACCTGCATTCGGACTACACGCTTAGTTTTGCTGCACAATGCGCTTTGGATGGGGCGAATGAGTCCCTCGGTTGACCCTGAGTGAAAGCAGGAACCTCTATTCCAGAATCCAGAAAGCCCTTAAGGGCCTGCCACACGATGGCGAATTTGCGAAAAAATCGCGATAAAACTCAAATAATGTTACGTGAAAAATCGCGTTGTGAATTTGCGATGGCCGTTTCGCGCGAAACTGCAGTACTAGTGTGCATAGAAGGTGCGCGCTGATTGGCTCAACCACTTTCATAGCCTGTGGGAATCTAAAGGCTATAAAGTAGAGAGTCAGAATGACCAACTATGTCTGACTTGAAACCTTATTTGAGCCAGTTTGGGAGCAGTCATCATCGTAGAGCCCTTTAATCTCCTGCATAAGGAGGCGTCTCTTGGTATTATTCCAATTGGTATCAGTATTTTCATTATTATTATAATTCCTATTAGCAGGTTGTGGACCGTCTTAAGGAAGATCTATATTCTGACGAGTCATCTACCAAGAGTTGCGACAAATCCAGTCGATCCTCCACCCCATCATCCCGTCAATCTCGCAGCCTTTCCGCCTCGAAACGTTCCGAAAGCGAGTCAGCTAGACGCAAACCGTCCCGGCGTTGGAAGAGGTCAAGGACGCGCAGAAAATCCCGCGACCGGCGACGATCGAAGCGGGGTTCCCACAGCTGGAGTAGATCACGGACCAGAAGTAGGACACGAAGCAGAAGTAGGTCGCGTTGGCGACGATCTGATCGACGTCTGTCCCGCTCGAGGTCTAACAGGCACAGCTCGCACCAGAAACGCTCGCAACATCGCAGAAGCTGGTCAAGGTCACGGAGACGTCGCAGTGCTTCGGAGTCACGTCTTGTCTGTCGCGCTCTGATTGGTGGGGAGAGTAGTGAGGAAAGCGGTGAGTGTTTGGGTGGCCGCGAAGCTCGCTCTCGTTTAACCTCTTCACAACTAAAGGTTAGCTGAATACCTGGGTAAATGTTTATGCACTTTCTTTGGCACTCCGCAATCCGAAGGCAGGCAACCAGTTGGTTACCAGAAATAGCTTCCGGATGCACATACATACCAGTTCTTTAGGAGGCTAAGTTGCTTTAGGAAAATCTGGATAGGATGTGCAGCACGTCTCCTTTATCTGAGAAGTGGTGGCCACTCAGTTCACTAATTCTATCAGAGACAAGAAGTAGTGTTTTAGGTGCCTGTGGGCCTCTGTAATGAATTTTCTTCTCTCTGGAGAAAATGGCCCAGAGGGTGGGAGCTGTTATGACCGAAGAATTCCGATCCAATGTTCTAACCAGGTACACCTAGCGCTAAGTACATTTACGCCACTACTGACCCTTGCAACAGACACCCGTTACAAAATTTTGAGTCAAGAGTCTACAGTTATCCCTCTGTTCCGGAATTGTGGACCGTGATTTAGTTAGTAATATAAAGTCACTGGTTTTCTATTAACCCTTGACTCATTCGTCTTTAGAACCGGAGCCAGCTGGTACGAGTGTGCCACAGAAAAAACGGAAGGTTAGTTCATTCTAACTGTCTTCTTTATATGGGATGAAATGGGGAGCGTGCTAAGCATAGGACCATGGGTCTGTTTCCTGACTCACCTTCCTGGGCTGCGGCATAGTTCACCACGGCTATGGTCATCACATCATGCATAAAACCTTGTTGGACCTGGATTGCGACGTCAAGTAGATGAGTCCCACCCGTTAAATTACCTTCTCCGCGAGGCACACCGGACATCATCGTGGAAACCGGGTCTCCAACTGAATGGTGCTAGTGTTGTAGACAAAGAGGATATCCATACTTTTATTATTCATAGTAAACTTTTCTCTGGCACTTGGCCCTTCTATTTTACTAGGCCCTGAGGCTCGTTGGAGCGGTTTAAGCTAGGGTAAATGTGAGGAGCTCATACTCACAACGGTAGCCCAACCGAGATTCTCCTGGTTGCAAGCCGTTGTCTCATCTCATGACTAACTTTCAATCACTGGAGGGCTGATTCGCTCATGATTTTTCTCACTTTGCAGAGAGGAAAGAAAAAAGGATCGAAGAACAAAGCATGGACGGAGAAAGCTAAAACTCCTTCCAAAGCTCCACTACCTGCAAAACCTGTCAATCCTAATGAGCTGGCTGATAATCCAGATAGGCCTAGAGGTAAACCAGTTCCGCGTTCTATAAAGGTGGCTTCAGTCCACTGGTCTTGGATGTGACAGAACATGAGTGTGATCTGACAACCCACCTCAGACCTGACGACAGTCCCACTAGATTTGTGGAATGTCCAGCCCGGATTACTTTGGTCCCAATGAATGGTGTCAACCTTGTGTTTCCCGGAAACTATAACTGGTTTCGCTCATAATTTTAACTGAAAGTCGATCCGCTACTCAATTCTTTCAATTCTGACCCCCAATAGATTCTAAATGCACTTAGAAACAGATAGTTTGCATAGATAGCGTTATTCAGACAGAACTTGGTTTACGAAAGGGTTCAAATGGGCAGATAAAGAAGGCAAGTCGAAAACATGGATCCTTATTCGACATCAAATTTATTGTTTTATTGTTCTACGTGGCCAGTTTGACCATTTCTAAGTTGAATACTTGTTCTGCAGCAGTACCGGTTAAGTTTGAAGAGCTCACTCTTTTAGCAAGGCCGGGCATGATCAGGATTTAAACCAGGGAGTAAGGTATCTCGAGTTGAGTGCTCTAAACACTGACCTATCCAAGGTTCTTATTTTTCTTTTAGTTTCTATGAAGATCAAGATGTCAGGCGCTATGTCGGTAGCTAAGTCGCACTTACAGAAAGCGCGTGGAGATATGGAGGAAGAAAGACTGACGCAAAAGAAGAAAGAAGCGGAGGATAAGCAGAAAGAGTTGGAAGAGAAAAAAGCTAAAGAAAAGAAGCTCTCAGAACTAGAAGACTTTTATAATCTACTAAAAAAAAACAAATCCAAGTAATGTCGCTGGTTCACGCAAACCTTCTAATGTTTGCAGCTTCATGTGAACAAAGGCCATCTTTTATCCCATGCTGATAAGAGCATGTAGTTATCGCTATGAACTGATGGTATACTTTGGTGCGTGATTGGAAGGATAATTCTGTAGAAAACCAATATTGCAACCAGCCCGGCGTTCGCAGGAGCCAGATTTCATTCCTATGCCCGGTAGACATTTCAGTTATTTTTAGTACCTGTTATAGTTACTATTCTGCTGGTAACATGTGTGACCTATGATTATTGCCTGCCTTATACCAAATACTATGAAGATTCATATGTACAGATCATTCATTACCTGTAGCACTGGGATAGGGGGACAGCTCATCGGTAGAGCGCTGAGCCGGGTCATGGCAGACTCCCATTGTGAGTATGAGCTCCTTACATTGATTCTAGATCAAAACAAAAACATACCTCACTAAGGGGAGTGTTGATACTGACCCACTTGTGGGTCTACTAAACTGTAATTGATGAAAAAACCGGCTTCATTACAACGGTGAAGCTACCAAACAACAAGCTGCAACACTGCTCCGACTGTGAGTGAGATCATTTCTCCGCCCACCACTAAGCAAGGCTTGTTGCCTGAATGGTCCATGCATGCATGCTGTGTCCCATAGACAATCAGGTTCATATAAGCCGATAACTGAACAGCCAGACGGAATAGGAATTCAGTTGAGAAGATTGGGTTTTATAACTCCAGTGTGTTTTTTACTGAGCCATCTTCTATTCTCTGCTGGTTTAATGTGACGTAGATGGTGGACTATTCTAATATGAGCTGCAACGCATCGAATCACAGTACAAGGTTCACTAGCCGAGGGAGGGGTGAACGGGACTGCCCATTGCTTGGCAGTAGAAAGGCATGGTGAAATTGGGTAATCGTTTCGCCGATTGAGTTGATAGGGAAGGGAAGTGTGATAATGAGGCATCAGCAGCCAACTGAGGGGGCTCTGTGGCAGGGAAGCATGCACCGATCACCCATCACCCTGCTCAAACTTACTCTGGGACTTGGCCCTCCTCCCTGCGTTCCTCTTGCTTATCCCCCTGCGTATACTACTGACATCATAGTATAGGGTGATCAAAACAGAAATCATTTTATTTGGCACTCTATATCACAGATGTCTCCATGAGATCGTAAGGTTTATAGTAACCTGTTTGGAAGTCAGTTACCGAGGTATAAAATAGCATCCAGCACCGTTGTGTTACTGCGTAGCCCTTTAATGGCGCGACCTCTATCTACACCTACTTGCTGCATGATACATTGTATAGCCCTCTCTTCTAGCCCGTCTGCACTTACTGCTTTCTCCCCTAGTACTAGCAAAACTGTTCTATCTTCTATACAACTCGGTATCGCTGCGGAGTCTATAACTTTTCCTTTATGAATAAACTTCATCGCATTTATAGCCATATTAGTTTTACTAGATAGAAGTTTAAGAATCTGATCGCATGGCCATTTAGCAGACAGTAGCAGCTTATCACGTCTGTTGTTATGTTTGATGGTCACCCTAGCCTCGGCATCTGAGAGAGTCAGTTTGAGGGTTTCAGTAATTGTCCTGCCGCTATCATCGATATAGGTCACCGGTATGCCAGGGTCGGTCTGTTGATCGGTGATGCAGGCTTTTCTGTGTTCTAACCAATCTTTCCTTTGGCATTCAGGGGAACTGCAATTGAAATTCGATCGTTAGCAAACTCAGTTTTTCATCTATAATGTCGGCATAGTCCCAGGAGCATTACATTTGCAGGGTGACGAGCATATCATTTAGGTTATTATTTGTTCGAAACTTTCATTTACAGTTCCGGGGTGAGACTGAGAGTTCCTAGGCTATTCGCTTCGGCTTCACTTCACCCAGTCTTCTCTTCAGTTTAACTTCAAGTTCAAGGTTTAACTTTTAAGTACTGACTAACTGAGTGTATATTCTATACACTACAGCATCTTGGCCATGTGTAATGACACAATTTCCCAACGCGCCAGACACATGCACCAGGTGCATTTCTCTCAACTATATGGACTTAATAATGATCCGTTTTTACATATTGTGTCAAATATGGAAGCAAAAATAGATATAGTGGGAGTTGTCCCATTTCGGGATGATAATGCGGCGATTTTATGTGAAACAACCCGCGGCAACGCAGCCAATAGGGAGCTAAATAGGGTATCCTTTAGTACCCTTACCATGCGACAGCTAAAATAGCGGCATCAAGAAGGCTGTCAGGGTAAACATACATCCCCAGAAAGTATATTGAAAAAATAGAAGTTCATAACAACTATAGCTACGACGGGTGACTAACAATCATACCAGTAGAAAGCCAATCGGCAGCGAGAACATCGCATCATAGAATTGCCTCCAATTCCGCAAGCCGAACACTCCATGGCAAAGCGCCCTCTAGAGAGCTACACGCCGCGGATCGATCTAAAATTATAGATCGATAAAAGAATCATGCATGATACGCGGTATCCTGTTGATTTTAATTCATATTCAGACAAAAAACAATATGGGTAAGCTTAGAATATTTAATAGAATATGTATCACACTATTATATATATGCTTTGCTGGTACTGAAATTTACTAGTTGTAAAAGCGCAATGGTACAAGCGAAAAGAGGGCTCTTCTATTCACAGTTGTCCTGAACCTTTTCGTGAGCTAAGGTTAGAAACAACGGTCGTTCGCACTGTTCACGTTGTAGACTAGTGCTTGATATGACGGGCGCTGGAACATTCTCTGAAGAATCAGGTAGGCTTCATTTTTTATTGGCCTGTGTAAATGGTGGTTGTTTTATACTGCCGTCAAACTGTCAATATCATATGTACTAACTAAGTAATTGTATCATGATGTATTGTATCATGTCAACGGGAGTTGAGAGACCCAGGGCCAGTTCGAAGTCGAACTCGAAGTGAAGTTCCAACTGAACTCTCCCATCTCAACTCGGTCTGCGTCAAGATTGAGTCAATGAGTGTCGCCAAACTCGGTCAATAACCAATGGGAATGCGATCGTCACTCACTTAGTGTCACACTCCCCATCATGTATTTTATGAGTCCGTGCCACTCGGCTCGCACGGTAATCACCGTCACTAACTACCAATTTCCAACTTCAACTGATTAGGGATTAGTCACTACACTAGTCAGCGCCGTGCGTGAGTCGTGTCAATTCTCATTTTATTTTTAACTACCGAACGCCACTCACTGTCACTAGTCTAAATTTGGTCAGGCTCTCTACTCTCGTCTCTGGTCTGTGCCAATTTCAATACGTAGTGTTACTGTTAGTGTTACTGTTTGGGATTCAAATCAATTTGATTATTGATTTGATAGATTTTTTGCTTTTCAAAATTAGTTACCTGTGAGTCACTCCCTCGGTGATGTGTTGCTGTAGTGTTGATCAGTGATCAGTCCTTTCTGGGAATTGGTGAGTGGGCCTAGGATACCGAGAGCGACGATCCTCGGAGTCTGACTCAACCCAATTTCATGAATCTGATTGTATTTTTTAGCAGTCGTTAGCAGCACACCGATGGCCATGATTAGTTTAGCTGAATTGGCTCACCGAGAATATCAAGCCGCAGAGTACGAACGAGCGGAGAGCCATTGTATGCAGTTATGGAAGCAGGAACCTGAAAACACTGGCGTTTTACTGCTACTCAGCTCAATTCATTTTCAATGTCGACGTCTTGACAGGTTGGTGGACTTAACATGCATTACAGGATTCACGGATGCCCGCAGCTCTTGCAAAAAGTAATTTTATTTATATTTGGCGATAGTGGGATATCTTAGTGGCTAGAACACTTGACTTGAGATTGAGACATTCGGTATTCTAGAACCATTTGCGAAATTAGCAGCTCCCACTGCTCTGGAACAAACCGGGGATTGTCCACGTTCCCGACTAGGTACAATACAAAATCTCTTTCTGTGAAACATGGCATGATCATCACTTATTGATCTATACATTGAGATGAGAGCGATCAGATGTCCATTGGTGACACTTCGGGTATTGGCCGGACAACAAATAAAGTAGTCTTTGATTGTTATTAGCGTTTGTTCATCCCTGGCATGCAGCGAATCAAATACCGGGTATAGGCAGGCTTTGTACCAGTAGCTTTACATTGACAGCACCAACATCTCCATTGTGTGTTTTGTGTTTACAGGTCTCAATACTTCAGTCAGTTGGCTATCAAACAGAACCCAATGCTTGCCGAAGCTTACTCCAACCTAGGCAATGTGTTTAAGGAGAGAGGTAGGTGAATTTCTTGTCAACATTTACTATCTTGTTGATCATTGCACAAGATTAGGAGTCTGTCCATAAAGGACGTAGCGGACTAAACGTACACAATCTTCTGAGCTTTGATTGCCGTTTAAAAATTGTAATTCGGAGCTAGTGATGATGCTTATAGCTGTACGTGTAATTTACCCCTTTAATTTTTCGCTCTGCTATGAGCTTCCATTCACACACGCTCGATGGCTGGTACATTCACTGCAGGTCAACTGGACGCTTCATTGGAGAACTATCGTTATGCCGTCAGATTGAAACCAGACTTTATAGACGGCTACATAAATCTGGCGGCAGCGTTAGTAGCGGCCGGCGATATGGAGCAGGCAGTTCAGGCATACGTTACAGCCCTGCGATATAACCCGGTGAGTGATACGCAGTCATCATGCTCATCATATCTCCGCTAGTCAACTCCAACCTGTCACTGCCGAGCTCTCACTAGAATACTCTTGCAAGCTATCATTTTATGGTGGTAGCGATGTTTATCATGTGGTGAAGGCTTTTGCTATGATTCCTCCAGTGTATATAGATCTATCAGTATCTAGCTTTTGCGGGCTCTCACTACGTGCGCACCAGTTATCACAGGATCTCACCTTGACCATCATATTCTGCAGGATCTATATTGCGTAAGAAGCGACTTGGGAAATCTGCTCAAGGCTCTGGGACGTCTAGACGAGGCTAAGGTATCATCACCCCGTTCCTGATCCCGCGTACCCACGCAAATTGGCAATGAGAGAAAAACACAAACCAAAATATGTGCGTCTGGCTCAGTCAGTTGTCAGCGCAGCGCTTTCGACGATAGACTCGTACACCGAGTTCTCCTAACATTCGCCCTTCCAATGTGTGAACAAAGTTGAGTATTGGAAGAATTCATGACATAACAGGTGGTTATGATGTTACCCCCAGCGAATGTTTGGAGGGCGCGGTGTTCTGATGTTAGTTCGATACCAGTTTTCGGTGACAAAGGCTTCTGTGGTATTAGTGAAGTGTTCACTGTAGTCAACGCAGGCTGGTACTTATAGTGGTCGGAGATCGGCAAGCATCACCCGTGAAAATAGAGAGAAACATGTTTGGGAGGTTAAAATAATGGAATTCTCACTGCATGGACCGCTGGCTGATCTCGTCTAACGAGTAATTTCACTTACAGGCGTGGAGCGGCGCTTTGCATCTAACACTGGGTGATATTCAGTAAACCAATCAGTCAGCTGTACTCGAGTCAGCTGCGGGCGAAACGAGAATAACACTATTACCTAATCTCATCGGAAAAGCATTGTTGACTGGTTGGTTTTTCCTGAGTGTTGTCTAACGCGCTTTACAGAGAGCGATAGTTCATCCTACGGAGGCCGCAGACGCTGCGAAGCACTGTTCACGCTGAGTAATTTTTTATCTAACAGTGTTCGTCGGTCGCCACAGGATGGATTCACGCTCAGTGCAGCGCGGCGTTCGAAAGGCCAGAGGACCCCATTTGATGTGTTCACCGCTATCTCACTGACCAATGAGGTAGCGGCTAGGCACCTAATGGAGTGTCAGGTCTACAGCTAGATGCGCATGGCGAATGCGGACACTGACTGAGTCCGACGCGATGAATGATTCTACTCCGAAGTATTTATAATGAATCCTAATGTCCTCAGAATATGACAGGGCTGTCCGTCGGATAGAACCGCTGGCGATGCGTGCGACACCCAGGCGTTTCCATCCCACCCTCAACCGACCAATCTACGTCCACCACACTTTCGATGGATAACCAATGCCTCTCAAATTTGTGTGTGCTGTGTGATGACACTGCCTGGTCGGCTGTGGGATAGTGACAGCTATGTCCGGCCCGTTCCTCCGCCGTTCATTGCGTGTTTATATCATCATAGAATAACAATGATATCATCTTTCTATAGCTCACTAAGTGACCAGTCACTGTTATAGCCAGCACAAGGACTCGGTGAGACCAAAGGAGAACATCAGGTCGGGTATGTAAACTGTAGATATTCCGCTTCCCTTGCTCTCAATACAGGGACACTGGAAGCGGGAGGTGGGCGCTACTTTTCTTGGCCTCATTGGCCAGGGTAGGGCCCCCCTCATTCATCATCATGTATGTAGCGCGTTTACTCACGGGTAATTGCATCGCCTGTGACCACCCACTCCACCCCGCCTCATCGCAGCTACCCGCCCACCATTAGTGAGCGCGTTCGATGGCCAACGCGAGTGGGTTGTCACGGACGACTCGGCGACCGCCGACCCAATCAGTAAGCCGTTGATGTGTGCGCGCGTGATTGGCTCAGCATCAGCGTTCCACGATCAGGCTCGGTCAGAGTGCGAACGAGCTTGATCCTGGGCTGTCCTCTCTAGCGATGGGTGTTCTAAGTCAGTTGGGCTGACCCGACAGTAACTAGGGAGGACGCGAGAGCGCGGGCGGGAGAGCGCAGCGTGATCCGCCTCCTGACACCGTGCTAACTGTGTGCCCGGGCGCGGGGTTTTGTAGGCATGCTATCTGAAGGCGATTGAAACTCAGCCGAACTTTGCCGTCGCCTGGAGCAACCTTGGATGCGTGTTCAACTCACAGGGGGAGATCTGGCTGGCCATCCATCATTTTGAGAAGGTAAGGGTGTTGCATTGGCCATATACAAAGACGAATGTGTTTGATAGAACCAGTTTACTATTCCACTTCATGATTCAGCAGGGTTCTTCTGCTCAGAATTAATTCTGCTTGAAACCGGGTAATTTAAATCAAGAAACTTACACACCACGAGTAGGAGACTATTGTGTCCAGCAGTCGACATATGACACTAACCTAATAGCTTGTGAGAATACACAATAGAAAAATCTCGTAGGGGATGAGCTGTGTTCAGTTAGTGAATGTCTGTTATAGGCGGTCGCACTTGATCCGAATTTCCTTGACGCGTATATAAACCTCGGTAATGTGCTCAAGGAGGCGAGAATCTTTGACCGAGCTGTCGCGGCGTATCTGCGAGCACTGAATCTGTCGCCTAATCATGCCGTGGTAAGTTCTCCTTACTTTCTCTTGTCGCAGGTCGCCTAGTCATGCCGTGGTAAGTTCTCCTTACTTTCTCTTGTCGCAGGTCGCCTAGCCATGCCGTGGTAAGTTCTTACTTTCACTTGTCACAGGTCGCCTAGTCAAGCACATTGCTTGTTGGAGCGCTAGGTGGGTGCTCAGTGGGTGCTCAGTAGGAGCTAGGAATTATACGAGTAACTCATTGTCACAGTGGGTGCTCAGTGGGTGCTAGGAATTATACGAGTAACTCATTGTCACTGTGGGTGCTCAGTGGGAGCTAGGACTTGGACCCAGAACTTGTTGATCTTGACCCAAGCGCTCAAGCTATTGCACTACTATCCCAAATCCCAGCTAGCTTTTGTTTTTCATTAAGTATTTGGTTTTTTGTTGCAGGTTCACGGTAACCTGGCCTGCGTGTACTATGAGCAGGGCCTCGTCGACCTGGCGATTGACACATACAAGCGAGCCATTGAGCTGCAGCCCAACTTCCCGGACGCATATTGCAACTTGGCCAACGCTCTTAAGGAGAAGGGCAATGTGAGTACCATGCCCTCTGATCTCGCTGTGATACTCCAGTATCCAACCATGCCCTCTGATCTCGCTGTGATACTCCAGTATCCAACAGAGAGCCTCGATCTGAGCGAGTTATATCGGATAGAGAGCCTCGATCTGAGCGAGTTATATCGGATAGATGTTTTTGTATAACCATATAATGAAGATCGTTGCAAAAGGATCTGTAGGACAAAGTATGCAGATATCTACATACAGTGTTAATTTAGAAAAGCACAGGGAGCTGCTGTCCCGCTGAAACGTATAGGACGAATCCAAAAATCTCACTCAATTTAAGCTGTGAAAGTTTGAGGATATGTACTAGTGTACAGTCTTGTCACGTCTGTTGCATTGCGTAGGTGGGTGCAGCTGAGGACATGTATAACACGGCACTGAAGCTGTGCCCCACTCATGCCGACTCACTAAATAACCTAGCCAATATCAAGCGAGAGCAGGGCGCCACAGAGGACGCCGTGGCACTGTATGTCAAGGCCCTAGAGGTGAGTTACCATCACAAATCTTGTGGTCAGTATGATAAGCCGTCTCGAACCCAAAGTAAAAGATGCTCCTGTTCGTATTCTGGCAGCGCATGTATTTTACATGTACTACCTTGACTACAATATCCTACCGTCCAGCACTCGCTGTAAAATGCGAGAAACTCTTGCATTATAAATTACCAGTGTATGGTTAGGCCGTAGATCTGTAATGTTCAGTGCCTATGTATTGAGTATTCCCTCTTGATGGCAGTTGCCGCTCGTACCCTTTTCACATGGAGTTATGTAGTGACGTGGCGCCGCGGGTGTCCTGCCCACTAATTGTAGGTCTACCCAGACTTTGCCGTGGCTCACTCGAATCTTGCAAGCGTGCTACAGCAGCAGGGCAATCTGCGGGAGGCCCTGGCTCACTATAAAGAGGCTATCGGGTGGGTGCCCCGCTCGTCGCCTGCCGTCTCGCTCCCCGCATGTCGCTCGCTGACTCTCTGTGGTGTGTGCTGCCGCTCGCTCTCACGCTCCTCTCCGTGCGCCTTGTAGGTCTTCCCCGAATTCGCTGCCGCCCACTCTAATCTGGCTAGCATCCTACAGATGCAGGGCAAGCTCAGCGAGGCGCTTGCTCACTATAATGAGGCCATAAGGTAAAGCCCCCTTTCCCTCATCCATTCGTAAAGCCCCTATCCGGTCCCTATCTCTGCCCATAGCGAACAGACACCCGCCCGGATCAGCTGGACGTCTGGAGAGAGCTTACTACTCCCCTGCGTATGTGTAGCTAATGCTGAATGCATGTTGTAGTCATTGGTCTCTGGTAGTGTAGCTAATTCGCTTCACCTTTCCCACCGGCTATCCACCGAGTCACTCGGCACAGCTAGTCAGTCCTGCATGATGACCTCAGTTCCGGACTAATACGAGCTAAAAAATGCCCGTATGCTTTCTCGGATTTTCCTTTGCATGTGAATATCTGCCGTGTCTTTCAGAGCTGAAATACGTTGATCCGTGATGCATGGCCAGATTTGAGAATATCTCTGCAATTGCACTTGTCTGCTGTTTTTTTGCTCCGATGCAAAATCAATAAAAAATACAAATAACTTGTCAAATCAACTCAGTAAATGCATTCGAAGCTCCCTCCGTACTGGAGAGAAAAGTGAAGTTGTGAGGCGTATTTTGACTGATACTGTCGTTTCTAGGATCTCGCCTACATTTGCCGATGCTTACTCCAACATGGGCAATACCCTGAAGGAGATGCAGGACATCCAAGGGGCATTGCAGTGTTACACACGCGCCATCCAGATAAACCCAGGCTTCGCCGACGCGCACAGCAACCTGGCCAGCATTCACAAGGACAGTGGTAACATACCAGAGGCGATACAGAGCTATCGCATGGCGCTGAAACTGAAGCCAGACTTTCCAGACGCCTACTGTAACCTAGCGCACTGTCTGCAGGTACGCAAGTCACTCATCCTACAGATCGCACCGACCTGGCCTGTCGCTTTTGTAGTTGGGGATACATCCGATTTGTTCATTTTTTTGTTCTACTGGGTACTGGGTACTGGGTACTTGACCATCCAATGCAATGAACCTTCTAGTCAGAGCCTCGTTCTGAAGCGGAAGGACCCTTGAATCCTGGGCCATGGTTACCTCCGTTGATTGGAGTGTGTTTTTCCTCATAGATTGTCTGTGACTGGACGGATTATCCTGAGCGAATGAGGAAGCTAGTTGCGATAGTGGCAGATCAGCTGACCAAGAATCGCCTGCCTTCCGTGCACCCGCATCACAGTATGCTCTACCCGCTGTCCTATCAGCAGCGACGAGGGATCGCCAACCGTCACGCCACTCTGTGCGTGGAGAAGATAGCCATCCTCAGAAGACGACCGTATACCTTCCCCACTGATCTGTCTGCTTCTGGAGGTAAGTACACCTGCGGGTTGCATTAATAAATGGTGGGTTAGCTGTTGTTTGAGAGCCCTTTTACGTGCATTTCTTCTTTCACTGCTAATAGATTGAGTAGTCACTCCCCCAACCCCGTGTAACTGTATGGTGAACTCCTTGATCATCACATATACCCGTCTCTCCGTTTGCAGGTCGTCTGCGTATCGGCTACGTGAGCTCCGATTTTGGCAATCACCCCACGTCTCACCTGATGCAGAGCATTCCCGGTATGCACGATCGCAGCAAGGTGGAGATCTTCTGCTACGCCCTGTCAGCTGATGACGGCACCGCCTTCCGTTCCAAGGTACTCCGCCCCCTGCTTCTCAGACACATCGTCTGTGGGTGTGAGGCTTCCATACCTTCGTCCTGTTGCGATCTTGTGTTACTCACCGTCCTCAGTGGAGAAGCATTGCTTTAATGGCTTCCTGAGACTCCTGCTTGGTTCGTGTCTCGATGGGCCTTCCTCAGATTGGAAACTGATCACCTCCTGCATAGGGCACAATCGTGGGACCAAGCTTCCGGGTTAATGATTGTGGGACCAAGCTTCCGGGTTAATGATTGTGGGACCAAGCTTCCGGGTTAATGATTGTGGGACCGAGCTTCCGGGTTAATGATTGTGGGACCGAGCTTCCGGGTTAATGATTGTGGGACCGAGCTTCCGGGTTAATGATTGTGGGACCAAGCTTCCGGGTTAATGATTGTGGGACCGAGCTTCCG
>Ga0224501_10000865_pt1 | contig 23365 bp, 24 predicted proteins | sample SF_Oct11_sed_USG_4_FD_169105 | JGI IMG/M metagenome (GOLD analysis project Ga0224501, IMG submission 169105) | Sediment microbial communities from San Francisco Bay, California, United States - SF_Oct11_sed_USGS_8_1 | ecosystem: Environmental > Aquatic > Marine > Sediment | place: USA... | reverse complement strand
ATACCAACTTTTCATACAAGCAGCAAGGGAATTAAGCTGATGGCAGTGACAAAATGGCATCCAACCTTAATACTATTGTAAATATGAAAAGGTCCCCCGGTTAACCATGGAGCAAGCTACATGCACTGTTCAGCATATATTAATTTGGACTACAAACAAAACTCAAAATTCAATTGGTCATCCTACTCGATGCAATTCGCAGTGGCAATGCCAAACTTTACAAATCAATGGGTATAAACAACTCAGTAAATGCAATAATATTAGATCGGTCACCTGTCAGCACTATAATGAGAGTGCAGTTAAGTGTCTCGATTTTATAAACATTATGCTATTCAACTAAAGGTATAGAACAACCAATCCACAAGCAGAAGTGATCCACCTATGCTTCTAAGGGTTGTAAACGTAATTATAAAATATAATGTTTGTCCTGGAGGGAATCGGGCGCATACCTTACACAACTTGCTCTGTGATATTGAGTTCATTGTTGTTGCTTTCAGGTATCGCTCTTCCCATATTAAGCATGCCTTCTTGTTTTTCTCTTGATACTCAGTATGTTGTTTCAGTAATTGTTTTAATCTTTTATTTTCTGTCCTGATGTCCTGGGCTTTACCTTTCACCTGACCAAATGGAATATCTGCTCCGGTTATTTATGGGACTAAACAATGATTGACGGGCCATGAAGATGGGTGGACCTTTATACAAACCTTTGCAGAATTACTTAACCCTAGCAGCGTCCCATTCTCATTGGAGTTTTCCTCTCTTAACGTCTTGCTTGTCTAAGGACAAACAAGTCGTGCAGTCTGTTTCGCAACAACGAAGTGAACCGCGAAGCAACCATCAAATAAGAAAGTGATTGATAGATAACCTTGACATTTTGATAACCTTGACACTGTATAAACTGGCACCCCTCCTCTCAGGCGCAGAATTCTGCTCCCGTGATTGAATTCACTTTCAGACGCGGCCTAGGTGCATGAGAAATTGAAAATTTGTCTGAAACCACATTTCATACGCCAAAACCTGAGCACCTGAAGGCATCTAATATCAAATCTTAGAAACTGCCTGAAGTCAGAGCAGTGTTACTCACGATGCGTAGCTTATAGAGGAGAACCTCGTGAGTCATTCTTAGCTGGTCTAGCCTCGTCTGAAGCTTGTCTTGGCTGAAATTAACCGTTGGAATATGCAGAGTTATCTGAATAACAAATGAAATACCCAGAATTTTCTAAAGAGCTCTAGTCGGGAACAAAGGGGATGGACAGATTGTGGTTCATTAACAGTGCACTAATTCAGTTCTTTATAATTATAGATGTGCATACCATCTCAGCCCAAAAAGGATCCAGGGATTAAACTACATGTACATCCGTCATTCATAAGTAAGTGTTAATGTAATTATCAACTTACTCTCCACTCTGGTAACAAGGAAATCTCATCCGTGGGGATAGTTGAAATGTGAGATAATCATTTATCTGTGAAAGAAATACCGCATACCATGTTTATATATACTAGGTCAGTTGCAGGAAAATAATCCGGCGGTGTGAAAACAGCAGGTCTGAGACAGCTGAGAACAATGAAGGTGCCTGCTTAAGCGTAAGAGAGTTTTGCGTCCCGCAGGTAAATCCTGGTTGGCTGAATATGAATATGAAGAATGTTAGAGCAGGTCTGAATGAATCTCTGTACAGTTACCTGGGAATAGGGCGGCATGCTTTTTGTCTGCTCGGGAATCTGATCTTCTGAGTTGAGGCTGCTGGCTGTGGTATCTTCAATGAGGCAGCAAAGAAAGTAATTTGCTGTGCACGGTGACATAGGGCCTTTATTCCACTACATTATAAGTCCACTGATGTTATAACTTCACAGGCGGGAACCCCAATTCCAAACACAGATTGCTCTATTGAAGACCCATTTCAAAATTATTGCTGTAGTTCTTGAAAACTCAATGCAAGAGAATGGCTTTGGACACCATTTTCTCTTGTTCTGCATCTCAATTCTGCAGGTGTTTTACTAACTGCTGCACTCTGATATTTAATTCCATGACCAGTTCGATCTGAAGCTACCTCTCCAATTCCACAAGGATTATATAGGTAAATTGGCAAAAAAGTACATACTTTGACAAAATCACAGATAGTTACTATAAAGAGACGCTACCGATTCGGTTCGAGATGACGGTAAACCTCAGTTGCCCCCCCCCCCATTAAAAGCGTTCAATTATTACGATACAAGCAGGAGGCGTGATACGTAACTTACTTGCTGAACCTGACTCTGAGTTACTCATCTCATTGCTAGCAGAATGCACTTTCAGTTGTAGTTAAAAACTGTTATCACTAGACAGTAAATATGTCATGTGAAATAGTAGACCCTGTGACTGTCTCTTCTATGAGTCCTCTACTAGACCTGGTGTATAGGTGATGGCATCCACAGCTTAGTGTTAAATGTGCAGAAGGAATTTACTGCTGCATTTAACAATCAATTTACTTACCGTAAATGAAATTTTTCTCAACAGCGCTTCACGCTATTGGATTAACAGAGGTTTCACTAATTCTTTTTAGCTTAGCTGGATGCAGAGGTGAGATCGTTGACCATATGCACAAACAACCATGCCAGAGAGTTAGTTACCATGCATGCATGTGAGTTCCTCCGTAGGTTGAGGAGCTTTATTTGACGCAGTCACCCAGTGAGAGAGTCAGTCTACATTCACAGCTGCCACCTCTATGGGCCCTAAGCATACATCAATTTCAGCTTTGATATTTCCACGTTTCGTTGAATGCCCTATTCAGTCTTCTCCAATCACCTGGCTTCCCCGCCAATTAATTCCACCCACAGGGATCCATGCAGTCTCTTTGATGTTTTGCACCCACTCCCACCAGATGAAATTTTGTTTTTAGGGATCTATCGGGAAGCCTTACTCTAAATATAGTTTTGAAAAAAAAACTTTTATCATATGGTCATTTGCGATGCTCGCATTGTTTTATTATGATCTGCTAATTCTTCCCACACTCTTCGCGATCACACATATACGTAAAAATCTGTTTCACTATTTGGCTCTCTCTTGTTATTAGCCCTTTTCAATAGCTCATGTCACAAGCTTTCAGTGGCTCATCACCACTGGGCTCTCTGCTTGACTTCTGGGCAGCAGAGAGAATGTTAGAACAAACCATCTAAGCAGATTATTGTCATATTGTCAAACTCGCCGAGAAAACTCGACGTCTAATCTGAATGGCACTCCTGTATGAGTATTGTCATCAGAATAACCCACTAGTTTGTAAACAGTCAGCAGAATAACCTTCTAAGTTGCTGATAGCCAGCACAATATAACCCCCTAATTTGAATATTGTAAGCAACATAACCTTAGCATTTGCATGTCAATGCAATTACCCCTCTAATTGCATATTTTGTTGCAGATTTCCACAGTTCTAGTAGATCATATATGATGTTTACCATCACACCTATTCTAGCGTGTTTATTGCGCAAGAACACCCTTGAAGTTTTCACGCCTGAATCAAAACCCCTATAACCTACATTGACTAACATTAACTTTGGAAGGGGTGACAATGATATTCCTTTATTCCAATATTTAAGTAAGTTACAGTTTCACTTCAGACGATAGGTTTCAAGATTTAATATTCGTCAAGAGCATGAAGAAAAACTGGGGAAAGTTCCCGGAGCACAATACGGTTAAGCCCCAATGGCTATTATCAAATATCAAATTCAAATCAGTTGGTATTAGGTGATTTGATTCATCTAAGAAGTATTGCAAAATGCCATCGAAGCAATGAAAAAGTTACCAACAATTTTTTCAAAGAATTCATCAAACTATCCTCTACCCAATGGTAGCCACTCGTTCTGGGAGCGGCTCTTTTAAAGGGTAAGTTACTAAAAGAGCTTTTCTTCTTTCCATCATCGTGCGGAGAATTTTAATCACAAACTCCAACAGCTCCACAAATGTGATCAAGCTAAAGCCGATACAGAGGCCGAATGAACCACCGATATTAGAAAAGAGACTCCCGTGGGAAATAGCCTCCACTTCTTCTGCAAACACTGTCGGTTTTGATTTCGCTCGGTAAATCTGTGACAAAAAAGATTAAAATTTGTTGTGATCATGACTGTATATGTTTTCTAGCAATGGTGCCGTGATAAGCTTGTTAAAGCCTTCATTACCCTCCCCCCTATTGTGATGTCTGAACATTAATAATGAGTTTATTAAAACCGCTAACAGAGATGGGCCGCACTCTGCTTATGCATTATAAGTAGACACTGTTTTGATTCTAAAATGAACTGTTTCACCCTAATTCAGCTAGAACATTGCGTAATCTCCATGGGGATGAATTTAGCTTTCACTGGGCAGGTCACATTTAGAACATTAGGATATGAACACAAACACGGCCACTGGAATATGCTCACCTTAACAATGCCAACATTTTTTTTTATATAATCGTTTTTGTGGATTGCGCTGATGTTGAGACCTTCCACAATCATCCACCACATTTGTGGGTCAGCAGGGTATTGGAATAGAAGGTCTTGATATAGGGCTGAGGATTTGTTAAGCCGTTGCAGGAAGCCAGGCAAATGGTCCTCAGGAGGCCAAACTATCTGCTTTATCTGAGATGTGAACGTACTCTCTTGGCAGGGAGGTCTACAATAGAGTATTTGTGCAAATGGCAAAGAAGTTATTAGGTAATTCCACCATTCTAGCAACGATTCCAGTGGCAATAGCGCAGCATCCATGTCAAGCTGCGGTTTCCAATAAAAATTATGACTGAAGTACTTTATCACCCCTTCGAAGTAAAAGTAACGTAGTTAGTTTCTGAAAAGGGGTCTAGTTCTACAGGGGTGACAAAACCAGCCAATGCTATGCCTTTCGCAGAATGTACCTGGCTACAGCGGCGCGTGCCCCAATGTCTGATGTGCGGAGTGGCTAAGAAAACGGATTACGCTACACTAGGGGCAGCACGCGAGCGGATAGATCCAGCGCATCACGGCATTAAGTAGGTGTGCCGTTAGTACCTGCTTGCTCGAAGTAGGACCAACACCGGTGTGAGCCAGTCAGCGGTTGTTGCGAAGTTCACGTAAACCATTCTTCGCGAGCGCTGAATTTGCAAATTCAGCCAGCGACCTTCTCCGCTAGAGGTCGTTGATAGCTGTAGGAACGCAGCGACGTTGCCACTGACAGTGGTAACAACAGTCTGAGTTAGAGGTCAAGGACTAGAACCGATTGGGTGAAGCCCGCGGGCTCAAGCAAAGGCCGCGCGTGCACTGTTTGGAATTTCCGACTGTTCGTTCTCATAGTGATTCGCTTTGCGTGTTTGTGCTGGCCCCGTAGTTTCCTTCAAAGGGGTGCTATCTTGCCATACACTGCCAATGGTGCCCACTGTTCGTCGAGGGGGTAGTTGCTTGCGATAGGCGATGCTGGCATGGCTGGTTGTAATATAGTCTGTAGTTCCAAAGCCTACCTTGAGCTGCACGTGAAGTGTAGGCACCTCCTAGAAAGGATTGTTTACTCTGTGTCAATCACCCCCACCGGGAACACCGGAAATGGAATGGTCAATGTGGGCTCTAGTACAAGGGGTGAAAATTGCCCAAAATGCGAAATCCCCCACCACCAATTTGGCAAGCTTTTCGTTGCCCAAAGGCCACTTGTTAGGGTTTTCTTTGCTTGAATGCTCGGTATTCTGGGGGCCTACAGTGGGGGATGAGAGGGAGTGTTTGAAGTCTGAACCAGTCAAAAAGTTGCTTTCAAACCCTTCTATTTTAGGCACGCAAATATTCAGTCACCTATCGAAGCTGGAGTCAGGAATGCAACTGGAGCCCTGCTGCATGCAGCTAGGCGAGAGAGCACAATTTGAGTGGTTTGTGCGAACTCCGCTGCCAAATTCTGTAATGCGAACAGCAGTGACGTTCCCCAGCTCTTCAAGGTTTCACAACTGTTGAGTTTTCTGTTGAACTACGCACTCATTTCTTACAGAAATCGAAGCCTCTGTGAAATGGCCAAGCTCTCCGGGCAGTCAGCTGATCCAGGTCTGACCAGGTAACTTTTGTCGGGTGGTGAGTTGTGCTCGCTGAGGTATCCCCATGCCATTATTATGAGGCATGCAGATGCAAGCTGAAGGTCCCGTGATATAGCACCCTAGGAAACTTTGAACCTAAGAATTATCAGGCTGCACCACTCTTGACAGCTGTTCTGTCATGGAGATAAGAACAATGACTAACACACTCAGAAGAAATTGTTATACCGGCAATAATCACAGGTTTCATTCTGAATGCTTTCCTCCATACATCTGCCTTTCTCAACCACATCGAAATCGCATAGGTGCTGGAGACAGTATTTAACATCAGAATCTGGAGGTTTCAATGTATCGGTCATCCATGCAGAAGCGCAACCACAGTCCCTGATGATAGCGGCCATGTTACAAACAGCCAAACAGGCCGCTTGAGAGTATCTGCAAAACATATCACTCAACTATGGGGGAACTGAAACTGAAAAAACAGATACTTCGAAGGCACGGATGGTTCTGTCTCTTCTCACATACTACTACAACCACAGCTCCCTGCCACCATATGTAGATACACACATCGCGACATCACTGGGTACCTCAAATCCGTTACTATACTGAGTGAATGCTGAGCTTACTTCCTTGTGTGACGTTCTTTCCAATAGTGCTTGCTCAGCGCAGAACTACAGATTCAAACACCATGCATTTGCGCTTACTATTTTCCCCATCAATAATCACCTGTAATCCCATCCTGGCAGACTGGTTCGGCTGGTGCAGTCCGTTTGGAATGGCAATTCTTTCCGTTTGTGTACGGTCTCAACAACTTCAAGGTAACTGGCTAATCCGACAGATGTAAACAGTGCTACAGTGTCAGAGAGAATGTGTCTATCAGACTGCCAGGGGAAATGGTTTACTACAATATGGTCATCACAAATGGAATAAAACTGCATTAATATAAACTCTTTCAATCTGAGTCAATCCAATCAATACGTTTCAGCTCAGAACTTTTGTGTGGGCAGGTCCCTTGACTGATGAATATAATGAGATATAATGAGTTAATTGGGTGATGGGTTCCCACCAGGATAAATAATGCAAAAATGAACCCTCTGCAGCAACTCAGCCGAAGTGGGAAGGGATGATGGGTGTAATACAACAGAGATTTTAAAGCAAAAGTGCACTGCCAAAAACCCCTCACACTTTGACAAGGAATGGGTGAATGTGATACTGAGTGGAGCCTTTCTTGTTGGCTCCCTCTCAGGACACAACCAGTACCCAGGATGCAAAGTCACTATCTAACCCCATATTAGCTGAACAGAGAATGAATTTTTCTTAGCGTTTCATCAATGTGTTCAATAACTCACTCGTACATGATTAACCCATATTGTGCAAATTCTTCTATAAATGTTCTAATGATGAAAATTGAATTCGAAGTCAGCATGGCATGCGATCTCGCTTTGCAAGAGACACCAATAAATAATACACTCAAATGTGCAATGACAACCCCTCTATTGATAGATAGGCCACCTGTCAATAATGACCAGTTGCGACTCCCTTGCGATTGGGTAGCTAGAACCTGTTAACCCAGTATGATTTACTCATCTTAAATGTCCTATAACCTCTTGATTCAAGTAACGGTCCAATCAACGGGTTTATATACTACCAATCGGCCGAACGACGTGCTTATAGCAGAGATCGGATAACTCTTCAGTAGTCCGACCTCATGTGGTCCCGGATTAAAGGTTAGAGTTGTAAGGGAAATAACACATTGACTCTGCAGTAGGAAAACCGCATAAACATGCAAGAGATCAGCTGCGAAATGAACAGAAGACCAGTGTAAGAACCATTACTGACCGAGACCAAGATTCAAGACATGATGAGAAACAAAGTCAACATCAGGAAACTCTTTAAAAATGGGCTGGCTCATGACAGGGGGATCATCTGATGAGCTACTGAGAGCTGTATGCTGTGTCTATACTCGAACTTGGACCAGTAAAATTGAGAACTCCATGAAACGACCATTTGTGGTTCAAGTGCATTTCTATTGATTTCCAAGCGCGATCGTGCGATAGATGTTTGACTGTATGATGACTGATTGGAGTTAATGAGTGTTATTCTAGTCAATCGGACAATACCTTTTCAGGTACTGACTAAGGCAAAGTCAACAGTATTGCTCATACAATTTAATAGTGTGACGGATTCGGCATGAACTTCCAGTGGAATTTCAGACAATGCAAGGGTTTTCTGCTTATCAGCACCTATCAAACCAATACAATATTCCTCAAAGAAAAGATCTTTTTAGACCTACAGAGCGTAAAAGTGATGGTCCGATAAAATTTATTTGCATCAGGTATTGTCAATGTTTTTCGTAATATCCAAATTACCGCATTTTGGAAGGGATTTTGCTGAAACTGGGACTTTCTGTAAAACTTACCACCATCAGTCATCGGCATCGTCCCAGGTTCTTGAATCATGATGATAAATCCTATGCCTTTAAATTTTCTCATCGGATTGTATTTGTATGCATCGTATGCATTCACTTGCCCATCAGCGATAGGTAAATATAAGGTCATCTCCAAGCCTGAAAGATATCAAGGAATATTTACACTTATTCAGGAAACCTCGTCACAGCCAATCACTGCAATCAAAAACTGAAAGTATTGCTAAACCCATCCCATATAACCAGGGATGAAAGATATCATGTCTAATTTAGAACTTCACTGCTGCTTTGTGAACTGCTACAGAACACAGCGGGAGTTATGTAGTGATCACAATGAAAACACAGACTAATTCAATCTAAACGATGTGCTTTCAATCTACCTATCGACACAGCCTTTTACCAGATTTATCACCATCATCCTTGAGATTTGGAGAATATGCCTATTGCATGGGAAATTCCCAATGCATTGGAAGGGCACAAAGAATCGATTTCATTACTTTAATTCTGCCTAATTTTGCAGCGGGAGTGGGATAGTGTAAGCAATATTAGCTTTTTTGACTTTTGATGGTCAGTCTCTCGAAGGAAAAGTAACGCAGTTAGTGTCTCAGAAGGGATCTGATTCGAGGGGGATGCCAATATCAGTATATACACAGCCTTTCACAAACATAGTTAGCGTTCTCGGTGAATTCCTCGATGCCCAATGCACCGACTGGCTGAAAATGCAAATGATGCTACCTGACCGGCGGACCAAATGCAGACGGATATGTAAATGCTCCCAGCAGAAAGTTGGTGCAGTGTTAGTGGAGGTTTGCTCTAAATGCGAACAACACCAGTGCGAGAATGTGTGCGAACTTAGCAGAGTCCTCATTCAAAACCTTTCCAAAGTGCTGAAATTACGAATTTTCCCAACCGGGAGCCATCTTGACCAGAAAACTGCCAATGCTCCTTTGCAGTTGGGAGTACGGCACAGAGCAACAGTTGCAAACAACAGTCGCGCAGGTTGTCTTGAGTTCGCGGGCTCTAAATCATGCCACGCATGCGCAGTCGGACATTTTAGACTGCGATTGCCAACGGTGTTCTGGTCGCGCTAGTCTCGCCAGTCATTTACGGAGTCACCTGTTATAACAGCTAGTGAACTACATTAGTTAGTAATCTCAGCCAGTGACTAATTTCACTAACATTCGCCGCATTTCTACAACCACCTGCTAGCCATTGCGAGGATGTCAGCGCAAGCTGCCATGTTTTGTTTGTTTGCTCATTCATTGCATTGCTACTATTACTAGTACTACTAAACTATTAGACTATAGTACTGCAGGAACTGTATAACAATTTTGGCTTAGCTTCACCACATACATTTGTCACTGACTGACTGACTCAGTTAGTCAGTAAGTCATTCAGTGACTTACTGACTTACTGCGTATACTGACTGTTACTGGAAACGCGCCTTCGTATCTGACGAACATGATTGTATCTGTCTCAAAATCGGCTTACAAAATGATATCTAATATGAGAAACTCTCTTGATGTTCCCAGGACACTCAATCGGACTAGAGATTTAGCTTTTAGTGCCGCAGCACTCAGACTTTGGAACACTTAATCAAAAACTTTGAAATGCAAAAACCTTACAGAATTTCAAAACTCGGCTACGTAATTACGCGATACACAAGATATAGATGTTTTCACTGCTGACCAGGACTGTCAAATGGACTCTGTCTACCGGATCAATGTCCTTGATTACTGCTTTCTGTGCTTCATGGACCTTGGGGAAAAAGACTTCTAGTCTTATCTAAGCCATCCATGTAAAATAAAACTATCAAATCGAATCAAACAGATCAAGTTTGGGTTCAATCATAATCTTTCTTTTTTTCAGCCATTATTTGTCCATAGTTGAACTTCGGCCTTCCTCCTCGCTGTCCACAAGCTGTGTGGTGCAATTGAGGGAAGATTGAGCCATTTTCTGCCATTTTCTGTTCATTACTATCAAAGCCACTACCTGAATATTCACTAACTCAGCAATTCAGTGTTGGTCTCCGTGGGCGAGTCACTGAACGACTAAATCTACCTCAGTATGCGACTCATTATATGACTTCTTGACAAAGCCACTTATTGGGTCACACACAGAGTACAATTAGCCATTCACCGAGTGGCACACTGAATCACTCACAGAGACACACATTGAGTCACCCTTTGGCTCATGCAGTATTTGTCTGCGCTCCAGAATCACACACCGAGTCACTCGCTGAGCTACTGAGCTGTTTTCCAATTTACACCACAACTCACACAGTGGCTTGATGACAGACATAACTAAAGTATTTCAAATTGTCATCACGGAGTTTTACTGCAGTTTTTCTGCAGATTGTCCTTGGTTGTTTGGGGGATTCAATATATTTTCGAGGCCATTCAATCCGAAGTTGTTTGTCCCCCACGATTATGAATTGGTTTATCCAATATTGGGCCCTGTTTCCGGGGATGAAGCTGATGTTCCACCTCCCAATAAGGAATGCCCCTATTGAAAGCTAGAAATCATACCTTTGAAACCGAGATTTTCTGTATGATTGAAGGTATAGCATCGGCCAAAACTCGGGTGCCACCATTCTGTGAAATCATTACTAGAGCATGGCATCGCCTTTGGGCCGTAGAAACATCCCGCCAGCATGTCTTCCAGCTCCAGACCTGCAGAGAGAAGTGTTTATTGAACATTACTCAGGTTAGCATAAGCCATGTATGAGGGCTAATTGAACTGAATCGAGCAGGTATTGGGTTTCGGTGGCGTAGGGGTGTTGACTTTCAGAGGTAAGGAGTATCGAGATAGGACTATCGGATTTTGAACTACCGGTAGTATGATCCCTATATGAACAATCGAACAGTGCACCCTATATAGGATTTTTTAACTTTTATTAAACAATCTTTGTTTGCCCATCTCATGGACATTTTCAAATATTCGATACCACTCTGAAGAGGACCAATCCAGACAGAAATCGGGTTATAACAGAGAAACTGATCGATTCTTCCGTTGACAAAACATATCTGCAATGGCTGGCTAATCATCAGGCATTCAATTGTACAAGATCAGTTTTACACATATCAGAAATGTTGGTAGCACAGTTACTGCAGCAATCATAATAAGATAGCAGTCTTATTCTCTGTCAAAATGTTGATATAATAGGCATTTTTTGGACAAGCTAACATTCATCGGGCGTCTTCCTGTCGCCTATCCAACGCAACTGCTACTGGCATTCTGTCTGAATATATATGTTGGAGTTTTACCTCAATTAGACAGGTCACCCAAATGCATTAGGATGAGGTGATAGCAGAAACAAACTATCTTGACTTATTGCCACGGTTGTTCAGACAGACAAGCGTATTGGACGTACGGTTTTTATTTAGTTGCCAATGCGAATTTTTGTATCCGCATGATTTTAGTCTATTTGGCAAACAAGTGGGTCACCCAAATTAAAACAAAGATAGACCCTCTGCTTACCCAATGCGTAAGGGCGACGTTAGCTTGGGCAAACACGCGTATTAAGTTAGCGGAGAACATGACAGCCATCTCGGATTTCTGAAGGGTATTGCTATAGGATAGATTTAGGTTCTGCTACAGCGATAACAGCCATTCTTTGACATTATGGCAATTCTTCTGAGTATGTTTCACTCTACCATGAATAGAGGACGACATTGACCAAATCTCATTAGTTTCTCACAAAGGGGTCATTTGGAAAAGCTCCCAACACAGGCAGTTTATTATCACTCTAGCTGGTTTGCTGGACCATTCAACTCTTTAATCTATGGCAAATATTTGAAACCTCAAGAGAAAGCTTCTTCCCAAAAAAAGGTAACAAAGATCTGAGCCTGCCAACTGCAGATCATCCCCCACGTTACAAATGGGAGAGAAATACCAACCGAATAAAGAGTCCAGGAATGAGGAGTCATGTGCTCCTTGCCCAAGTTCAAAACTTGCTGAGTAGGAAAACATTCCACTCATCAGGGCTTCCCTATTCTCCTCAGTCATGGTATAATCTGCAAAGCCATTGGACCACCCATCACTGCATGGGATGTGCTACAACGAAACAAGATATGCATCAGTACATAATGTAATATGAAGCTGAGAGGTTTCGAGCCAGAGGTGAGACCTTGCTGTATATAGCATATGAATTTTGCGGTTAGATATTTATTTATTTCTCTGTTTTAGTTTGACAATCAATTTTACTATTTTTATGATCTTGTATGTTGCCAGACACTGAAGCTGGCAACTCAACTCCTTGCTTGGCAACTTATTAAACTGGGAGAGACTTCGGCAGGTCTATTTAGACAATAGCCTGCATGGTACTATTGCCAGCAGGGCTGGCTTATAGCTCCCCGAATTACCACTAAGATAATCTAAGCTCGATCTAGCTCTTATAGAAGTCCTCATTACAAGGCTTATGGGTTTATGTAATGTACTCTGATCTTAGTGTGAGTCTCTAGAAAGTATACCATCATGTAGCCACAAAATATAAAATCCGACTGCTCACCAATTATGCCTTCATCAGCTTAACGCTTCACAATTTCTTCGGATAATACAGAAATAATTGCGAAAATAAGTATAGAAGCGCGGGAATTTAAGTAAAACAGTGTTAATTGCCCAAAAACTGGCAACCGCAACTAAATTTGACTTGTTGAGAATGTGTTTACAGATCAGTTTACATCAGATAAGATCAAATTACTCTGCATAGTTAACGCTAGTCTTGGAGGGTCAATGCAACTTTTCAAGCCTTCAGTTTGGCTTAAGAAGTTTTTTTGTTTCAATCGAGCATCATTATGTTGACACGAATCCTACACTTTGTACGTTTATTGGGTAGTTGAGTTGGCTGCAGGTGTTATAGTGTTTCACCACAGGATTTGGCTGACTCTCTTTTGGAGTTGTTTTCCCCCTTTAATGGTGTGCAACTCCGACTTTAGTAGTGATTATGACTTTCTAAAGAGATCACCGCTTGTATCCTCAGTGACCCAGATTAAAAGCGACAAAGGAGACCGCAATACTTTAACTAATCAGTGACACAACGATTCTCCAGCTACCTCCTTGGTACTCGAACGAAAAATGGGAAAGTAGAGAAAATGAAAGTGAAAAGAATTGGTTTTCTGGGCTACCCCTTCCCCTGGAAAGTGGTCGATATATATTGGCCTCTATCCTTACACAACAATGGCTTCAATTCAATCTAAGAGATGTGGAAAACTCCGATCTGTAACAATTTCTCTCATTTGTTATTTTTCTTGTCTCATGCACACTTTGCATAGATTGGTGGAGTTACAAATCTGGTGTGCAACTGCAACTGCAGACCAACACCAATGCGCAAACTGACTTGAGTATATTTTCGAGAATGTGCATCATCGGAATGCAAAGCGCACTGGATAGGGCTCTATAATTTCCCAATCTGCGATGACCTTGTATTCACGGAATAGGGACCAGAATCTGACAGAAACCAAAGCGACATGTTTTGCGGGTCTTAACGTCTATGTTACACCAACATGCTCAAAGCCTGTCATCTTTACAGGTATTTAATAGGAAAGAGAAAAACTGTCTAATCAATTAAAGTGCAATTTGGATATAAACGGTGGGATATAGAAACAGCATGCTACTTAAAGGCAGTGGAGAGGCTGGTACGAAACCAAATCACTGCATTTTCATGTACATATTTAATCGTGCGATATATGGAGTAGTAATTTTAAGGAACAGTATCTGTAAGCAGCATGGCTGGCACCAGACTCACATTTACTGCGCATTGGTGAATAAGGAAAAGCATTTATCTAAGCAACACCCTCTTTAGTTTTTAGTACCAAGACCGAGACAGTATGATCTTATCTAGATCTATCTTCTGGCTCCCCTTGATGGAGCCTTTTCCTGCATGATTTCCATATTCATCACTCACTGAGTTATGTCTTCGAGTTTCATTACGTTTCTCACCAACCATGCAAGAGAATTAGAGAACTGAATAAGCTCGCTGCTGAGGTAGGTATTATGGAAGACATTCATGCTGTTAGTGCCCTACATGACCAGATTTCGCGAGTGGTTGTAGCCAACATGACGCAAGGCAAAATGTCTGATTTCTTCAAGACCATTTAAAACTATTTTCTAGACTATTTTTTATTCATTCAAGACTTTTCGACTAGTCTTCCATGTTCGTTTTTTTCAGTTTTAATCCTAACTATGTAGTTCTCAGACCTAATATTTCCGCCATACATGTACACGAAATTCATAGTAATACATACCAGTACCTGTACGCACAACAAATGACTGGAACTGTGGGCGTACATGAGAGAGAAATTCCAAGCAACCATGGCTATGAACAGCAGTACCTATAAGCAGTATTTGCTGACTCGCACCAAAGTGTTGGTTATATCCAGATTGAACTGTAGTATAAGTTTGAAAAGATATTATATCTCCACCTTAATAATTTGTTATGCCACCGTTATGGCCCTTGGCCTTCTCATATTCTGCTAGCATACCCAGCTAAGCCAAAAGAAGGTATCAAGCTCAGCTTGATCTCCTGCTCAACATCGCTACGACACGTTAGTGAGACAATCGTGGAGCTCTGATGGTTTGTACCATTTTGAGTCTGGTTCTTTACTTTGATGGGCACCACTTCTGCTGCCAAAACCGTACAGGTTGTTTTTGGGACCATGAAAAGAATGGCCATTTTCCAGGCAGTAGGTGGTTTCGTTTATCTTTACTGGTAGCACCAATGAAGTTGTAAACAGACAGAAATAGTCTTACTGCCTTGTGAGATATTTTTTCTGACCACCAGTCCCAAAAAGAACCTCAGCTGGGTCTGTGATCGCAGGCTATTGTCTAGTGAGCACTAGTACTAGTACTTACGCTCATGTTGGGCGGTACATATGGTTTCGCAGCCTTCCTGGCTGAACCATGTTCACTAAGGGTTGGGCAGAAAGACACTTCATAATTACCGCGGTCTGACCTTCTGTAGCTAGTTGATTGCTACAAGGAAAACCATGTAATTGGAGCAAACCGGTTTCATTACGCTGTAGAAAAGAACACAAACAGGGAAAGTGGAAGTGCCATATGGACCGTACACAAAAGCACCGTAATCCCAACATCAGTCAGTCATGATAGCTCAGTGGGAGAATGAATGTATCTCACTGTCTGTCCTCTCTGTGGCCTGGATGGGTGGAAGCAGAAAAGCTCCTAATGATGAACCCTAAGAAACGGAGTCGAAGAATCGAATTCCCACCACTCTTGACAGTTATTCTGGAGACACAAAAAAACCTGAACATGGAACACTGAGCGCTGGAGAATGAGCATTGAACAGTGAGCACTGGAGACCAGACATTGGAGACCAAGCACTGAAGACTGGATTGATGATCGAACACAGAAAGTATCTAGCTTGAAAGCTAATGTTTAGCTGAAGTTCAAGTCAGTCTGTCAGTGTCTATCACAATGCCTCACAAAAGACACTAATGATCGACTAAATATGTGTCATACCCACTCTTAAACATGATTGGCAAAATCTGATGTGTCAAAAGAATGTTATTGGCCAATCAGTGTTCATTAGGGTTGTTAGTGAAAGTCCTCATCCACAGAAGACCACTCAGACTATTGCGTACTTAATCATGAAATTGGCCATTTCCTGCCTCTTGAAGCATCCTCACCAGGGAGATAGCCCGGAGTACGTACAAACTAATCGATAAAATATATTAGCAGAGTATACACAGCCACCTGACCTTATGGATCAGTTCTCGATAGCTTTTGGGTAATTTCCATTGTGCAATATGAAACCTCTCAGCAATTAAGTAGGTGTCCTTTACAGTCAAGATAGTAATCGCATTCGCGTGACCGAGTTTTAGCATCTGAAATAGGGTTTCACTGTTCGAAACGGCGTCTTAAAAGTGCATCTTCATAAAAAATAAACCACCCGGTTGTGTCTGAAAGCAAATTCGATCATGCGAACACAATTATGTGCCTGAAAGTTGGCCTGCCAGTCTCTAAAGTGCCAAGGATATGAATATTTCAAGGCGACATTTCATTTTCAATGCACCCGAACTGCCCCTGAAATGTGTAAATACGTCCATCATCAATGAATGGATCATGAGGAGGTTTGGGTCATTATGATAGGTTATTCATTATAAGAATGTTTGTGTATGAAAATACTTTGGTAATAATCAGGTACATGCTTCACATGCATGTAGTCTAGTATTATGTACCTCCACGTGCACAAACAATTAATACTGGCTAAGTGTATTCACGAATGCAGTCACAATTCGGTTCCAGTCTATTTACATCTTGTTTATCACAAGAAAGCAGTGACATCTGAGTGTTCACTTGTGGCATCCGTGAAACAGCCTATGAACTCACCAACCCGTTTGTGCCATCACAGTGGACAGGCATTGGTGGGCATTGATTTATGTTCATAGACATCACGGCTAGTTATAATTGACCATAGTAATTCACCCACCACTCAGTGAGTGAGCTTATAAGAATTATTAATGATTTCCAAGATGATACGCAGGGGATTTGTGTTCAAATCATGAGATTAGGTTTCTCGTAAGAGGGAGGCTTTTGTAAGAGGAGTTCTTGCGAGTGGATTTGATTGTGTCATCAGTTCAGAAGTCGGGTCCAAATGTTGTTGCCGGTCAAATCAACATTTATTCTTGACAAATCACTAACGGGACTCGCTACCAACTCGGAATGATCAGCTGACATTGAGGACTAAACCCTCAGCTGGAGTTTGTGGTTGCTAGTTGGCACGTGCAGCCTGGTTTACCAAGAATCCTGGGGTTGACAACACAGGACAGTCGGCCAGCGCAAGCCAGACTTGGGGAACAATTAGCAATGGTCACCGGCTGTCATTACCAGGGGATACTCTGGCTAGGCACATTTTCCATGAACGGCTAAGCAGCGGAAACTGATTGACCGATCAATGGTCTCCTCACTGTTTCCATTCTGAGTCCCTTAAATCAAGGCAGTCAGCCATCACTCATCAGCCAGTCCAGATAACATTCTGTCAGAGATCAATGGCCACCAAGAGCAGTATTCATAGTCTTTACACACCCAGATACTCTACCCAATATCTTAGCTGAATGAGCAGTGACGTAAGAAGAGCTTAATGATGCTGACATGCCTAAAGAATGTAGAACCTTCAGTCATTTGGACGTGTTGGTGTCTCTTATGACTTAGCACACTCACACCACACAATAAGACAATTATACTTTTGTTAAATTAACGTATTTTCCTACCCTTACGAAGGTCTCATACTTGTAGTAATCTCTTATGTTCTGATAGAGAATTATAGTGCAGCCAATAGTACTGCCTACAAAACACATGGTCCAGAGGATAATTTTCCATCTTGGCTGAGATGAATGAATTCTGCTCAGACCGTGTGCAGTAGTATTACTGGAGAACTCATCCCAAAGATCTGAAGCTTCCACAGCTGCCATTTCGCATTACTTCACTTCCTCTGGAAACTGTAAATCGATAAATACTGAATGAGATGGTAGTGAGAGCGCAGGTATCCACCTACAGAAAACAATATACCCTCATAGAATATGTGACTTGGATAGCCAATTCAGGCATCCTTGAATGTGGCAAGAATTCCTGGAGACAGAGGAGACTTGGCCGTCGCATCTGGGGACCATTTATATTTCTAGATTACCAGAACCAGTCATGATGATATTTAAAAAGCTATGCACATGTTTTAAGTAAAATTATGCTCGCTTCAAAAACAATTTAACATTTTAATAGCAGTCTATAAAGGACACTTACCTTACACTTACAGTTACCTTATGCACCATTTACTGCTTACAATATTTTTAAACATAGAAGTTTGGCACTCCCATGATCAGATTTCTATTCCCGGACCTCACTGAGATGTATTGTTTCTACTTACATTTACCAGTATGCAGTTTTCCCGTTGATATAACCCGATACATCTGGCTGTATAAACTCTCTGTTGATATCACCTACCGAACTTGTCACAAACATGGTAATTAATGAATATATCCACTCCTCTATCTTATGCATAAACCAATAAAGTTATAAGTGTTTGCCAACATCTTTTTTAATGATTGCATTGTTACGAATCAGTAGCCCACAACAAACAGGAATATGGCTACAGCTGCACAGATATTAAATCAGGCCCTGTGATTCTCACATGCATTTGTAATCTTAGCTCAATTGAAATTTCTGGAGTTTTTCGAACAGTTCTGCGTTTCCAAAGGTCGTTTTTACCCTGACGATGACTGTAGGCAAAATCCCTAAATTCACTCCAAAAAATTCAAGATAGAGTTGTAAGATGTATTCATAGCATACCCAATCCTTGTGCCAAATCTCATCATATTGCAGATTTACTTCACCAGACTGGATAGACTGATCTCACAACTTGGAGAGGAGCTCATATGTGTATACTGACCTATTAGACTGTTACTAGAGACGCGCCATCGTATCTGACAAACAAGATTAGAAATAATGATTTCTGGAAAATGATGAAGGTGACAGAAATCTCACAAAATGCCCAAGCGAAGAGAGTGAAGTGGGATGGGCATGTGGTGAGAAGGGAGGATGAGTACATCGATAGTAGAGTGTTAGACGTGAGAATAGAAAGAGTGAGAGCCAGAGACAGACCAAAAAGGCGCTGGTCAGATTGTGTCGGCAAAGATATGAAGGAGAACAACCTGAAGGGTACTCACGCAGGAGACAGGAGAAAATGGAGAAAAGAGATCGTGAATGTCGACTTGAGTGGGAAAAGACATACTGAAAGATGAAGACACTCGTATATCCAGCACAGAGGGCCACCTAATGGCCATAACTCCATCTCCCAATTTTAGACAGAATTATCCCCCCCTCCAGTTTGTACGAGTAAAGTTCTAATGTTATGGCATAAGAATAGTTTCTTTTAAAATGCATGATTCGAGGCTAAATAGCGACTTCTGTAGTTGAGTGGATCAACAGCGAGATGAGTGGAGTCGACAGTGAGTGAGCAAAAATGGCCCTAATATTAGGTGTGTAACTCGTTTTTCTATACAACGTGCTCATGTCTGTGATGAAGATCACTGGTGGCTTATGATTGTTATGCCTCATTTTGCTTTTTATTGGTTTTCTATTTGTCACAACAAATCTCAAGAAAATTCCCAGATCAGGAAAGAATGTAAAATCATACACTGTACATTGGCGTGGTGCCAGGTTGGACCATCAGCTCATGAAAACTATTTGTGTGTTTATGTACTAGCCTAAAGGTCACAGGTTTATGTAACAGCACCCGCATTTCCACTTGATTCCTATTGATTATCTCTAAAGTGACAAATTTTGCAATGGAGCAGGAAACTATTCTTAACATATTAGTTAGACCAATAGTGATATTGGACAATTTAATATGTGCATTGGGTACTTTGCCACTTCAGATATCTTCAATTCAGACCATAGGCAGGCTGTATAAGCGAGTACTCACCTGATCCAATGGCTAAACTAAATCCCAACTATGTGCTATAGGGTGCTATGGATGGAGGCGCTATAAGATGCTATAGGTTGGTGCAGCCATCGGGTGATATAGGGTCGTGGCGCTGTAGGGTTCTTTAGGTGGTGGCACTATAGGATACTATGGGTAATGGCGCTATAGGATGACATAGATGGTGGCACCAAAGGGTGCTATGAGTCGCTGTTAGGTGCTAGTTCTAGGCAGCTTGGCAGCTTATGAGCGATTCCGAGCTGAATATTGCTCTGAAAATACTCCACTCATACTTTTTGTTCTTTTCAAATACTCTACAATAGGAGTCTCACTTATTTTCAGTTTGTGAATGCTGCATTATTGAGTCTCCACGTCACCATTTACGACGATTATCAACTCATCACCCCTAACAACTATGAATGATACTGTTAAAAGTAATTATCGCCAGGTTCCTTCGAACAGCTTGACGAGTGGTGTAAGTGCAATAGGAAAACCTTCCATTGCTAAAATTGGATAAAAGAGTATATGCAATACGATTCTACAGGTAAGGAGTCTATCGAGCAGGTTACTGGAACTGTAGATACCCTATCCTTGAAAGGATAGTTGAGTTCCGTGTGGATCTCGATTGAACAGTCAGTGATGGTATCTGGGATTTTTCATGTCTTCATGGGGTCTGGGGTTCATGATTGGTCAGGTGCAGTTCAGTTTATTCATTATGGGGGTTCTACTGGGGTATTGACGGCTATGGTCTTTTTGATTTTGCTGCAAACTGGCTAAAAGGTGTTTACATTTGTCAGGATGACACCTCTGAAATCATTTCTCAACCATACCACTCATTCAATACTCAATAGTTATGATCAATAATCCGAGTCTTCCATATACGGCCATCATTGGATGAGGCTTATGTTCCATATGAAGATCGTGAAAAGTAGCAATTTGAAAAAGGGTGTCTCGCAAATAAGCTTCTGATGACATGAAGTTGCGGCGCACATTTTCACAAACAATTCAACTCCACAGGTAGTATTGAAGTTAAGTTCTTACAAACGGGCTCAACATCATGGCTTTGATAGGGGATCTGATATCCAGCTGATCACTCCGGGATTCTGCTAGCACCTTAAATAAAGGAATCAATAGATCTGGACAGTCATAAACCTGAATTAGTATGGTGTTAGTGGAGGTTTGGTCTAAACTTGAACAACACCGGTGTGAGAATGTGTGCGAAAGTAATGGACCCCTCATTCGAAACCTTTCCAAAGCGCTGAATTTTCTCAGCCGGGGGACATCTTGACTGGGAAACTGTCAATGCTCCTTTGCGGATAGAGGTAGAGCGCCCGGCAGCAGTTGCTAAAAACAGCCGCGCAGGTTGTCTTGAGTCCGTGGGCTCTAACTTATGCTACCCACGCGCAGTCGGGCATTTTGGACTGCGATTGCCAATGGTTTTCTGGTCGAGCTAGTCATTTACAGAGTCACCACTCATAGCAATTAGTTAGTACTCTCAGTCAGTGAGTAATATCACTTAAGGTGCTTTTTCACTCCATCGGTCGCCAGTCTGTCTCAGAGCAGAGTCAGTTTGCGTCTGATTTGACGTCAGACCTCAGATCCGAGGTCCCTTTTCACTCCAAACAGATCGGTCGCATGTGCATTCTGGATTACTTTGGAGCCAATCAATGGTGCCGAACCTGTGTTTCCTGAAACGACAACCACACTTTGCTCATAGCTTTAAAAGAAAGTCAACTCGCTATTCAATTCTTTCACTACAGGTTGACTCTCTGTCCAGTGCAACTTTGTGCTGTTAGTTGAGTGAATATTGTCGCGAAATCAAACAAATTTCCCTTTCCAATGATCCTATTGTGAGCCCGAAAACAAGTGAACGTTGCTAGGTACTCCATGGAAGACCATTTGATTGGTTGATGAATTGGACGTTGAACTCATTTTGTCTCTAGGAGAAAAACTATCGGACATCCGAGAGAGTGTCCGAGGTCATTCGGACGACGCCTTTCAGCACTCCATTTCTGGGGGGCCGGACATCCGTTTTGAGCGTTCGATCCAAGGCGGACCTTTTCAGATAGTCAGCTGGTTCAAGTCCAGCTGGTGGCCTTCCTGTTGAGGTTTACGCTGTTGGTCAATATGAGCTGGCAGCGATGTTTCTTTCGAAAGGGTGCTCTCATTCCTGACTCTTCTGTTGCCGTCGACCATTCATCGCGGAGGTAGTTGCCTGAAGTAGGCGATGCTGGAATGGCTGGTGACATATAAGAGGTTAATTTGTTGTTTGGTTGATCATGTTGGGATCTAATGGGTGTCGGGGTATTTGGGTAGTTGAGGACTGATTCCAGCACGAAGCTCCGTGTTACAAATTCTTTAACAGGTACACAGAGATACGAGGTCTGATCACAAAGTTCCTGGACTGATGCTATATTTTGAAAAGTTTTATTCATACTCATTTCAAGATTTGTCTCCTTCAACATACATCCATATGCATCTACGCAGTGAGTCCAACGTCCCGAACTTCGCCATGGCATTCTGAACACTTCTGGTGGGAGTTGTCTTATCTCTTCAACGACGGCACTCTGGATTGATGTTATGCGCTCAAATCCAATACCTTTCAACTTAAATTGTATTTTTCGGAAGAGAATGTAGTCACATGTTCGGGGCTAGGTCTGGTGAGTCAGGGGAATGGCTTAGCACTGTGGTCTTTTTTTAGCCAGACACTCCTTCACAACCTGAGCGTTGTGGGCTGGTGCATTGTCATGGTGCAGCAGGAAGGATTTTCTCTCTCAGTCTCTTTAAAACTGCCAAGTAATATTCTTCAACCAGCCATGCCAGCATCACCTATCGCAAGCAAGTACCCCCTCAACGAACGGTGGGCACCATTGGCAGTGAATAGCACAAGGGCACCCCTTCGAAGGAAACTACACCACCAGCCCAAACTAGCCCGCAAAGCACCGAAAACCAATTGATCGCCTAAATGTTGCATCTGAGTAATCTACATGCCTAGGACATACTTGCCAAGTCTCCCGCATTCTCTGGGACACTCCCGGGATTCAGGCTAATCTCCAGCACAACTCCCGACCTCCTGCAACCCTCCCGGGATCCGGTTTATCCGGTTGTTTCAGCAAAAAACAGCTAGAAATGTGTCAGAATTTCACTAATCTGCGCAGTTCAGTTGCTGAACTCAGCTACTTCAAGTTTTCGGAGTACATAGTAATTGACTAGTTGTTCTCTTCGTACTGATGGTGAAATATATATTGATTACAAATGCAATGCCTTTACACTCTTTCCCTATTTTGGTATCTCGCCATTGATTAGCTCACGTTCACACGTTCAGCCAATAGATGTCTAAATGACACAAGTATATATGTGACATTGACCTGTATGATTGCAAGCAGAATCTGTGTGAAGCTGAAAAGCAAAGTGGAAAGTAAAAGCATTAGCTGTAAAATACTGCCTATTAGCTGTTTAGCTGCCATGTCTAAACACCCAAAATACTCGCGTAAATTCCAAAGAGTGGAGGCTTTG
>Ga0224501_10000864_pt1 | contig 23375 bp, 18 predicted proteins | sample SF_Oct11_sed_USG_4_FD_169105 | JGI IMG/M metagenome (GOLD analysis project Ga0224501, IMG submission 169105) | Sediment microbial communities from San Francisco Bay, California, United States - SF_Oct11_sed_USGS_8_1 | ecosystem: Environmental > Aquatic > Marine > Sediment | place: USA... | reverse complement strand
TCGCAATTCTTTTCTGTGCGACTTTTTTTATCTGGCTCGACACTTCCTGGGCCACGCCACAATATCCCCAGCGTATCATTTCCATGTCTCCCTCGATCACCGAAACTCTGTTCGCACTGGGTGTGGGTGACCGCGTGGTCGGTGTCACCGATTTCTGCTCTTATCCCAAAGAAGCTTGTGACTTACCTAAAGTCGGCGGCCTGCTGAACCCCAGTGTCGAAACATGGATCCAACTCAAACCGGATTTAATCATCCACCAGGAAGACAGCCATAAATTGCGAACCAATGCACAAAACCTGGGCATCCGCACCCAAGCGGTTTCCATGACCCGCCTGCAGGATATATTCGATACCATACAAACATTTGGCGAGGTACTCGGATGCCAGCCCGCCGCTCGCGAACTGATTCAAAAACTACAATCCGGAATACAAAATCAGCAATTGCGCCTTAAACAAATCCCTCCCAAAACCTCTCTCCTTTTATTGAATGAAGGAGGAGACCCCAATGGCGCCTTGTATGCCGTAGGACGAAATACCTTTCTTGGCGAACTAATGGAACTGGCCGGCGGAAAGAATGTTCTCACCGACCCCACCATTAATTACCCGAAAATTTCAAAGGAATTTATTCTCCGCCACTCACCGGAAGTCATTATCCAGGCAGGCCCCAACGCAAACATGACTTCGCAAGAAAAAACAGAAAAATTGAAGCAATGGCAGAGGTTCCCAACATTAACGGCCGTCAAAAACAAGACCATTTATTTTGTCGGAGCGGATTATATCCTCATTCCCGGCCCCCGCTTTTTAAATATCCTGGATCATTTTGCACGGGTGATCCACCCGGAGGCCTTCAAGGATTGAAGCAATGACAGAAGAAACTGAAATCTCATCGGGATTGATCACCACTCAAGGCCTGACCTTCGCTTACACAGAAGAGCCGGTACTCAGGGATGTATCGCTCAACATTCAGGCGGGGGAATTCACGGGCGTCATCGGCCCCAATGGTTCCGGTAAATCCACCCTGCTTAAACTAATCGGCGGTATTCTGCCGGTTTCTCCGAATACCGTCTTTTTCAAAAATCACGAATTAGGCCATTATAAGAAAAGAGATTTGGCCATATCGATTGCATGGATCCCCCAGGAAAAGCAAATGGCCTTCTCCTTTAAAGTGATTGATATCGTGCTGATGGGACGCCACCCGTATCTTTCGCCGCTATCTTTTGAAGGAAAGAACGATTACCAGATTGCAGCAGATGCCATGCGACAAACGCAGGTCCTCCAATTCGCGCAGCGGAATTTCAATGAAATCAGCGGTGGCGAAAAGCAACGAGTCATGATCGCCAGCGCCATTTCACAAAATCCGGAGGTGATGCTCCTTGACGAACCCACCTCGGCGCTGGATATCAAATACCAAATGGAAATTCTCAACATTTTAAAACAGCTGAACGAGCAGGAAAACAAAACGATCGTTCTCGCCATGCACGACCTGCATCTTGCTTCAAAGTTCTGTAAACGGCTGATCCTTTTGAAAGAAGGTTCTGTGTTTTGTGAAGGCTCTCCAGAGGAAGTCCTTAAAAAGGAAATTCTTGAAGAGGTGTATGAAGTTAAAGTTAAAATTTTTCAGGATGACGCAGACGGCAGTCTTTTAGTTGTCCCGGGGCATTCATGACTGACCTACCGCCTACAGCCCTGAATACACGAAAATTCGCCAAGGGAATCGCCCTGTTCTTTCTAATATTCCTGGCCACCCTGTTACTGGCACCGTTGATCGGACCCACCTCAATCAATATCGGCAAAGCCCTGTCCGGAGGAGTACATGCAACCGACAATATAGATGCCAATATTCTGTTTCTGGCCCGCATTCCCCGCATCCTTCTGGGAGCGGTCACCGGCGCCGCTTTATCGGTAACCGGTGCGGTGTTTCAAGCCCTGTTACGCAACGACCTCGCGGCACCGTTTACCCTTGGCGTTTCCAGCGGAGCATCCTTCGGTGCGGTGGTCGCCATCAGTCTCAATCTGAATTTCGTTATCCTGGGGATCTCGACCTTATCCATTGCGGCATTTGCCGGAGCTCTGGGAACCATGTTTCTCGTCTTCGGCCTGGTGAAAACCCGCCACGGCGATTTCCCCACTTCCGTCCTTCTTCTGGCTGGAGTTACCGCAAATTTCTTTTTTGCATCGATGGTTATGTTTATCCATTACACGTCAGACTTTACCCAGTCATTTCAGATCGTCCGGTGGCTGATGGGCGGCCTTGATATCACCGATTACAAGACGGTGTGGTCCATTTGCCCCTTTGTCCTGGCAGGGATCGGCGGCCTCATTTACATTTCGCGCGACATGAACCTGATCAGCGCCGGAGTGCAATCAGCCATGAGCCGTGGAGTCGACGTGATACGTACCCAGAAAATCGGTTTCATCCTGGCTTCCTTGATAACGGGTACGGTTGTCGCCATCAGTGGCCCCATCGGGTTTGTCGGGTTAATCGTGCCGCACATGGTTCGCCTTATGGTGGGACCGGATTTACGCCTCCTGATCCCCGGCTCCATGTTTTTCGGCGCAAGCTTTCTAATTATATGCGATACCGTCGGACGCACCCTGATCGCCCCTGCAGAAATCCCGGTCGGAGTCATCACGGCCATGCTGGGCGGACCGTTTTTCGTCTGGCTGTTGAAGAGCCAGCAGAAGCGAGGAAACATATGACTGCGAAGACGTTGATGATCCAGGGTACCGGGTCGGGAGTAGGCAAAAGTATCATCACAGCCGCTTTGTGCCGGGCCTTTCACCGCGACGGACATAAAGTCGCCCCATTCAAGGCACAGAACATGTCCCTGAATTCGTATGTCACCGAAGAAGGCGGAGAAATAGGGCGTGCTCAAGTGTACCAGGCCGAAGCATGTGGTATAGCACCGCATGTCGCCATGAACCCCATCCTGCTCAAACCCAGTGCGGATAATAACTCTCAGGTGATCGTAATGGGCAAGGTGAGAGGTCAACGCAACGCCAAAGACTATTACGCGGAACGCCCTAATTTTGTCCGGGAAGTTGCGGAGGCCTTCGATACTTTAAAGGACAAATATGAACTTATTATTATGGAGGGAGCCGGGTCGCCTGCCGAAATCAACCTGCGCCAGCACGACATGGTCAACATGGCAATGGCGGAAATGGCCGATGCGCCGGTATTGATTGTCGGCGACATAGACCGCGGCGGGGTATTCGCGTGGATGAAGGGAACTCTGGACTTACTCAGCGAGTCTGAACAAAACAGAGTGCGTGGATTCATAATTAACCAGTTTCGCGGCGACCTCGAACTCCTGAAACCAGGCTTAACGCAATTTGAAGAGATGACAGGGAAACCGATACTGGGTGTGATTCCATTCGACAAAGAATTATTTGTCGACGAAGAAGACGCCATTCCGCATCACAGTTCGCCGTTCTTAAGCAACGGTCCCAGCGTGGTGGACGTGGCCATCGTCCAATTACCACATATCGCAAATTTTACGGATTTTTCTCCGTTGCTCGCCGATCCCGGAGTGGCGGTGCGTTACGTCCGCAGTCCGGTCCAGGCCGGCAGTCCAGACCTGTTAATCCTTCCCGGCACCAAAAACACTATCGGGGATATGCAATTTATGCAGAGTATGGGATGGGACCGATTCGCTCAGTCCTATCAGCAAAATGGAGGCCTCATCCTGGGTGTGTGTGGCGGATTCCAGATGCTGGGAACGCGTTTGTCGGATCCGAACCACATTGAAAGCGACATCGAGGCAATAGCGGGACTCGGATTCATACAAGCCACCACCATTATGGAGCACGAAAAAACCACTCAGCGGAGAATACGCCCCACCCTTCCTTCTTCTATTTTCCAGCAAGGACTGGAAGTCGATGGCTATGAAATTCATTCCGGTCAAACAATCTTTGAAAAAGATTATCCACTTCTGTTCGAGGCAGAGGAAAACGACTGTCCGCATAGCCTGGGTTTATGCAATGAAGAAGGAAATGTTATCGGAACCTATCTGCATGGCTTTCTGGACAATGATCCGATAAGAGAGGGATTTTTAAATTACGTCCGAGGGAAAAGAAATTTACCGCCACCGAAAGAACAATTCAATTACCGGGAATTCCGTTCCCGGCAGTTGGACCGGCTGGCGGATTTGGTTACGCAATCGATCAACATGAACGAGGTGAAGCGCATTATCGGCTTATAACCAATCACAACCTAATTTCCGGAAGTAGGGAAGCGCGGTGAGAAGCCGCCACTGTCCCGCAACTGTGATGGGAACGAAAACCGTCGATCGCCACTGTCCGCAAGGACGGGAAGGCTCGGTGAGTAGGTCGCCCCAAGTCAGGAAACCTGGTCCGGGAACTTTATTCATCATCCTTCGAGAGAAAGGAAACTTATGAAATTTGTTAAAACCATTTTAATTATGACCTGCATTCTAATGCTCCCCCTGATCGCATTTGCCGAGGACAACGAGGAGGAATTGAAGGCAATTGAGATCACCGCCACACGTACTTCAGTAGAGGAGGAAAACCCCGCCTCCGCCCTGACTGTCATCACACAGGAAGAAATCAAACAAAAACAACATATGCAGGTAAAAGATATTTTAAGGGAGCAACTGGGCCTTAACGTGGTCACTCCAGGTCGCCTCGGTGCATCATCCAGCGTTTTCATGCGAGGCGCCAACTCGGCATCCACTTTGGTCTTGATCGATGGAGTTCAGGTCAAATCCAACACGACCGGATCGTTCGATTTGCAACATCTTCAAATGGATAACATCGAGCGGATAGAAATTCTACGAGGACCCCAAAGCACCCTTTGGGGGGCTGATGCGGTTGGAGGAGTAATAAATATTGTCACTAAAAAGGGAAAAGGCGATCCCACTCATTCATTATCCTTTGAAGGCGGAAGTTTTGCCACGTTTAAAGAAACCCTTTCCAGCTCCGGAGGCTCCAACAACCTTGATTATTCGTTTACGGCATCTCGAACAGACAGCGATGGATTTTCCGCTTTCAATAAAGACCGTGGAGCTACCGAGAAAGACGGTTACGCCAATAATACCTTTTCAACAAGGGCGGGATACAATTTTTGGGATGACGCGCGAGTGGAATTGATCACCCGGCTAACCCGCGCCAAATATGATTTCGATGGATTCTCTTCTGACGTCTCAGGAAACTTTTCCACCAATGAGACTTTCTACATAGCCGCCCCATTTCAGAAATCAATTTTTAAATGGTGGGACGCAAAAATTAACTTAAATTTCAACTATGACAAGCTGAAAACCAACGATACCGGACCTTTTACCAGCAACTCATTGATTACCAATCGGACTTATACAGTAGACCTGCAAAACAATATATCTATCAACGATAATTTTTCCACCGTTTTTGGATTCGAATACCAGATCACGAACGGCGAAAATACCAGTGCGGCCACTCTATTCGATCCAGCATTTTTTATTGAATTTGAAAATAAGAGCCAGGGTTACTATATGCAATCAACAGCGAATTTATTCGACTCCCTGTCTTTAACAGCGGGTTTTCGCCAGGACTTCAATACTCGATTTGACAATAAACTCACCTACAAATTCGAAGGGGCCTACAAAGTAAAAACCGAACCTGTGGATATTAAAATTCGCGGGGCATACTCGACCGGTTTTCGGGCTCCATCCATCAATCAAATTATATTTCCGGGATTTGGAAATATAAATATTCAGCCGGAAGAAAGCGAAAACCGGGAGGTGGGAATAGAATTCAGTTTTTTTTCAGATCGCCTGTCTGTTGGAAGCAATTATTTCAATGTTGATTACACCGATTTGATCGAGGCAGTTGAAATCGCTCCATTTATTTTCGAAGCTCAAAATGTAGGAACGGCCTCATCTGAGGGAGTTGAAAACTTTATCAAATGGCAGATATTGGACAATCTGGATATAACGGCATCACACACCTGGAACAATGCCGTGGACGAAAGAACTGGAAAAACTTTAAGGCGTCGCCCCAAAAATAATTTCTCGGTCAGCCTGCATCAAAACTGGAATAAGAAACTGGATTCCATCGTTACCGTAAGCTACAGAAGCGCTTTAGATCAAGCTACTGTTGGCACACCTTTTTACAGTCGAGTGGGTGGTCGCACGCTGGTTCGCACGGCGGTCAGTTATCAAGTTAATAAATCCATTAAACTCACGGCACGCGGGGAAAATTTACTGGACAAGGATTACGAAGAACCTTTCCGCACAGGAACACAGGGCATTTCCGGTTACGCAGGAGTGACTTACAGCTTTAATTGATTGCTCGGGGGGGAGGCTCGCCTCCTCTCTATTTTTCAATATGAACTCAATAACGACATCAAAACTATCAGAGCCCCAAATTGGGAAGTACGCCCTTTTAGGGTCCATGCTTTTGCATGTCAGCCTCATTTTGATTTTTTCCGCCTGGCAATGGGAATGGAAGGCTCCTGCAAAGAATCCCCCGGTAATCATCAAAGTAAACTTTATAGCGGAGCCACCTCCTTCAAAGACATTCGAGCAATCGGCTCCTCAAAAAATAGATCCCTATCCCTCGGCCCATCCCCAAGCGCTTCATTCATCACCCATTCCCTCCCTGAAGGCTCGGGCTCCTCAATCACATGTTATGGCTCATCCCCTCGTGCCAAAGGCCCTGAAGATGACTCCAACCTCTCAAAAGCCTTTCAAAAAGAGAACGGCGCAACGAATCTCTTTTCTAAAATTTCCAGAGCCCTCAGGTGGGATCCCCCCCCTGCAAATCCCACCAAAAACTCCGGATTCCGTTAACGTGGGCAGTCGACCGTCACCGGTTTTAAATTCTCTTTCGGTTGAATCAATTCAGCCGATGAAACCGGCTAATGCGGGCTCGCCAGGCCTAAAGACCGTCGCCCACCGCCGGACCCCGACAAGGTTGAGCAGTTTTTCCAGTAACACTGAAACAGCTTTCAAAACCGCTAAATCCATTAAAGCCCAGGATTCTGAGTCGGGTACCATGCCCCGACACCCGATTTCACCTCAAATCATTAATGCCGTTCAATCCGGTCTTATTCCTCAAATAAATGACGATCCCCTATCCTCTCCAGACACAGTAGAGACCCAAATCGCAGCCTTTTCTCACCCCCCCCAGCCTGAAACCAAAGAAAATAACGACGCTCACGGGGCTGATTTAGAGGCTTTACGTGGTCTGTTTACCGGGATGGTCCGTCAAAGGATCATTGGAGCCCGGAATTATCCCAGAATCGCCCAGAGAAGAGGTCAGGAGGGCCAGCCCGTGATTGCCTTCACCTTGGACAGGAAAGGTCGTTTAATACAGGCAGATCTACAAAAATCATCCGGATTCCGATTGCTGGATCAGGCGGCTTTGGACGCGGTGCATCAGGCGGCCCCCTACCCTGAGATTCCGACCGAGTTAAATATTGATACTTTCCAATTCAAACTTCCTGTTTCTTTTGTCCTCAAATAGCACTAAAATAAATTCCTTTAAGCTTGCGATAATCCATTAAGCCGATTGGATTCCAGACCAAATCCAATTTATAAAACTTCACATATGAAATTTATTATTAGAATCTCAGCTCTATTAGCTCTTTTGTCTTTCACCAGTGCCTGCGCCCCACAACCTACCAAGGAAGTTCCGCAGGAGTTTAAAAAGGGGCAGGAGTACTTTCATCGTGTTTGTTCCAATTGTCATGGTTCCGACGCAATGGGCGGTCAGACCAAGGCCCCACGCCTGATCGATACCGATTATATTGAAAAGGAATTTTCCAACGACGAAATTCGTGAAACGGTTCTAAACGGAACCAATAAAATGCCTTCGCAGAAAAACAACGTGAATGCAGATGAAATCACCGAAATCATTAAGTACCTGAGATACTCACAGAAAACGGCCAATCTGACCGTTGAAGAGGATATCAGCGAAGAAAATGACGATGGAGACGAGAGTGAAGAAAAAGAAGGCGCCTGAACCTGAATACCAAATCCAGAAAACTTGACAATATGTTGAAGTTTGGATAAATTGATCGATTTTCAAATGCAAATTTATAATTATTTTATAGCATGGAGTTCCTCGAATGCCATCGACTGAAAGTTATATTCAAAATCTCTTTGCTGATCGTCTGGGCGGAAACCAGTTCGGCAAGGATACCAAAATATATAAGTTTGAAAAAATCAAACGAGCCAAGCGGGCGGCGCTGGAAGCCAATCCCGGCAAGGAATTGTTTGACATGGGAGTCGGCGAACCGGATGAAATGGCCGATGCAGGAGTGGTAAAAACACTACAGATTGAAGCTGAGAAACCAGAGAATCGGGGATATACGGACAACGGCATTGATGAATTCAAAATCTCCGCAATTCAATACATGGAAAAAACTTTCGGCGTTACAGGGCTAGATCCAAAAAAACACGTCAACCACACCATCGGATCGAAGCCGTGTCTGGCTATGGCCCCTTCCATATTCATCAACCCCGGTGATATTACGCTGATGACCATACCGGGTTATCCGGTGATGGGAACTCATACTCAATACCTGGGGGGCCAGGTGGTGAATCTGGAGTTGAAAGAGGAAAATAATTTTCTTCCGGACCTAAAAAGTATCGACGCGGCCACCGCGAAGAAAGCCAAACTGCTGTACATCAATTATCCCAATAATCCGACCGGGGCCAATGCCACAAAGGAGTTTTACGCAGAGGTAGTTGAATTCGCCAAAGCGAATGATATTGTGGTCATCCAGGATGCCGCGTACTCAACGCTCACATACAATGCCAAGCCCGTCAGCTTTCTTTCGGTCCCCGGGGCAATAGATGTCGGTGTGGAACTCCACTCCCACTCAAAAGCCTACAACATGACAGGTTGGCGCATCGCTTTTATCGTGGGGAACGAATTGGTGGTGAAGGGTCTGGCCCATGTAAAAGACAACATTGATTCGGGCCAATTTGCCGCAATTCAAAAAGCCGGTATCTACGCTCTGGAGCATCCGGAAATCACCGCGCGCATCGTAGAAAAATATCAGCGGCGGCTCAATCTCCTGGTCGACACCTTGAATTCTGTCGGATTTAACGCAAAAATGCCCGGCGGCTCGTTTTTTCTATTTGTAAAAGCTCCCAAAGGTATCGCCGGAGGGCGGCAATTTGAGAGCGCCGAAGATTTCTCACAATACCTGATTACCGAGCACATGATTTCTACGGTTCCCTGGGACGACGTTGGAAATTTTGTAAGGTTTTCCGCCACATTTGCAGCCAAAGATTCGGCGGAAGAAGCTCGCATTATGCAGGAAATCAAAAACCGACTGTCCACAGTCACCTTTGAGTTTTAATCCGCCCATGCCCCGCGAAGCCGAACGAATCGCTTATATAGCTATCGGATCCAATATGGATTCACCGGTCGATAACTGCAATGAAGCGGCCGACTTAATCAACGATCATCCGGCTATTTCTATTTCAAGCCGTTCATCCCTGTATGAAACCGAACCCTACGGCAAGAGCGATCAGGACTGGTTCGTCAATTCTGTCATTGAAGTGACAACCCATCTTTCTCCGGAACTTCTTTTTAAGGCCTGCCTGGCTATTGAAAAAAAGATGGGGCGGATTCGTGATGAGAAATGGGGACCCCGAATTATCGATTTGGATATCCTGTTTTATGACGATTTTGTTTTCAAGGAAAGAGATTTGGAAATCCCCCATCCGGATATTGCCGAGCGTAGCTTTGTTCTGGTCCCGATGAATGAAATTGCACCGGATTTTGTTCATCCAAAACTGAAGAAATCCATTGAAACGCTGTTGGAGGAAATCCCCAACCCGCAAGAGGTGAAACGCCTCTCCTTAGACAGTTAAATCGTCCAGCTCAACACATTCCATTTTCTCGATGGCTTCCTGCATCAATGATTCCCAGGGAAACTTCGTTTCATCAACTTCCAAATCCGCAATTTTTGCGCGGGTTGCGGGCCGGGCCGGCATAAAAACCGAACAACAATCAGGATGGGGTTCGATACTGATTTCGTAACTTCCCAACTCTTTCGCTTCGTTGATGATCTCCTGCTTGTTCATACCGATCAGGGGACGAAACACACTTAAATCGACCACCTGTGAAACCGCATTCAGGTTTTCGAGGGTCTGGGAAGCCACCTGCCCGACGGATTCGCCTGTTGCAAGCGCCAGGCATCCCTTTTGACGAGCCACCGCCTGAGCAATACGGTACATCATTCGCCGGTACAAGACTACACGGTGGGCAGGTCGGCAGTTATCACGGATCGCGACTTGGATATCTTCAAAGGGAACAACAAACAGCCTGGAATTCAATTGATATCTATTAAGGAGTTTTGAAAGTTTCAGCACTTTGTCATAACCACCGCGCCCCATAAAGGGCCGATTGTCGAAAAATATGCCATGGGCCCGGCATCCTCTTTTCATCAATCGGTACAGGGCTACCGGGCTGTCAATTCCCCCGGAAATCAGACCAAGAATATCCCCCGAACTACCAACAGGCAATCCCCTTAAACCGGGAACGCGGTTATAAAAAACCACCGTCTCATCCTGACCGATCTCTATTTCCAGGGTAAAGTCGGCATCTTTAATACTCACCTCAAGTCCCTGGGAGTGCAATTGTCCGAGGATGCGCGAACCAACTTCACGATCGATCTCAGGCGATTTATACGGATAAGACTTATCCGCACGGTTGGTGCGCACGCAGAATTTAAAGGTTTTGTTCGGTTGCAATAACGGCTCGATCCATTCCACTCCAACGGCGGCCAGGGCATCGAATTCCGGTTTCCGGGTCACCCCTACACTTGAGGAAGCGATTCCAGGAATTTTCTGTAACCGGAGAATACACTCGTCAGCAGACTCCTTCGAACAATGAATAAAAATTCGTCCATGGGGAACCCTGAATTCCAATCCCTCCAAATCAATCAGTAGCATTTGAATATTCTTCACCAAACGATTGATGAAGTGATCTCTATTTTTTCCCTTGAGTCCGATCTCGTCATACCGGACCAGGATGGTTCTGCGATCGTTCATTGATGGGTGACTTTACGGTTGAAGGTGGAATAAAGTTGGCGGTAAGCCTCGCCGAATGCTTCAAGAAATGCATCGATATCGGCTATCGTATTCTGGTGGCCAAAAGAAATCCTCAAACTACATCGTGCATCTTCCGGCGTCAAGCCGATTCCCGTCAATACTTTGGAAGGCTCTTTCGAGTGAGCGCTGCAGGCGCTTCCCAATCCCACATAAATTCCTTTTTCCTCTAAGTGATGAAGCATCACCTCCCCTTCCACCGGTACAAAACGGAAGTTTACAATGGAAGGCGATTGTATGGACACATTATCAGACAATGAAGAATTGAACCGAATATTCAATTCGGGAATGACTTCACTTAGATTTTTCAGCCCCGCAGTCAAATGCTGGAATAACAGCTTGCTGTTTTTCATGATTTCATCGGTTTTCTCTACAGCCCGCTTGATCGCGTGAGCCAAACCGAGAATCAACGGAACCGGCAAAGTTCCAGACCGAATACGGTGTTGTTGTTGACCTCCATGAATCTGAGGCTTCAAGTCAAGCTTTCCGTCGAACACCAGAAGACCAATACCCTTGGGCCCGTTAAGTTTATGGCCTGAGATGGAGTAACCAGCGAGCCCTCGCCACATATCAGGCAACAGTTTCACCTTACCCACCGCCTGAACGCCATCAAGAAATAAACGCGTCTGCGGCGAATGTTCTGCCAGCGCGGATAACAGGGGTACCGGATCATTCACACTCCCCAGTTCGTTATTCACATGAGACAAACATAATAACCGGACCTTTTCTTTCTTCAACTGGGTAACAGCGGACCCATCCAGCCGTCCTTCCTTTTGATAAGACAATAACGAAACCGGCTTGTTCCCCAACTCACGGAAGGATTCAAGCGTCTGAGTTATACTCGGATGCTCAAGCCCCAGATATGCCATCTTTTTATCCGGAAAACCATAGCCCTTTATGAAGAGATTATTCGACTCAGTGCCCCCGCTGGTGAAGATGATTCTATAATTTTGCGGAATCAACAAGCTGTTGCGTATCTGTTCCTCTGCCAGCTCGATCTTCTTCCTGGTGTCCAGCCCCAGTGAATAGACGGTTCCCGAATTAGCGAAATCATTCCGCATCGATTCCTGAACCACCTCAATTACTTCCGGGTCCATAGGGGTGGTGGCGGCATTATCCAGATAAATCATGTCTGTCAATTTTTTAAGGAGTATAAGGTTCGGTTAAATCATGGTCGACATCCAATTGATCCAAGATACGCGCCACCACGAAATTCACCAGATCATCTATCGATTGCGGGTTTTGATAAAAAGCCGGGTTTGCGGGCAGAATCAACGCTCCCGCCTGATCCAGGGTAAGCATATTCTTTAAATGAATTTGATTGAACGGCGTTTCACGGGGCACCAGGATTAATTTATTACGTTCCTTCATCGCCACATCGGCCGCCCTTTCAATAAGGCTTTCCGAGGAGCCGGCGGCGATGCGGCCTATGGTACCCATGCTTGCAGGAACCACCACCATACCGTCTATCGGAAACGATCCGCTGGCGATAGAAGCATTGATCTTGGAATTCCTGTAAACGGTCACATTCTCTCTGGCGAAATACTTGGAAGTCAAATCCAACTCCAGCTTCAACAGTTCGCCGCCACGCTCCGAAATGACGACATGCAGTTCCGCCTGAGGTTGAAGAATATCGAATAAGCGCTTGGCGTAGCACACCCCGCTTGCGCCAGTAATCCCCAAAACAAACCGTCTCATATGATTTCCTTGATTCCCAAGAGGTCATTAACTTCACGCCGGAGGACAGCCTGCACCTCGTCCTTTGGGGGACTGCTATCGATACGGCGGATATGGTCCCCGGAAAACGTGTCAAATATCTTACCGACTTTTTCCAAATATTCGCGCTTTTCAAACGAACTGATTGTATCCCGCCCCTTTTCAATCCGCCGAAAACTTTCATCCAGAGAAACTTCAATGATAAAAACACGGTCCGGACGGGGAGCAAACACTTCGTTTTCTTTAATAATTTTAACAGGATCAAATCCCAATGCGCCCTGATAAGCGGCAGTGGAATAATAATAGCGATCAATCAAGACGATTTTCCCCTGTTTCAGAGCTGGAGCAATATTCTGCTCGACATCTTCCCTGCGGTCATTGATGAAATATTGCAGTTCCTCTTCGGGAGTCACATCTCCCCGGCCTTCGGTCAGGATTTTACGGATTTTCTGCCCCCAAACTCCAGTGGTCGGCTCGCGCAGTCGGACCACCGGATATCCCGCAGACTCCAGATAATCGGCCAGAAGGCCGCACTGGGTGGATTTTCCGGTGCCATCAACACCTTCCAATGCAATTAAATAACCCCGCTCCACCGTTAAAACCTCTCCATCCGAGCCAGCTCGAAGTTTTCCGGAAAGCCGCAAGAGCTTGCATTTAAGTGTAACGTTATGAAATAATTACCAGATTGCCTCATATTTATCTATTTTATATATATTTGAGCGGAAAATCTTTTATTTTGGTTTAAAAGTGAAAGCTCGTTCATATTAATGAATTCATTAGGGTCTTGAAAGTGAAAAAATTCTGGAGAATATTCGGTTTAATCGTGTTGGGAATTACCCTGCAATCTATGTTCAAAATCACCTTTGGAATCGTTTTTCTTGAAAACCTATGGTTTCACGACCGAACTTATTACGTGAAAATGAAAATGACCCCTACCGAAGAAAGCCTGCGAGTTCTGCAAATCCAAACCGTGGTTCATCATTCCCTGGGTCCCGATTATTTTGCCAATGTCTACATTCCTGAGCAATATAAGGTTCTTAATAAGGAACCCAATCTGGGAGCCGAGGCAGTACCCGGCTATAAGGCCTATAATATGAATATGAAACGCAAATATCGGGATGTCTTAAGTACGGATGATTTTATTATAGCGCCCATGGCAAAAGATCTGGTAATTCCCGCCACCCCTGTTCTCGTTGACTTTTTAAATCTTCATCAAAGTCTTCATAAAGATGAATCTTTTATTCTGGCAACAACCAATCAGAATACACGGCTGGAAGGACCGGAGATGGCCGAAGCCACCTATCCACAACAACTCGATATGTAGCTTTAAAGACTCAAATGAAAACACCCACAAAAGAATATTATCGAATTCTTGGCGTTCCGGAAAATGCTACGGAAGTGCAAATTAAAAAATCCTATCGCCGGCTGGCCATGGAACATCATCCGGACCGTAACCCAAACGACTCTCAAAGTGAAGATCGATTTAAGGAAATCACCGAAGCCTATGGTGTCCTGATGGATCCCATAAAGCGCCGGGAATATGACCAATACCGGACCAGCCCGTTTCCCGGCGCACAGGGAGGACCTCAGTTCCGCTATAGTCAGCAGGAAATATTTGAGAACATGTTCCGCCAGGCATTTGGCCGTGATATGTTCAATGATTTAAATACCGATTTCAGGCAATCCGGGTTCCGCACCGGACCCGACTTTTTTGGCCCTGTATTTTTTGGCGCCGCCGGTGGGATAGGAAAATTCCTGCGTATGATTCCCGGTCCCATTGGGAAAATAGGTACTGGACTCTGGCTTTTAAGCTCAGTCGGATCATCTCTTTATGCCTTGAAAAAGGGAAGCCAAACCCGAAAAACCAATTCCCAATTTAAGACGAAAAAAGAAACCGCCTCTTTTGCGACCCGTACCATCAAAAATCTATTCCAGAAACCCGGGAAAAGCCCTTCCGGTAATGACGACCCCAATATTTATTACCATATAGTCATCACCCCGGGCGAAGCACGGATGGGTACTAAAAAACAAATTTCCTACCGAATCGGAGAAAAGTCCGAAAATATTCAGGTCCATGTACCTCCTGGTATTTCATCCGGAAAAAAGCTTCGCCTTCGGGAAAAGGGTCCTGTGTGGAATGAAAAACGAGGCGATCTCATTCTTACAGTCCAGATAAAATCCTGACTCCATATCAGGCTAAACCTCCTGCCATCTCTATCAAAACCTCCTTCCTCATGGCACCGATGGACCCCAAAAATGTTAATGCATATTAAAAAACAATACGATATCCTATCCACAATATTTACACATAATAATGGGCTGAAAAGCTGCACACTGGCACCAATGCCCTGGCGGAGCGCCACAAACACCAATGCCTCACATCAGCAGTAACCCCCTAAGTATCTGTAAAGTAATGAGTTTATTGTCACTCTGCTTGGGCATGGCATTATTCCAATCCGCTGCATATGCCCAAAAAAATGAAGATACTCCGGTTCCTGTGGAGGTCGCCAAGGCAAAAGCCATTGCCACCCATTCTTCCTTTGAATATCCCGGAACGGTCCAGGCCTGGGCCACCACTCAATTGGCATCAGAAGTAGACGGTCGGGTCGAAGAACTGCTGTTCACAGAGGGCCAGTATGTACAAAAAGGAACCCCCTTGGTAAAGCTCCGCATCGACCCCTTGATTATCCAAAGAGACTTGGCAAAGGCTGAGAAAAACCTGGTCGAGGCACGACTTGAAGAATTGAATAGCGGTACCCGCCCCGAAACTATTGAAGCCGCCCAATCCGCAGTGGAACAATCCAAAGCAAAGGTCCGCCTGGCTGACAACGAACTCAAACGAATCAAAAAATTATATAAGGATGGAGTCCTCAGTCTTGACGAGTTTGATAAGGCCGATGCCCAGGCTCAGTCGGTGCGAGCCGCACTGGAAGAAAAGCAGTCAATATTGAACGAGCTGGTGATCGGTCCCCGATTGGAAAAAATGAAGCAGGAAGAAGCCAACCTGAAAGCCGCAGAAGCTCGCATACGAATGATTCAGGATAATATCAACCGGGCAACAATCTTTGCTCCGTTTAACGGGTATATCGTTAAAAAAGAAACCGAGGTCGGCCAATGGCTGGAGCAGGGAGACCCTGCCCTTGCCATGATTCGATCCAATCCTCTGAAAGTGGAAATTCATGTCCCGCAATTCCAGTTCAACCTGATTGATATCGGTTCAAAAGCAAAGGTTATGTTGGAATCGTACGAAAACCACACAGGGGCACAAACATTCAATGGAACGGTAATCGAAAAAATCCGCTCAGGTGACCCCGTATCCCGAACCTTTCCGGTTCGCATCAAAATAACCAAAACCGAATCGCAACTGGCACCGGGTATGTTAGTCCGGGTAGAATTAAAAATTGGAAAGAAAAAAGGGAAAGTGTTGTTTGTTCCCAAGGACGCGATTGTACGTACCCCCAGGGAAACGTCCGTATGGGTGACACGTGAAGAAAAAGATAAAAGCATGAAGGCGGATAAAGTGGTCGTACAAACCGGCAGACTGGAAAAAAACATGATCGCTGTGGAATTCGAGGGCAGACAAATTCAATCCGGAGACTGGGTTGTCGTAAAAGGCAATGAGCGACTAAAACCCAATTCCAAGGTCAATATCATAAAAAAAATTCATTAAGGCCACATCATGAAACTGGTCGAACAATCGCTCAAATACGGGGTCACCGTTGCAGTAGGAGTAATACTGGTCCTCATGTTCGGCATCATGGCCCTGCTTCGAATCCCCGTCCAACTCACCCCCGAAATCAGCCAACCTGAACTGAGCATCCGCACTCTCTGGCCTGGCGCCAGCCCGGAAGAAATCGAACGGGAAATCATCGACGAACAAGAGCAACACCTGAAGTCCATCGTCGGTTTGGTTGAAATGGAGAGCACTTCCAAAACCGGCATTGGAGAGGTCAATCTGGAATTCCAAGTAGGAACCAATCTGCAGGACGCGCTGGTCAGAACCGCAAATGCCTTGAATCAGGTGCCTAATTATCCGGAGGATGCCGATGAGCCGATCATTAAAACCGTCAATATATCGGACCGGCCCATAGGTTGGTTTGTATTATCCCCACTTCCGGGCAAAGAACATGAAATCAACGTTTATCATTACCGGGATTTCGCTGAAGACTTTATAAAGGCTCGGTTTGAAAGAATCCCGGGGGTGTCAGACAGTGAGGTCTATGGGGGCAGTCCTCTGGAGTTGCAGGTTATTTTTGATCCGCACGCCTTGGCGGAGCGTGGGGTCAGTATTATTCAGCTGAGGGAAGCCCTTCGTCATCAAAACAGGAATGTTAGCGGCGGCGATTTTGACGAAGGAAAGCGGCGGTATATCATCCGCACTACTGGAGAATATGAGAGCCCTGAAGATGTTGAACAAACCATCATTACTTTTATCGACAGCCGCCCGGTTTATGTTAAGGACGTGGCGGAAGTCAAAGTCGAATACGACGAGCTGAGGGACTACGTCCGGCACAACGGTCTGCCGGGAATCGCCGTCAACACCCGTCGGGAAATAGGCTCCAACATCATTGAGGTAATGAAGGAAATTAAAAGCGTCGTCGCGGATATGAATGAGAACCTGCTGCATCCAATGGGTCTTCACCTTGCCCAAACCGCAGATAAAACGGAATATATCTCTCGATCGATCGACATGGTTACCTTCAACCTGATTGTCGGTGGCACCATGGCCATCATTATTCTCCTATTATTTTTGCGCAGCTTTTACAGTACTCTCGTCATAGCGCTGGCCATACCCATCAGCGTCATTGGTTCTTTTTTAATCATCACACTAATGGGCCGGACCGTAAATGTCATAATGCTGGCGGGAATGGCATTTGCCGTAGGCATGGTCGTGGACGCATCCATCATTGTCCTCGAAAACATTTACCGTCATCGGCAGATGGGAAAAGACACACTCACCGCTGCTTTTGACGGAGCACGGGAAGTCTGGGGCGCAATTTTCGCCAGCACCTTGACTACTCTGGCGGTGTTTATCCCTATCCTGTTCATTGAAGAGGAGGTCGGTCAATTATTCCAGGACATTGCCGTTGCAATCAGTTCGGCCGTGACACTTTCCATGATCGTCAGCATTTTAGTCATCCCAAAGCTGGCCCATAAACTTTTGCATTTTGAAGAGGTGCATTCCACTTCGCGAGGTTTTATAAAAACCCTGTTCCATAATATGTTCGGATTGGTTCCCCTGGCGGCGGGATTCAGTAGAACTTTGGTGGGAGGTCTGAAGTGGGTTTTTCAATTTCCGATGATCCAATACATTCTTATTTTAGTCCTGACAATAGTGCCCTTGGCCGGGGCCTGGCTCCTGATCCCTAAAACCGAGTACCTTCCTGAAGGGGACCAGAACGTAATCATCGGCATGATGATTCCACCTCAGGGTTATAACATCAATGAAATGCATCGCATTGGTAACGAAATGGAAGAAAACTACAGAGCCTACTGGGAGGCTTTGCCGGGAAGCCCTGAAGAAGCAAAACTTGAAGGACCCGCTGTGCGCAATTTTCTTTTCATTGGCAGCAGGGGCCGCCTGTTCACCGTTGTTAAAGCTAAAGACCCGGAACGCGCCCATGAGCTGATTCCTGTATTAAAAAAGGAATTGGTCAAAGTTCCCGGGATGATCGCCATTACCCGCCAGCTATCATTATTCTCGAGCGCATTTAGTGGATCTCGGGGTATCGAAATGAATATCCTGGGACCCGACCTGATCAAAATCACAGAAATCGCCCGCAATTCTTTTTTTAAGCTGAAAGAAATCATGCCAGGCGCACAGATTCGTCCCAAACCGGGAATTGAATTGGGCCAGCCCCAAATAAGAATCCAACCGCGATGGCAATCGGTGGCTGAGTTAGACCTCGATGTGGCTGATTTGGGATACTCGGTTGCCGCGCTGGTGGATGGAGTGTATGCCGACGAAGTTTTTCTCAATCCTGATAAAATAAAAGTGCCTTATATGCCGCGTGAGGGAATCGACCTGATCCTGCAAAGTCGTGAACAGGATGTAAAGCGAACTCAGGATATTCCTGAAATGATTCTTTACACGAAAAAAGGTCGTGCCGTACCCTTGATCAATGTCGCGGAAATGACAGAGGTGGTCAGCTCGGAAGAAATCCAACATTTTGAACGCAAGCGATCGGTAACACTGGAAATCAGCCCGCCCCCTGAAATGGCATTAGAAGAAGGAATTGATTTGGTTAAAAGCCAGATCATTGAGCCCTTGAAAAAAGATGGCATCTTGACGGGGGAATATTCAATCAAACTTACAGGGAACGCAGATAAACTGGAAAAAACCCGCGAAGCCATGTCGGGTAACTTTATCCTGGCCATCATCATCACTTACCTTTTACTGGCAGTCCTGTTCCAACACTGGGGGTTCCCACTGATTATCATGCTGAGCGTACCAATGGCGGCAGTGGGCGGGGTGATCGGCCTTTGGGCGCTGAACCTGTTCGTCATACAACCGCTGGATGTATTAACCATGCTGGGATTTATTATTTTGATTGGCGTTGTGGTCAACAACGCCATTCTGATTATTTATCAGGCCCTTCTTCACATTCGAGAAGATGGCATGTTTTACCGCGACGCCATCCTCGAAAGTGTACGTAACCGCATTCGTCCCATTTTTATGAGCACCTTCACCAGTATCTTCGGCCTCATGCCGCTGGTCATAATACCCGGCGCCGGTAGTGAAATTTACCGGGGAATCGGAGTGGTCATTTTATCCGGGTTATTCCTGAGCACTGTTTTCACCCTATTGCTTATTCCTTGCCTGTTGAATTTAAGCTTTGGAAGAATTGACAACCCCACAAATATGGGCCCTTCCCTACCTGTCCCAAATAAATATGACGTCACACCTCCCCATGAAGCAACAACTTTGAAACGGAATCCTAGAATCTTATGACAGATAAAAATCAAGTTCTTAGTTACTGGAAGAATTTCTTTTCAGATCTGCTGGTCGGTACTTTCGTAAATTTATTCCTGTTCGGTTCGATTGGATTCATTATTGGAATGATCGGGACCTATTCTTTGAAGGAAATATATATCTGGGATGCTGACTGGAGTGGCTGGCTTCAATGGTTGGTGTTGATGACTGCACTTCTCTGGTATGGTCTCTGGGGGCCGATCCATGGTGTCATCGCCAGCATCATCGAAACGGCGCGGGGAAAGTTTCGGCAAATGGTGGGTGGATTGCACAACTTGATGGATATTTTGGTAAGCGGGGTGCTGGCAAACTACCCGAATGTCAACAAAAGCATCCCGCGGAAAGAATTGGCGCGTAAATTCGATGAAATTGGGAAAAAATTTCTTGATGATTTAAAACTAAAGGGCGGCCCCATCAATTGGATGAAGGGATTATTCTTTCGCGCAATCCTAAAAGTCCTCAAATTTATCTTTCTCGACGACGTCATGGAGGAATTGAACAAAAAGGGAAAGGATCATCTCGACCGGGCAGATATCGAAAGCGCCGTCCGGCGGGTCGGGGTCGAGTTCGTCATCTCTACACTGACCGACCAGATGCTACTCCTGCAAGGCCTGAACGCCCTCTTGCTGGCCATCACCTTCGGCCTGCCTTTCTTTCTATTTTGGTATTTTTAACCTGTTACGAAAAGTATTCTTTCCTCAAAACCACCCGTAAAGAAAAAACCCAACCCGCACCAACAATAAATCAGGAAGACTTGAGTATCTTATCAATAGTTTCCTTGAACTTGGAGTATGGATAGGCCCCGCGCAGAAATTCGACAGCCCTGAATTTATCTGGATCACTCGGATCAGACTTGCCAATGAAAAATCCTGGAGTTCCGCGAATCCCCAAGGCCATACCATCTTTCAAATCCTGTTCTACCTTGGCCGCTTTCTTTCCGCTTTCCATACAATCATTAAAGGCCTTCATATTTAACTTCAACGCGTTGGCATGGAGTAACCATTCTTCATTATTAAATGTTTTCGTCTTATTAAAAATCTGATGATGCATCTCCCAGTAACGGCCCTGGTCACCGGCGCATAAGGTGGCTTCGGAAGCCTTCGCGGCATTGGGATGAATGGATTTCAATGGAAACTGCCGAAGCACATAACGTACCTTACCCGTTTTCACATATTCCTTCTCGATCTGCCCAAATGTCCCCGTGGCATGCCTTCGGCAGAAGGGACACTGATAATCGGTAAACTCAACAATAGTCACGGGAGCATTGGCATCACCAAGAACCGGCGAACCCTCAATTGACACGTCAGCGGGCTTGAAAGGCTGTGGAGCGGGTCTTTCTCTGGGGGTAGTCAAACCCTTCAAAAGTGCTTTGATCTCATTCATATCTTTCTTCAGTGCCTTCTGGCCTTCTTTCAGATCCTCAATTTCGCCTTTCAGCGTACCCACTTCATCGGACCAGACTACGGGCGCTTTAACTCCGATCAATATCCCACTTAAAAAAACCACCATCCAAAATCGCTTAAACATAAGCCTCCTTGTATATCTTTGAATCAATTAACCGGTCTTACAGGATACATGAAAATTACCCAGAACCTCTACATTTCCATTAAAATTTAATAAAATCCAAATGCTCGATTCTCAGAAATACCATGACTCCATGCATAAGACTTTTAACATATTTAAAAACAAATAATTACCTCATATTTGAGCACACCGCTATTAAGCACAAAAAGGAATCGCCCAAAAGCTTATAACTTAGGGATCCTCAAGCCTCTTTACTTTGAAAACCAAAAAAAGAAGAGGCCTGGCGTTTTAAGCGCCAGGCCTCTTTGATTGCTATAGTCCAAGTTAAAGGCTAGGGAGTATATACGAAGTTCACAATCCCTAGATATTTATTCTTCAAATGGACTACTGTAGGACTGGTTACATAGGCCGCCGGAGCTGTTACTTCAACCGTATAATCGGCTGGCTTGCCTTTGTGATCCCATTTGATTACGTAAAATCCATCAGCATTGGAAGTAGCCTGTCCTACCTGAACACCATTGGGGTCTTTAAGTATAACCGTAGCCCCTGGGATGCCAGTTCCGGTTTCAGCATCGTCCATCGCCAACCTTCCCATAACTCCTCCAAACTTGACGAACGCGTTGTTGTTCTGAACGGCGTCACAACCATCTGGAGATCCTGGTGGTTGGACACAGAACACATGGTCCGCAAGTTGCGGAATCAGGATAGCCTTGGTGGCCGGATCCAAAGCATTATTATTGGCATCCGGCAGATACTGATCCACAACTCCATCTCCATCCACATCACCCTTTTTGAGCCCATAGTCCAGATGCTGGTTGATATAAGCGAATCCAGTAGCAGGAATCGTCACATCAAAATGTACCTCCGTATAATCATGTGGAGGCCCATACGTCTGCGAACTATAGGTAGCAAGGGTGATCGGCTCTCTGATAGCCGCTAACGTATTACCAGGCACAAAGCAGGTTTCCCCATTAGAGTTGACTGTCGTACCCACGCTGTCGTACACGTGGATCGGCATTGCTCCTTGGGTCACGAAGGGCCATGGAACCGTCAGAGTGACCGGAATGACGTCACCCGGGTTTCCGGTTACGCTCACATTCCAGAAGAATTGACCCGGTTGAGTCGAGGTCAGTTCAAATCCCGTAACATTTGCCGTAAAGGCGGAATTGAACTGCCGTCCGTTCGATGGATCACCGTCACGATCGAAGATACACAACGATGAATCAGTCACCGCCATCGGCGGAGTGATCGTCACTGTAGCATCATCGTCATCAGACACATCGTTGTTGTTCGGGTCCTTGGCCGTAGCGGTCACAACATCGGTCTCGCTACTGACGAAGGGATCGAGCGCCGAACCCACAAAGGCGACAAATTCACAGGAGTAGTTTCCTCCCGCTGGAATGTCGTTTTGCGGCAATACACAGGTGGTGCTGATTTGATCTTTAAATCCAGTTTCTACGAGAACTGTTAAATCCCCATAGATATCATCTGTCAGAGAATAAAGATCCAGCGAAACATTACCTGTGTTCGTCACCGAAACCGAGAAAGTCACATTATCTCCCGGGAAAACAACATTGCTGGGAGTGGCGTCCTTCACAACCTGGATCGCCGGAACTTGTGGAATCGTCTCACGGTTGTCGTCCGTATCGGTCGCACAATCCACCGTGCCATCCGGACAATCACCTGTCGTCGTCGCCGTGTTATCCCTCAACCCGGCATCAATATCTTCCTGAGTGATTGCATAGCTGCCCGTACACGTCTCTGAGGCTCCAGGCGCCAGTGACGGAATCGGGGTGCCGCTCGGACACGTGATGACTGGAACCAACGGATCCGTCACGTCTACGTTGAACAACGTCACGTTACCCGTGTTCGTTACTTCAAACGTGTAGTTGATGATGTCACCCGGATCCGCAATACCGTTAGCTCCCAGATCCAGAAGACCCTCTTTGTTGATATTGATCAGAGGTGTATTCGGAATCGTCTCACGGTTGTCGTCCGTATCGGTCGCACAATCCACCGTGCCATCCGGACAATCACCTGTCGTCGTCGCCGTGTTATCCCTCAACCCGGCATCAATATCTTCCTGAGTGATTGCATAGC
>Ga0224501_10000863_pt1 | contig 23393 bp, 28 predicted proteins | sample SF_Oct11_sed_USG_4_FD_169105 | JGI IMG/M metagenome (GOLD analysis project Ga0224501, IMG submission 169105) | Sediment microbial communities from San Francisco Bay, California, United States - SF_Oct11_sed_USGS_8_1 | ecosystem: Environmental > Aquatic > Marine > Sediment | place: USA... | reverse complement strand
AAGATAATGGAGATAGTAGATGATTGAAGTAACACACGTAGATCACATGGGCAAAGACTTGAGCGTTGCTAATGCAGCACGGGTAAGCTTTGGCAAGAAGAGTGATCTGGATTGGAGTGACCCTTGGAGTCCACCCAAGTTGAAGGAGAAGGATGCCAAGCTGATACGCTACCTTGCTAAGCATGAGCACATCAGCCCCTTTGGGCATTGCTTTGCCAGCTTTCATGTTAAGGCACCAGTCTTTGTAGCTAGACAGCTAGTCAAGCATAAGTTCCTACGATGGAATGAGATCAGCCGTAGGTATGTTGACCATGAGCCTGAGTTCTATCAGCCAACAGAGTGGCGTGGACGCAGTGAAGACAAGAAGCAAGGGTCTACGGACGAGGAAGTCAACCCATGTGATTTTTATGGATTCGACAGTATGGCAGAAGCCGTTAATAGCTTTGATGGCGAACAGCTTAAATTATACAATGATATGTTGGCGGCAGGTGTATGCCCAGAGCAAGCACGTATGGTGTTGCCTCAAAGCACCATGACTGAGTGGTACTGGTCAGGTAGCTTGGATGCCTTTGCTGACATGTGTAAGCTACGCTGTGCGTCTGACACACAAGCAGAGACACAAGAGGTAGCGTGGGCTATTAGCCTTAAAATGGAAGATCTATTCCCTGTGTCATGGGTAGCATTAAGGGATGAGTACTGATGAGAGGTAATATCAATGGCGCAATCAAGGCGTCTGCTATTGTGGCTTTACTTATAGCTGCGCCACCTGTGTTGATAGCTATGACGTATGATGATTACCCAAAGTATTGTAAGCTGTCGATCTTGTTACCATGTATAGGAGTAAGTGATGAATGACATTAAAGTAACAGATGTAGAAGAGCACCGTGATGGTAGTGCTACACTACAAGTAGAGTGTGCGCCTGAGATATTCGCAGCTATCTTTAACGTTGGCTTTGTAACTCTAGTAAAGAGAGGTTTAGAAAATGAGAAGTGGCGAACCTGTGTAAGTTGTGGTGGCCCTGCAATGAATGATATGTGTGGCTTTTGCTTAGAGGAAGAATGACATGAGTATGGCTGGAACAATAGAAGACATGCGCTGGCAGATTAAACAGCAAGAGAAAGAGATAGCTAGACTTAAGAGGTTTATATATGATAACAATCTCATACGAGAGTTCGATGAAGAGGAACGCAAACGTGCAGCAGAACGTGAAAGGATGAACAGGGATGTATACGGTTGAGTATGAGCCAGACGCATCAGTGATAACATCACTAGATCAACAAGATATGTTTGAAGATGTAGAGTTAATCATTGGTACAGATGACAACGTAGTATTCATCAGGCAGTATGACGATAAGCTGGCTGAGCATCAAGTTATCTACATGTCTATACAGCAGTGGATGGACTTGATGGCTGCGTGGAATAGTCCAGAGGGTGCGTTCTACCTAGAGTCAAAGAAGAAAGAGAGACAGAATGGAACTAGCACTACTTAGAACACTGATGAGTAAGGACTTTTATGATAACAATAAAGGTATCCGTACACCAGACAAGCTGTTCACTAAAGATGTTCGTAAGATTAAGAACACTTTAGATTATGCTATGGAGACATACGATAAGGATCTTACACTACCAGAACTAGAGGGGTTGTTCTTTACGCACAACTCTACCATGACCACAGCTAACAAGGATGTATACAAACAGATCTTCCGCAACATCAGCAAGCAGGATGCTATGTCTGAGGGTATAGCTGAAGAAGTGTTAGGCAAGTTGTTCCAGCAGGTAGTAGGCGAAGAGATAGCTAACTTAGGGTTCGACTATGTGAACGGTACTGAGACTAGCTTGGAGCCTATGCGTAAGCTACTGTCTGACTATCAGGATGACTTCATGCCTAACCTCAAGATCGACTGGGGTGACATCTCTATTGATAACTTACTGCAAGCTAATGACATACAGTCTAAGTGGAAGTTCAACATCCCTTCACTGACACGTAAGGTAGAGGGCATCAGTGGTGGTCACTTAGTTATCGTAGGTGCTAGACCTAACACAGGTAAGACATCCTTCCATGCCTCACTGATTGGTGGGCCAGATGGCTTTGCTACTCAGGGTGCTAAGTGTATTGTACTGTGTAACGAGGAAGCATACGAGCGTGTAGGAGCACGTTACCTCAGTGCAGCTACGTCAATGTCAATGGAAGAAGTCAAGGGTAACTACGCCCTCGCTGCGTCACGCTATGAGCCTGTGCGTGAGAACATTAAACTGTATGACTCGACAGGTAAAGACATGACGTGGGTTGAGGCTATCATCAAGGCATACCAGCCTGACATCGTAGTGCTTGACATGGGTGATAAGTTCTCTAGCAAGACAAGCGATAAGTCTGACGTGTACTTGAAGGAAGCAGCCATCCATGCACGTAACATAGCTAAGCAGTATGGCTGTGCTATCATATGGATGTCACAGTTGAGTGCAGTAGCGGAAGGTAAGGTGTACGTAGATCAATCAATGATGGAAGGTAGTAAGACAGGTAAGGCAGCAGAGGCAGACCTGATGGTACTGATCTCTAAGAACCCACAGGTAGAAGGAGCAGAGGAACAAGATACACAGAGGCACTTGAACATCGCAAAGAATAAGCTTAAGGGTGGCTGGCATGGCGTAGTACACTGTGAGTTAGACGGTGAACGTAGTCAGTACACAGCTTAGTAAGGAGACATAGAATATGAAAATAGTATTGGATGTAGAGAACACTACCAACAAGCGTGATGGTAAGATGCATCTAGATCCGTTTGAACCAGGCAACATACTGGTACAGGTAGGTATGCAAGCTGTTGACGCAGAGGATAGCGTGTGCATAGTCACACTAGATCACGTCGAACAGAAGGATACTACAGGCGCTGGGCGTAGAGAGATACAGAAGGTGTTAGACATGACTACCTTACTGATCATGCACAATGCACAACATGACCTGATGTGGTTGTGGGAGTGTGGCTTTAAGTATGACGGTAAGATCTACGACACTATGCTGGCAGAGTACATACTACTACGCAGTGTTAAGGAACCGCTGAGCCTAGAGGCATGTGCCCAGCGCTATGAATTGGAAGTACAGAAGGATGACACACTAAAGAAATACTTTAAAGAAGGGTACAACACAAATGAAATACCTCTCAATGAGCTTAGCTTTTATCTTAGGTCTGATCTCGGCGCAACTCGTGGGCTGTACCTCAAGCAAGAAGAAAGATATGCCGATCCTGCAAGCGCCTCCCTCCATAACATCAGAGACATTACCTTCAAAACCTGTACCACTCTCACAAGAATGTACATGTCAGGTATCAGGGTGGATCAACCCGCCCTCGAACAAGTTAGAGTAGAGTTTGAGCAAGAGAAGGCAGACATAGAAGACAGGCTACACAAACAGATCCGTAACCTAATGGGTGATACACCTATCAACATAAATAGCCCAGAGCAAGCCTCGCAGGTTTTGTTTAGCCGTAAGGTTAACGACAAGAAAGAATGGGCTGACCTGTTTGACTACGTTAAGACTACACAAGAGTTCAAGGATGCAGTGCAAGCTAACTCTACTAAGATACTGAAAACAAAAGCTTTTACCTGCCCTACATGTGAAGGAGAAGGCAAGACATACAAACTAAAGAAGGATGGAACTAAGTACGCTAGACCTAACAAGTGTAAGGACTGTGACGCTAGAGGGTATCAACTAAAAGAAACAAACGAGATGGCTGGCTTAGGGTTCTCTGCACCTAGCAAGAAGTGGGTCAGTGCTAACGGTTTCAGCACAGGAAAGGACAACTTAGATGCACTTATTGCAACAGCTAAAAACAATCGTATGGAAAGTGCTGCACTATTTCTTGCGGATCTTAAGCGTCTTAGCGCTGTCAGTTCTTATCTTTCTAGCTTCGTTGATGGCATACATACTTATACTAAGCCTGATGGATACCTTCATGTCGGTCTTACCCAACACATAACTGCAACAGGCAGGTTCAGTGGGCGTAACCCTAACATGCAGAACATGCCACGAGGTAACACCTTCCCAGTTAAGAAAGTATTCGTGTCACGCTGGAAGGGTGGCTACATTATGGAAGCTGACTTTGCCCAGCTTGAGTTCAGAACCGCAGCGTTCTTAGCACAAGACAAGGTAGCTATGGAAGAGATCAACACAGGCTTCGACGTACACGCATACACTGCACAGGTTATTACTGATGCAGGTCAACCTACGGGTAGGCAGGATGCTAAGGCACACACCTTCGCTCCTCTCTTTGGTGCTACTGGGTATGGTAGATCTAAGGCAGAGGCTGCATACTACGAGCACTTCAACGAGAAGTATCAGGGTGTAGCTGCGTGGCACAAGAAGCTGGGTGATGAGGCTATACGGTTACACAAGATCACTAACGTCAGTGGTAGGCAGTATGCTTTCCCTGATGTATCACGTAGAGAGAATGGTTCTCCTACGCACTTCACTATGATAAAGAACTACCCAGTGCAGGGGTTTGCTACTGGTGATGTTGTGCCTCTTGTACTAATTGAGCTAGAGGCTAGACTAGAGAAGCTACAGTCATGTGTAGTCAACAGTGTGCATGACTCAATGGTAGTAGATGTTCACCCTAACGAGAAGGAATATGTACTTGCAACTATAGATACATTAAATAAAGATCTTGACAAACTTATCGAAGAAGCGTATGACATACAGATGAACGTGCCTTTACTATTAGAGGCAAAGATTGGCCCGAATTGGCTTGACACAAAGGACGTTATATAGTATAACTTAGTCTCTTTAACTTAGCTCAGAAAGGATATATAATGAGCACAGAAGTAGCACTATCAGTAGACGGTATGAACTTAGCAGATGCTATGGGGTTCACCGCTACAACAACACAGGCACAGTCAACACTATGGCGTGTGACTGCTGTAGTTAAGCAAGGTATTGATGGTAAGAAGATCGTCAACACACCTATGTTTAAACTGCGTAAAGGTGACGAGGAAGTGTACACTGAATCACTTAGTATGCGTTTGTTTGCTGAGCGTCAGCAGTGGACTAAGTGGGATAGCGAAGCTAACACCACACAGAAGACTGTCTTAGCGCAGAACCTTAACAACGACTTGAAGGATACACTAGGTGGGTTTAACTTAGGGCGTCCTACTGGTTACGTGCAGGACTGGGATGCATTACCTGAGACTACTAAGAATGTAATGCGTAGCGTTAAGCGTACCAAAGTATTCATGGGTATGGCTGGTGCTGCTAATGCTACTAACGAGGATGGTGACAGTGTAGAGTTCAGTGGTGAAGTACCATTTATCTTTGACGTTAAGAACCCTACAAGTCTGAAGTCTATGAATGCAGCAACAGGTGCACTGATGGGTAAAGGTATCACACCTATTGAGCACACCATTTTGTTAGGCGCTAATCAACAGACCATGCCTAACGGTAACATGTTTGCTGAAGTATCTGCATCACTAGGTGAGCGTGTAGGTTTCACTGATGGTGACAACGAAACGTTACGAGACTTCATTGCATACATTGAGCGTACAAACTCATGGATACTCAGCAAGTGGGATGAACGTAACGTAGCTAACATCTCACCAGAAGACGCAGCTATCGTAGGTAGTATCGTTGAAGTGCAGGACTTTGAATAATGGAACATCCTGCTGAACTGTCAGTACATTCTTTCTTGCGTAAGGCTATAGATGGTAACGCATCTATGTCGCAAGAGATCATCGAAGGTGTGTGTAAAGATATACATGCAGCCCTAGACAAGCAGTTCAACAGTGGCCCACGAGATAAGTTCAAGCTTAGGATGTCCAACGTAGGGCGTCCTAAGTGCCAGCTTTGGTTCGAGAAGAATGATCCTGAGACAGACATCCTTAAGCCAACATCCTTTATGATCAACATGCTCATAGGGGATTTGGTTGAGGCTATCTTCAAAGGACTACTACGGGCTTCTGATGTTACGTTTGAAGACAACGATAGAGTTACCCTTAAACTAGAGGGTGGCGCTGAAGTAAGCGGTGAGTACGACATGGTGTTGGACGGGGCAGTGGATGATGTTAAGAGTGCATCGCCGTGGTCTTACACTAACAAGTTCATTGATGTAGAAACACTGGCAGCAGGTGATAGCTTTGGGTATGTCTCACAGCTTATAGGATACGCACACGCTGCAGGTAAGAACGTTGGTGGATGGTGGGTAGTCAACAAGGGTAATGGTGAGTTCAAGTACGTACCTGCTGCCTCTGTGGACAAAGATGCTGTACTGGATGACATTCAGCAGACCCATAACTACATCGCTAATGATGAACCGTTTGAGCGTTGCTTCTCTGCTGAACCTGAAACGTATCGGGGTAAGCCTAGTGGTAACATGAAGCTAACTAAGCAGTGTAGTTTCTGTTCACACAAAAAGAAATGCTGGCCAGGATTGCAAGCCTTGCCATCTAAAGTATACAAGGGTGGTAAGACGCCACCTACTGTAGAGTATGTGTCACTAAATAAGGAGTATTAATAGATGACCGCAGTTACTATTGACGATAAAGAGTATGAACTTGAGAAGCTAACAGATGAGCAGCGAGAGATCGTTACTCTACTGCAGCAGAACACTGTCATACTAAATCAACTCAGTCACCAGATGGGTTGTGTTCAGGCTGTAGGACAGATGAAGACAGCAGAGCTACGGCAGTCACTAGGTATTGAAGCGCCTGATGCCGCCACTGAAGAAGCGTAAGCATAACTCTAGAAGGTATCGCAGTGGCCTAGAGAAAGAGGTTGCTGCGTACCTAAAGTCTGAGCAGAAAGAAGTCAGGTATGAGTTACTGAAGATAGAATGGGAAGACCTACGCTATCGGACGTACACACCTGACTTCGTTTTAGATAACGGTATCATAATAGAAACCAAAGGAATCTTTGATAGTGATGACAGACGTAAGCACTTAGAGGTACGGAAGCAGCACCCTGAGTTAGACATACGATTTGTTTTCAGTAACGCCAAAGCTAAGCTATACAAGGGAGCTAAGTCTCGCTACTTTGATTGGTGTGATAAGAATGATTTCATGTGGGCACATAGAGTTATACCTGAAGCATGGCTAAAAGAAAAAGGTAAGCCGATCAAGTCAGATCGTATTCCCCTCAAGCATAAAAGGAAAACTTAAATGTCATACAAGATTGAAGGTAACGAGGTAGCGTTCATACTTAAACCCCTAGACTATGACAAGAATGGTGACTGGACAGGCGAACTATCTACAGGTATAGCACTACACCCAGACAATACTCTTAACAAAACAGATCTAGCACAGATGATTAACTTAGTTACTCTGCTAGGAGCTTTCTTAGAGGTGTCACAGTGGGATGATTATGTATACGATACAGTAGAGGCTGAAAGAAATAGACTAATAGACCTTGACATGCAAGAGGAATCTGATATATACGAGGAAGTAGAAGGTACAGGCGGTAAGGTACTACGCCTTACTGCATTCACTAAGACACAGGGTAACGCATGATTAAAGAAGAACCACCAATGACAGGACATGATCCAGTAAATAAGCCTGTACATTACAACCAAGCAGGTATTGAATGTATAGATGCAATAGAAGCTATGACAGAGAATATGTCGGGAGCTTTAGCACCGCAAGCAGCTAACGTGTTGAAGTATATGTGGCGCTGTGAGTACAAGAACGGACTAGAAGATATTGATAAAGCTATCTGGTACTTGAACAGACTACGTAAGCGTTGGTTGGAGACACACAAATGAAGGATAAAAGATTCAGTGTTACATTTGTGATGGCGGTAGATAAGAACAATAACATACTATCGTCAGATGACAGGTCACACAGTGAAGATGTATACGACTTGATAGTTGATACGTTTTATGATACTGATGATGTCGAAGTAGAAAACTTATATGTAAAGGAACGCCCATGATTAATGAGACAGACCTAGAAGCATTCGGATACTTTGAGATGTTTCAAAATAGTTCTGACTATGACACAGATCCAATACGTTTCTATAGTCAGTTTGTAGAGGATAAGGTATTCACTAAAGGCCGTGATCGTTTAGTAGAGAACACGCTAGGCTTAACAGGTGAGGCAGGTGAAGTAGCAGAGAAGATCAAGAAACTATTTCGTGATAGCTCTAAGTTCTCTGATGAAGAAGTACTCAAAGAGTTAGGTGATGTATTGTTCTACGTTACCGCACTGTCTAACATCTTTGGTGGTAACTTACGTAAGACTATGGAAATGAATATGGCTAAGCTGAATGACAGAGAACAGCGTGGTAAACTTAAGGGATCAGGAGACAACAGATAATGAGCAACTACTTACCGACAGACTATCAGAGCTTCATTGCTCTATCACGATACGCCAAGTACTATGATGGTGAAGGGCGTGAGAACTGGGGCGATACCGTAGGGCGCTACATACTTAACTTAGTAGACAACAAAGTAGATCAAGCTACGACAGATGAAATACACAACGCCATCTTGAATCTAGAAGTCATGCCCTCTATGCGAGCACTAATGACTGCTGGCCCAGCGCTTGACAGAGATAACACTGCTGGGTATAACTGTAGCTACCTACCCGTAGATGACCCTAAGTCCTTCGATGAGGCTATGTACATCCTCTTGTGTGGTACTGGTGTCGGGTTCAGCGTCGAGAGGCAGTACGTTAGTAAGCTCCCTGAAGTACCTGAGTTGTTCGACAGTGATACCGTTGTCGTTGTCAAAGACAGTAAGGAAGGTTGGGCTAAGGCGTTCCGTCAAGTTCTTGCACTCCTCTGGGCTGGTGAGATCCCTAAGTGGGATGTGTCTCGTGTACGTCCTGCAGGTGCTAGGCTTAAGACGTTTGGTGGTAGAGCTAGTGGCCCAGCGCCTCTAGTAGAACTGTTTAACTTTGCTATCACAACTTTCAAGAATGCACAAGGAAGAAAGTTAAGCAGCGTAGAGTGCCATGACTTGATGTGCTTCATTGGTCAGATCGTAGTAGTAGGTGGTGTACGCCGTAGTGCTATGATCTCTCTGTCTAACCTCAGTGATGACCGTATGCGTCACGCTAAGTCAGGTCAGTGGTGGGAGACTGCAGCGTGGAGAGCATTAGCTAATAACTCTGTGTGTTACACTGAGAAGCCAGACATGGAAACGTTCATGCGTGAGTGGCAGTCACTGGTAGAGAGCAAGTCAGGTGAGCGTGGTGTATTCAATCGGCAAGCAAGCAAGAAGCAAGCTGAGAAGTATAACCGAAGGGATAGTAACTACGACTTTGGTACTAACCCCTGCAGCGAAATCATCCTGCGCCCATATCAGTTTTGTAATTTAACAGAGGTAGTTGTACGTGCTACGGATACTGTGGAAGACCTTGCTAGAAAAGTTAAACTGGCTACGATTCTGGGAACCATTCAGTCCTCATACACAAAGTTCCCCTACCTGCGTAAGGTGTGGACGAACAACACAGAAGAGGAGCGCTTGCTTGGTGTGTCACTTACGGGAATAATGGACAATCCTCTGATGACTCATAAGAATAAAGGCTTGGAGAAGACTCTTGAATATCTTCGTGGGATCGCTGTATCTACTAATACTGAATGGGCTGACCGTCTTAATATACCTGTATCTGCTGCGATTACATGTGTCAAACCATCGGGCACAGTCTCGCAACTGGTGGATAGTGCCTCTGGCATACATGCTCGCCACAGTCCCTATTATATCCGTACTGTGCGTGGTGATAATAAAGATCCGCTAACGCAGTTCATGAAAGACAAGGGTGTACCTAATGAGCCATGCGTTATGAAGGGTGACACTACTACAGTGTTTAGCTTCCCAGTTAAGTCTCCTGATAAAGCTGTTACACGTAACGACATGACAGCCATTGAGCAGCTACAGACATGGCTAACGTACCAACGTTCATGGTGTGAGCATAAGCCTAGCGTGACGATCTCAGTGCGTGACCATGAGTGGCTGCATGTAGGTGCCTTTGTGCATGAACACTTTGATGAGATGTCAGGTGTGTCTTTCTTGCCACACTCAGATCATACATATCAGCAAGCACCATACCAGGATTGTACGAAAGAAGAGTACATAGATCTGTTACAAGAGATGCCTAACAACATTGACTGGTCAGAGCTTACGCAGTATGAAGATGAAGACAATACTGCAGGTAGTCAGACTATGGCGTGTACGGGTGACACTTGTGAGATAGTGGATCTAACATGAGTATATACACATTAGTGGGGCGGGTTGACTGCCCTCACTGCTCTAATGCTATGGGTCTACTGAGAGATAATCGTATTGAAGTACAGTACTATTCTCTCAACGACTCAAAGTGGGTACTTGACTTATTTAAAAAGTCTGGTATAAAGACTGTACCCCAGATATGGGATCAGGAAGGTAATCACATAGGTGGTTATACTCAACTTAAAACTCTCTTGAAAGGAGAATAACATGACAGGTATTGAATTTATGGCAGTAGCAACTATTGGTATGGTAGCCATTGGTGAGGTTATCAGCCTTGCATCTGAGCATGGCCCAGCGCTGGTTGATCAAGTAAGAGGCTGGTTCTAAGATGTATGTTCTAGTACTCATAATGATGTTTGAAGGTAAGATTAAGGTTCAATCTTTTGATGGTTTGTTTATGGATGTTAAGTCCTGTAATCAACTAGCTACCGAAATGGAAGAGCGTCTTATGAGTACTAGACCTACTCCAGAATCATCAGCTAACACATACTGTTTCCAAGTACCAGAAAGTGCATAATGCAATTACAAATGTTCTCATCCCTACCTTATGATGATACAGAAGAAACTAAACAATGTAAAGTCTGCAAAGAAGTTAAACCTATAGTAGGCTTTCACATACAGTGTTATAAAAAAGATAACATACCATCATACTCTAAAGTCTGTAAGGGTTGCAAGGAGACACAGAGACAAACCAGAGATACGTTAAAAGCTGTGGCTTCTCCTATGCCAGATAGATGTGACTGTTGTGGTGCGGAAGATGCTCTAATATTAGATCACTGTCACAAGACTTTAAAGTTTAGAGGGTGGATCTGTAATGGATGTAACGTAGGGATAGGACATTTAGGTGACACAGTTGAAGGGTTAAACAATGCAGTGGAGTACTTAAAGAAACATTATGGATAATGTAATACCAGTTAAGCAACGGCGCACCCGTCGAAAGACAAACTATAAGAACGCCGAACAAAAGAATACTTCAGGGCTAGTACCTAGAACAAACACACAGAAGTTGTTCCTAGATGCCCTGAAGGAACACTCACAAGTCTTTGTGCTAGGTCCAGCGGGTACAGGTAAGACATACGTTACAGCTACCTACGCTGCTGACTTGTACATCTTAAAGAAGATCGACAAGATAGTTATCACTAGACCACATGTAGCTGTAGGTAAAGACTTAGGCTATCTACCCGGTAGCTTAGAAGAGAAGACTTACCCGTGGGCTTTGCCTGTGCTTGACGTGTTAGAGAAACACTTAGGTAAGGGCAGTGTAGACACAGCTATAAAGAATGGTAACATAGAGATGGCCCCACTAGCGTTGATGCGTGGGCGTAGCTTTGATGATAGCTTTATTATAGTTGATGAGACACAGAACATTACAACCCATGAGTTAAAGATGCTGTTGACAAGAGTAGGTGAAAACAGTACAATAGTTCTCAATGGTGACGTACAGCAGTCAGACTTAAAAGAAGCAGACGGTTTATCTAAAGTGATACATCTAGCTAAGAAGTACATGCTGCCCGTGCCTATCATTGAGTTTGGTGTGGATGACATTATACGTAGTGACATCTGTGCTGAGTGGGTCAAAGTCTTTATGAAGGAAAACTTATGAATAACAGCTTGGAACAAGAAGCCTTAAGGCTCACAAAAGCTAAACAAGAAAAGTTCTACGATCAATTAGTCACGCTACTTATACCAGCGCATAAACACATAGACGCTAACTTGTATGAGTCTCGCCATAAGGATAGAGCAAAGGAAAGGCTAGACGATGTAACACTGATAGCTAGGTTTGCTGCAGAACAATATGGATTGAAATAAAAAAAGGGAGCTTAGTTGCTCCCTCTTCTTTTACTCTATGGCTGAGTAGGGTTGTGCCCTGAGTTTCTGTAGGTCTATCTTAGCGTTGAAGATCCTTAGCTCATCCCAGTTAAAATCTTTTATGTTAGCTTTGATGCCATCCTCACGCATCTGACGCATAGCTTGTGCTCGTTGCTCAGACGTACCATTACTCAGTGCTTTCTTACGTAGCACCTGCAGGTAGTCCTGACCTGTTGATGTAATCTCTACAGTATCACGAACCATTGAGCGAATAGTTTGTACTTCTTTATTGATACGACTACGCTTGTCTGTGATGTTAAGCTTCTTAAACTTTGGATTGTTAAGCAGTAGCCCCATACGGCGCTCTAGAATAGGAGCCATAGTCTCATTGAAGATCCTATCGTATGCTGGTATGTTAGAGCGCTGGTCTTTAGTCCACGACTTAATGCCAGACAGTGAGTACATCTTCTCTGTAGCTGTTCTGCCCGGTACAATCTTCAAGCCAAATATTCTAGCTAACGGATTAGGATCGTAGATCTCACCCTCTCGTGACGCCACACGTAGGCTCTCACCTGTGATGTTCTCTGTCTCACCACCAATAGCCTCAAGTATGTTATCGAAGTAACGTGTAGCTGACTGGTTAAACTTAGCGTAGCCTCTAGCTTGACGTGGGTCTTTGATAGTATCAACATCAAACATAAACCCAGTCAGCTTATTGATAGGGTCTAGCGGTCTAAACACACCAGCTACAATGTTACCTAGAGGTTTACCTACAGCTTCTGCTGTACCCTCACCCATTTCATATGCACGTTTGAATACACCGGGTTGCTCTCCATCAACGTATTCTTTTCCAGGATCAGTGAAGCTGTTGTACAGATCTCTGAACATGTTAGTTCTTTCACCGCCCATTTCAGCACCACCGATAGGCATGAAGTAGTCTAGTGTAGCACCTAAGTCTGTACCAAACTGTGCATCCTTAGCCACCTGACCTACAGCTAACTGCTTACCTAGATCTTCTCGCATCTCAGGTGTAATAGGTTCACCCTTCAGTGAAGACCTAAGTACTTTACCTGCAGCCAGTAAGTACGACAGAGGGTAAACATTCTCTACGTCAACAATAGTACTACCATTCCTAAGCTGATATGTACCTAAGCCCTGCTCTTCCTGTGACTCAGATATTTGTGTAGCGTACAGCAGTGCAGATGTACCTACTGCAGCACGTCCAAATGCTTCTCTATCTTTCATAGTCTTACCTAAGCTTTTCTGCTTACGGAAGATGTTACTAGCAGGACCAGCAAATGCTAATGGACCCCACTGATAGGCTGACGCAACAACGTTGTTCATAAATCTGCCAAACGGAAGTATTGTACCTAAGCCGGGAATAGCAGAGAATGTCTCTACTAACTTAGCCATGTCACGTACACCTCTGGCTTGATCCTTAGTAGTGTAGTCCTTAGCGAACACAGACTTCATAGTTGTATCTAGCGCTAGACCTGTGACCTCTTCATCAATAAGTTCTAAGCTACCCTCTTCCAGCACTTGAGCTAGTGTCTTCTTGTGCTTCAAGTCTAGGTACTTATCTAGCTCAGACATAAACATCTGTGACTTAGTAAAGCTATCTTGGATTCGTACACCTGTTAGATCGTTAGCTGCACCAACAACTTTCTCTACACCATACTTACCAAAGACTAACTTACTCTTAGGGTTAATGCCAAAGCGGTCTGCTGTACGCTCAACCCCAGCGCCTACTGTTTCAAATAGAACCTTCTGTACGTCAGGCTTAGCATCTAGTAGTTTCATATACGCATCATATGTAGTTAATGGGTCTACAAAGTTCTTCATCTTCTGACCCTGAATACGCTTATACACCTTAGCTTGTCTGTACAGGTCTGCGTTATTAGTTAGTACAGCCTTAGCCCCTACCATACCAAAGCTCATCAAGTCAGACGCTGCCTGTCCTAGTGCAAACGATCCAAAGCCAGCAACGTTAGCTGCAGTTGTAGCTGGTGACGATACAAGCAAACGCTTCCATACATTCTGTGCATAACCTAAACGCTGCATGGTAACTTCTTCTGCTTTCTTAGCGTCAATCTCATCTACTGCTGCATTGAGTATGTCATTGCCAGCTACTGTAGCTTTGTTAATTCTGTTTCTAGAGTGAGCTAGTACAGACATCGAAGAGCCTAGCCCGTTGATAGACTTAGCTAGGATGTCACCCAGTTCTAGTGGATTGTTTATGTGCTCACCAAGAGGAACCATAGTTGACTCTTCAATCATCTTAGAGATCTCAATGAAGTCCTCTTCTGGCATGAACTTAACCATGTTAGTTAAGATGTCAGATACAGTAGAGCCTTTCTTCCGTACCTTAATGCCAGCATCAATGGCTATCTGAGTCAAGCCACCCTTACCGTCAACACCATTAATGATCTCAGCGAACACAGTCTCAGGCATAATCTTGTCAGAGATCTTAGCCTCACCACGAGCTACCTTTTTATTCCACGAATCATATGCCTGACGTACAGCTTTCTTAGCTCTCTCTTGGTTCTTCTTACTTAGTCTAGGCAGTAAGTCTTCCAGAGGACCAGTACGTTTAGCTATGTCCAGCGTTTCTACACCCGCCTCAAAGCCTGACTTACCTTTTAGTTTACCAAAACCAAACTGTGCTGCAGGACCAACCAAGCCACCCATAGCTGTAGTCATCAGGGACTGCATACGGTTGAACTTGTCTTGGTAGTTAGCTTCAATGTATATGTCTTGAATAGCACCGTCTTGAAAGTAAGCTATAGCTCCATCCGTAACAGCGGTAGCTATCAGAGCATTACGATTACCCTTCTTAGCTGCCTCTGCAGTAACCAGTTTAGCTGCAGCCTGTTGCTGTTTAGCTACGACTAACTTCTTAGCGTTCTCTACTGCAACTTCTTTAGCTTTCTTAGCTGCAGCGTTACTGACTTCCATCTTCTCAAGCTTCTTAGCTGTAGCTTCAGCGGCTTCAGTACCTGCCTTCTGTGCAGCTTGCTTAGTAGCCCCACTCTTAGCGGCTCTCTGTGCAGCTTCCTCTGCAGCCTTCTTGATGGCAAGCTTACCACCCTGTGCGATAGTGACAGTACCAGCCTTAGCTAAGCCACCAGTAATCAAACCAATGTAGTTAGACGGGTCTGCAGCAGCAGCAGTAACGTAGTCGTAGATGCCCTCTGCCTTACCGTACAGGCCATCATTAGTCCAGAAGCTACCCAGCCTATCGTAAAGCTTGTAAGCCTCACCAGCGACCTGCTTCTGGCGCTCGTTGGCCCTATTCATAAAGACTACTTCGCCAGCAGTAGAGATAGTGTTTGTATTAAACCAGCGCATGTCCTCTACAAAGTCATCAACTACATTGTCTGCATCCATGTCTTCGTAGTCTACACCCTTCTTAGCTATCATGTACTCACGAATGGTGTTAAGGTTCTGTGGCTGTAATAGGTCTGCTTGCTTTAGCTTCTCACCAGGATCTACATTACCTTCGTATGCAGTCACAGCCTCTTTCTCTATGTCCTTGCCTTCCATAAGATCGAACAGAGACTGTACGCTTGTTGGTTCTAGTTCACGAGGATCTACTTCATCAGCGCTACTCTCTAACTCAGAGTCAAGCGCAGGTAGTTTATCTGTACCGTATACTTCTTTAAAGATATCTTCTAAAGTCTGAGCCATATTATTTATCCGCTAATGCTGCTTTTACTTGATCTAGTCTATCTTCAATATACTTTATAGTTTCATCAGGTAAGTCATTGTCAAAGATAAACTGAGCAAAGGCTGCATCAACATCTCTGTCTGGGTTAGTAGAGTACTCTATGTTCTTCAGTGTTTCTAAGAAAGTCTTGGTTGCCTGATCCGTTATCTCTTTAGACTTAGCTTCAGGTATACCACCATCTACTTTCTCAAAGTACTTATCACCTAATGCTTCCTGTACCTTGTACTCTTCACCACCAATGGTTACAACAGTGTCTACATCTATGCCACTAATACCCATCTGTGCTTTACCCATATCTTCAAAGGATGCAGCAGACTGGTCACTGGCTATGTTAACGCCTAAGCCTTTCTGGAAGCGCTTGAACTTTATTTGTCCAGCTACTTCTCCCTCAGGTAGGCCAGCATCTTTACGCTCTTTACGTGACATACCTTGCCACTCTTCAAAGGTAACACCATTTACTTTAAACTCTTCAGCGGTAGGTGCAGATATACTTTCTACATCAGGCGCTTCTGTTATAGCAGGTCCAACCTCCATCTCAGCCTCTGCAGCCATCTCTTCTTCTTCCTCTGCAGCACCCAGTGCAGCCTCTGTTATAGCGCTGATGTCTAGCTCACCCGCCATACCTAAGCCTTCTACAGTTATAGGTTTCAACTTATTAGCAGCCTGTTGTGTCATCTCACCTCTAGCAACTAGGGTATCTAAGAACTCAGAGATCTGCTGTGGGTCATCTATAGTTTTCTCACCCTTCTCACCTACTAGCTTAATCCTTGCTACAGTATCACCTAACCCTGTTGATAGTGTATAGCTACCACCAGCAAAAGATCTAGTAGTGCTATTACCTATTATTTCAGAAGCACCTGCATCTATTGCAGAGATAATATCCTCATCTGCTTCATTAGCTATAGCTAGTTCAGTGTACATCTCTTCGCCTAAGATGTCTTTCCAGTTTACTACAGGATCATTAATAGCGTCTTTACCGTACTTGTTAAACTGGGCCTGTGCAAAAGCAGCATACTTCTTACGTCTATATTCTAGTGCTTCTTCCATTTTGTTATCTCCGACCAAACCTAAATGTATCGGATCTGACTTTAGGGCTGTGTCAATACGTCTCTGTGCAAGTGACCAACTCTTAAGTGCAGCCTCTTGATCGTAGAACTCACTCGGTGTGAACGTAGCGTATGCACCTGGAATAGCACTCTGGTAGGCTTGACTTCTAGCTAACTCATTGATGTCGTAGACAGACATACCACCCACTGTCTTCTCTGCATCAAGCTTAGCACGTACTACATCCTTAGCACCCGAACCAAGAAATCTCTGTGCTAGACTTCTCTCTGGTGCTTTTAGATCACCTACTGTGGTGTCTAACAGGCCAGCACTACGTGAGATAAACTCTTCGTAGTCCATCTCTGCAAACTTAGGATCAATAGCTGAGCCATCTATCATAGCTGAGATGTCATACTCACTAAGGCGAGCCTTACCACCACGCCGTTTTACTTCAGCCTGTACTTGTTTAGATAGCTCCATTAAACCATTAGGTCCAGAGGAGTGTGCAGCCTGTATCTGTGCTTTAGTAACGCCCAGTGATTCTAGTCTACGGGCCTCGCTAACAAGAGAACCTACTACGCTTCTACGGCGCTGTATCTCAGCACGACTCTGTTTAGCTAACTCTCGCTGCTCTTCTTCGTACTTACGTGCCTCTTCCTCACGGCGAGTCATACCCTCTTCTACTTCGCCCAGCGCACCTGCAGCAAAAGCCTGTGGGTTAAATCCGTCAAACAAATTATCAAACAAACCCATGTTACTGTCCTCTTGCCATTAAGCCAGCACCCTCAGGTGCAGCAGGTTGCTCTTCCATTTCAGGTGCAGCTTCCATCTCAGGCTCTGCAGCCATCTCTTCCTGTTCTTCGTCTAGTACATCTAAGTTATCTGAGATCTCTTGCATCAGAGCTACACCCTCATCCTCTTCAGCAGTCCTATCTGCACGAGACAGCGCAGCGGTAAGCAACATAGAGATCTTATCTTTCTCTCGCTGTGCTTTCTGTTCATCTGTGTTAGGACCACCCATCTCATAGGGTACACCTAGTGAGTCTGCTGTAGCTGTAATGAATTTAACTAAGGCAGGTTCAACTAGAAGCCCTACATCTAATGTATGCGTACCCTTCATAACGCCTGTAGTTCTAATAGTTCTAGCTAAGGGTTTAACAGGGAAGCCTACCTCAAGCATAACCATCAGATCATCTACTACGTCAGGCTTAGATAGATGCTTAGTGTAAAACATCAATGTCTCTTCTACTGTATCTAACTGTGGCGGGTTCTCCCACGGGTTATTCTTAGGTTGTGTCGTTAGAGACTGACCTGCAATAGGTGCTGCAAGAATAGATATTGCCATTGTGTTTATCCTACTTAGTGAAACCTGCACCGAAGTACAGACCTATGATTGCTGATACTATGTGCGTATCTAATGGTGTGATTACAAAGCCCTGCGCTGTACGCCACTGCACTGTTTCTGCTGGACCAAATAGCCAGTTCCAGAAACCACCTGTAGCTTCAGTGTAACCTACGATAACGCCAACCTCAGGATACCACACTGCTACTAGCTTTGGCAAGACAATAATGCTAAATACTGCAGATAATGCTATAAGTCTACGTGTCCATGCGAAGTGCTTGTCAGTCTTGCCAGCATTCCTAGCTTCGTTAACTTGGTCTGCCCTGAAGCTTGCAGTCTGGAGCATCATCTTCTGTTGCTCTATCTTGTTCTTCTGGTTCTGCCCAATGACAGACATGACTCCACCTAGCACCGTAGAGAAGAGCATCGTTATGAGTTCTAAGGGTAAGCCAAACATTAGTTAAATTAAATCCAAAATCTGCGAGGAACGTTTCCTACGTTTTTCTTCGTGTGGAATCCCTGGTCTTAAATATTCGTTCATAACTATGCTTGTTGCGGCATCTAAATCTTTAGTCTCTTTTAACTTTTTTATAGTGTTTACACCCATGTTTCCTATTTCATTATTAGCACTAGATAGCTCAAATTTTAAAAACCCATAGTTGGCTTCATAGCTGTTTGGGTCTAACTCGTTTTCTTTAGACCACGCCTCAAACATTCTTCTTCTTGCGCCTGTCCATTGAGCAAACCCATAACCCCCTCTACTACCTTTTACCGCAGGCTCATACTCTTGCATACCTCGGTAGTTATCCGACTCCCAAGCTAAATTACCTACAAGGGCAGCAGCCTGTGTCTTAGTAAGATCAAAGTCTTTCATTAAATCAGAAACTAATTTTATACTTGTATCTTTAAAATTAAAACCTTTATTATCCTTTATTTCCACCTCTGGTCTAGCCTTTGGTCTTACACGCCCTCGTGGATCTTCTTCCGCTACTGTCTTAGGAGACATAAGACCTTCTTCAGTAATCTCAACAGGCTTATCCAACACAACGTCAGCATCAGGTGCATCTTCAATAGTGACGCTATCATCTTCTGTAGTTGTATCCTTAGGTGGCACAGGTACACCCAGTATCCCCGATATAGTTTCTAGTACAGAGTCCTCTAGGTTGCCTTGTGCTTTATCAATGTCAACACCTGTAAGATAGTCTTGTATTTCTTGCTTCCTGACAGGGGTGCGCTCTTGTTGCATCTCTTGTATCATACGCTCAGCTTGTTCCATCACGTCACGCCTGACGTTCTTCTGCTTAGTAGCTGACACAGCACCTGTAGCTACACTAGATCTAAGTACGTCATCACTGTCGTAACCTCTAGCACTGAGAGTTTCCATGTTATCTATGGCGGGATCAAAGGGTACGTCTTGTGCTGCTGCTGAAATAGATGCACCATCCTGTATTTGCTTCTGGATTATCTTCTTCATGTACTCAGCTACACTACTCTGTGCAGAACTAATATCTCTCTGCTGTGTGTCTTGCTGTGTAGTTACAGTACCACGCCCTGTCATAGCACCTAAGCCCTGTCGTTCTACTACAGGTACTTCAGGTAAATCTTTATAGAGATCTCTAAGTAGGATGTTTTCTATCTCTGACATTTTTATTATACCTTCAAAGTTGATCAGGGTTAGTATGAGTAGTAGTAGCACAAGCTTTCATATGCTTATCCAAAGCCCAGAATGTTGGATATACCTTTAACTAAGATAGTACCTGCTGACTTGGATAGCATATCACCCCAAGAGCTACCGCTACTAGACTTACCTTCTTTAGCAATTTCAGCTACTGCTATACTTGCGGATCTATCTAGAGCATTATCTGACGTTCTCCATGCCCAGTCCATTAAGTCACGCTCTTGCTGCCATAGCTCATTAAGACCACGCATAGTCAAGTTATTAGCAGCCATTACTTCTTGCATGTTAGACTCATTAAGTGCAGCAGTATTGGCAGTGGCTACACTCTGACGCCACACTGTGTTAGCTTGTGCTATAACGAGTTCATTCTGTGCATTGAATATGTCACGCTGATTACCAAGTTCTGCTTGGAACTTAGTCATTGTGTTCTCTTCACCTGCATTGAACTGCTCAATAGCGTTAGCCTGTGCAGCGTTAAACTGTTCTACTTGTGTAGACATGCTAGTAAAGAACTGGTTAACTTGGTTGATATTCTCAGCGTTGAACTGTAGCTGTGCATTCTCTGCAGACTGATCTGAGAAGATGCTCTGCACAAGAGACTGAGCCTCAAACATTACAGTTTGTTGTTCATTATCTAAGTTAGCCATATCCATTTGCAGGAATGCAGAGGCTTGCTGTGCTGCAGCCTGTTGACGATTATCTAAGTTAGCCATGTCTAGCTGTGACATAGATGCTACATCAGCCATCAGCTTAGCTTGCTTGTTAGATAAGTTAGCTAGGTCTACTGTCTGAGCTAGTTGAGCATTCTGTAAAGCACGAGACTGCTCTGCTGTGAAGTTCATATTAGCTATCTCAGCAATACGTTCTGCAGTAATCACATTAACTTGTTGCTTATTAGTTAGCTCTTGGCCTTTCATAGCAGCTTCAATCTGAGCATTAGCTAGTGCTGTCTGCTGACGATTAGAGAGGTTCTCTACGTCAATAGTCATTCTGTTGCCCATGTTAAAGATACGAGTTTGCTGCTCGTTGTTTAACTCAATGCCTCGCTCTGTGACTTGGTTAGATACATTGAATAGTGCAGTCTGTTGTTTGTTATCTAGTACACGCCCTTCCATAGCAGCCTTAGCTACGGCGTCCTGCATAAAAGCCTGTTGACTATTTGTTGCCTCTTGCATGTTAGCTTCAAAGGCTTGGGTGCTTTCTATCACAGCCATCTGCTGTTCGTTAGTTAGCTCCTGACCCATCATGGAAGCCTGTACTTGTAAGTTAGACAGAGCTGTTTGCTGTGCATTAGACAGGTTAGCTAAGTCTACCTCTAAGTTCTGCGTACTCTTAAGCAATGTAGTTTGCTGTCTGTTAGTCAAGTTGATGTCATTCACTGCAGCGTAACGTGCAGCATTAGCCAGCGCTACGTTAGCACTAATGCTTAACTCTTGACCCTGCAACGCTGACTTGAACTGTGCCATAGCAAGCACAGCCTCTTGCTCATTAGATAAGTTCTGCAGTTGTAGATTAGTATTGTTCATGCTGTTCTGAATACGTACAGCCTGTTCCGTAGACAAGTTAGATAGCTCAAAGTTCTGTGCTGCTGCTGCGTTAGCTAGGGCTACAGCCTGTTCATTACGAACATTCTCCATGTCCATTGCAGCAAAGGTAGACGCATCCTGTACAGCAATAGGTAGAGCACTCTCAATGGTAGCTTGAGCAATAGCAGCCATAGCCATAGAACTACCAGATAGACCTCGTGCAGCCATAGCAGCATTAGCTTTACGCAGTGCGCCAGCAGCCCATGCAGGTGTGCCATCATTGAAAGAAGCCATAAGCTTCTCCATCTGAAACTGCACTGTAGAGTTTGCACTCACTGTACCTGTAACAGATTTAGCTTCTAGTTGCTGGCTAAAGGTTACGGTAGCAGCCTTAGCTGTAGAAGCATCATTAAGAGCCTCAAGTGTTTTAGCTGTAACGATAACCTCTTCACTATTAAGGATCTCATTAATGTCAGCTATCTCTTCTGTACCTACAGTAGTTTCTTCTGCAGTTACATCTGGTACGTACTCTGATTTTTTCTCTTCTGCTGTAGCGTACTCATCAAACTTAGTAGCGTCTTCTATTACAGACTCTTCTACTTTAGCTACTTCTGTTGGCGGTAAGTTATAGTCTACTTCCGCAGTAGCTTCTGGTGTTTCAGTAGCAAACTCTGCAGCCTCAATCTCATCAGGTGCTTCTGCTGTAACGTCTACGCTCTTAGTGTACTCATCAAATAGTGCAGCAGTAGGTGTTTCACCAGCATCAAGAGATCTCTTAAGTTCAGGTATCTGACGTATTACATCTAGAGTTTCTGCATCTAGGTCTAACTGAGATAGCTCATCAGATGACATGCTCTCAGCTTTCATGAGAGATTCTTCTGATGGTGTACCTGTAGCTGCAGCTAAGTTTTCTAAGGCTGTCTTTACTTTAGTTTGTGATGTTACAGCATCATAAGTCTCAGCAGATTCAGACTTAGCGTCCTGTTCAATCTGAGCCTGACGCTGTTGTAGTTTTTCAAAGAAGTTTGTACGTACTGTGCTCTGCTCTACAGATAGACTAGTCGTAGGCAATGACATAATTTCAAATGGAATGTCAGGCAGAGGATACTTTTCATTAAGCTCTTCATCAGTGAACTTGTTCAAGTAAGCCATAGTAGCTTTAACTGCAGGGTCTTCTACTGCATCTGCTGCTGTAGCTTGTTTAGTTAACAGGGTTGCAGCGTTAGCTACCTTACCTGTAGCACCATCAATAAGTTGACCATCTTTAATGTCAAGCCCATAGACTGTAGGCTGTGATAGAATACTACTAGGAGTACTAATAGCTTTACCTAAAGCCTCACCTGTAGAGGGTACATCTGTAGTCTCAAACTGTTTCTGCTTAGTGGATAGTGAAGCTTGCTTATTTGTAGCATCTAGCTCCGCATCTTCTACAGCCTTTACAAGTTGATCATATCCAGGATTATCTTCAGGAACACCACTGAGTGCTTTCTGTGCCTCTGTTAGTGTAGCCATAGAAGCAGAGTAGTCTGTCTGTGCAGTATCTAAAGCGATAGCAGCCTCAGTTACCTCAGGAGTAGCTGTACCTTGAGACAGTACAGTTGTAGGTATAGTATTCTCATCTGGACCTACTGTATCTCTAAGATCAGGTTGATTATTTATATTAGTTGTGTTTGTTTCTTCAGCCATATCTTATTATCCATTCACTACTTCGTTAAGACCCCAGACCATTGCACCAATACCACCTAAGAATATTATTACACCTATTGCTAAAGATATACCCCAGAACAACTGATCTCTTTTCTTCGCTTGTAATTCTAACGCATCTTTATGTCTTTGTCTAGCCGCTGCTTGCTCTTTTACAACTAAATCCCACATTCCTGGTGGTCCAAACAATCTACAAGTCTGCCTTAGCTCATCCATCGCTTCTTTGTGTTTCATCTTAGCTTGGGCTATAGCGAAGCCCTCCTCTTCAGATGAGCTTAGTCTACCCAGTGGACCTTTATGCTTTCCATTTTCAGCTAATTGTATCTCACTCTCTAGCTTGGCTAGTTCACCAAA
>Ga0224501_10000862_pt1 | contig 23451 bp, 22 predicted proteins | sample SF_Oct11_sed_USG_4_FD_169105 | JGI IMG/M metagenome (GOLD analysis project Ga0224501, IMG submission 169105) | Sediment microbial communities from San Francisco Bay, California, United States - SF_Oct11_sed_USGS_8_1 | ecosystem: Environmental > Aquatic > Marine > Sediment | place: USA... | reverse complement strand
CGTGAGGGGTGAGGTGTGAGCACACAACGGAAGAAGCCTGTCGCTACAAGCCTGATACTTCAAGGGCTGATGCTGGCAGTCCTGATGTATGCCGTCTCGGGGTGCAGTGGATGGAAAGTCTCAACCGAATCGTCTGTACACTTGCCACGGTATACCATTCGGTCCGTTGCGCTGGTGCCGTTTACGGCGATCGCGACGCCGCAGGCTCGGGATCAAGGCAACTTCTATTTTTCAACGCCTCAGGGTGCGCGCCAAGAGGATATGTCTTCGGCCGTTCCTTCCGATGTGGCACATCGATCCAGGCAGTCCGTGGTTGTCCCGGCCTATGCCGCGGAGCGAATTACAGAGTTGTTCTGGAAGCGTCTTCAGGCGAGAGGGGATCTCCAGATCGTTCCGCTTGGTGATTCATTACAGGCGGCGGCTGCTGAGTCGAAGGATTCCGAGGTGCCACCGGAAACCGTTGGTGCATCGATAGCCACGAAGCTCAAGGCAGATGCTGCCATCATCGGCTTGGTCTCGATGTATCAGGAACGGGTCGGCAGTCGGCTTGGAGCGGATCCTGCGGCGGCCGTCGGGTTTGAGGTGAAGGTGGTTGCGGCGGATGGGCGTGTGCTCTGGGTCGGGAATTATTATGAGCGCCAGCGGCCCATGACAGAGGATTTTCTGGGGTTCATTCAGCGTTCCGGTATGTTTGTGACGGCAGAAGAATTGGCAGAATATGGGATTGATGAGATGTTGAAGGAGTTTCCTTTCGGCAAGGGACGTAGACAGACCTATGATCATTCTTCCAGCAATTGATTTGAAAGATGGCCGCTGTGTCCGGTTGCGCCAGGGTGATATGGCAGCGGAAACAGTCTATTCAGATGATATTCGAGCGGTGGCGAGAAATTGGCAGGAGGGCGGCGCTCAGATCATCCATGTTGTGGACTTGAACGGCGCGGTGGATGGTGAGCCTCGCAATCTCCCGCAGATCGAGTCCGTAATCGAGGCGGTGAATGTCAAGGTTCAGGTGGGCGGAGGAATCCGGAGCATAGATACCGTGCGGCAGTATCTCCAGGCCGGAGTATCACGTGTGGTACTCGGTACGGCTGCGCTGACGGATCGGGCGTTTCTTGAACAGGCCTGTCGGGAATTCCCGGGCCGTATTCTATTGGGACTCGATGCGCGTGACGGGCGTGTGGCCGTGAAGGGCTGGACGACGGTGTCGGATGTGAAAGCGATTGATCTGTTGAAAGAAGTATCCGACCATGCGATCGGTGCGGTGATCTATACCGATATTGCTCGTGATGGCATGTTGAGTGGACCGAATATTCAGGCGTTGCAGGAAGTCGTCGCCCATTCGTCATTTCCGGTTATTGCCTCGGGGGGGATCAGTCGAATCGAAGATCTCCTGGCTGTTCGAGCCCTGGGCCCTCAAGTCGAAGGTGCGATTGTGGGCAAGGCGCTGTACGACGGAAAACTCGAGTATCGGGCTGCTGTGGCAGCCCTCAGTAAGGGGTAAGGAGTTAGGGGTGAAGGGTTAGGAATAAGCGGGAAGTGAGGAGTGAAGGGGAGAAGGCATTCACGCATCCCCCTTACTCCTCACGCCTAACCCCTCACCGATTGTGAGAGATGTTGACCAAACGAATCATACCCTGTCTGGACGTGAAGGACGGTCGTGTCGTGAAAGGCGTGAGCTTTGTGTCGCTTCGTGACGCAGGCGATCCTGTCGAGGTTGCCACGGTGTATGATCGTGAAGGCGCGGACGAGCTCTGTTTTCTCGATATTACGGCATCACATGAGAATCGGAAGACCATTCTTGATGTGGTCGAACGGACGGCTGCACGCGTCTTTATGCCGGTAACGGTTGGAGGCGGTGTCCGCACCCTGGACGATGTTCGAAACCTATTGAATGCCGGAGCGGACAAGGTCAGTATCAACACGGCGGCGGTAGAGCGTCCGGAATTCGTAAGGGAAGCGGCGGCGCGATTCGGTACGCAATGCATCGTCGTGGCCGTGGATGCCAAGCGTGTGTCCGGTGAAAACAGATGGGATGTGTTCACCCATGGCGGGCGCAGGCCGACAGGTCTGGATGCGGTGGAGTGGTCGAAGCGGATGGAAGAATATGGGGCGGGTGAAATCCTCTTGACCAGCATGGATGAAGACGGACAGCAGCGTGGCTACGACATCGGACTGACAGCTGCCGTGTCTGACCGGGTGGTGATACCCGTCATTGCTTCAGGGGGAGTCGGGACGTTGGAGCATTTGTACGACGGGTTTATGAAGGGGAACGCCGATGCCGTCTTGGCTGCGTCGATTTTCCACTTCAGAACCTTTACGATTCAGCAGGCCAAGGATTATTTGAAGGGGCGCGGTATCCCTGTGCGGTCAATGTTCGGGACGCAGGCGGCATAACCAGATGAGCCAGGAAGTGACGACGCAGTTTACGTTCGATGAGCAGGGCCTGCTCCCGGCCGTGGTACAGGATTGGCTGGATGGCTCAGTGTTGATGGTGGGGTATATGAATCAAGAGGCGATCGCCAACACGCTCGCCAAGAAGACGGTTCATTTTTGGAGCCGGTCGCGCAAGCGACTATGGGAAAAGGGCGAGACGTCAGGTCATACGCTGCATGTCAAGGAGCTCTTTGTCGATTGTGATCGCGACACGATTTTGGTCAAAGCCCAACCGGTCGGACCGACATGCCACACGGGTGAGCGGACTTGTTTCTATTCCACGATCGACGAACAAGGCCTGATTGTCAGGTCGGATCGATCGGATCCGGCAGGTGGGATTTTGGACGCGGTGTTACGGACGATTGTCCATCGGCGAGAGCATCCGCAAGCCGGATCGTATACGACGAAGCTGTTTGAGGGGGGGCAGGATCGGATTCTCAAGAAAGTCGCGGAAGAGGCAGGCGAAGTGCTGTTGGCCTCAAAAGGCGGTAAGAAAGCCGAGATTGTGTATGAAGTGGCCGACCTGCTGTTCCATACTCTGATGGTGTTGGGCTACCATGATGTGACCGTGCAGGACATTTATCAGGAATTGGGTCGGCGGTTCGGCAAATCCGGTATAAGAACGGAGACGTAAACGTCCGAATACCAATCTGCCGGTGAGGTCATGATGAGCGACTGTCTGTTTTGCAACATTGTGGGAAAAAAGATTCCGGCTAAGATCGTCTATGAAGATGAGCAGGTCGTCGCGTTCGACGACATCCATCCCCAAGCTCCGGTTCATACCTTGGTGATCCCTAAGAAGCATATGGTTGCGATACAAGACTGTGTTGAGTCGGACCAGGCGCTACTCGGACATCTTTTACTGGCATGCTCAAAGGTCGTGAAAGTAAAGGGCTTATCGGAGTCCGGCTCTCGTATTGTCGTCAATACAGGTCGTGACGGCGGGCAAACCGTGTTTCATGTGCATCTTCATGTCATGGGAGGGCGGCAGATGGGTTGGCCGCCCGGCTGATCGGCTATTCCTCGAATTGACAGATTTTCCGATCGTCTGATAATCTTACCGGTCTTTTATCCCGACACATCAGAACCGACTCGTCCGGTCGTGCCAGGCGGGAATGTAGGAGTCACGACTCTCGTGGGCCATGGTTTGATTTCCGACGACATCATCAGCCGGATCAAGGAACGAGTCGATATTGTCGACATCGTGAGCCATCACGTGTCTTTGACCAAAACCGGACAGAACCTCAAGGGCTTGTGCCCATTTCACCAGGAGAAGACTCCTTCTTTTACGGTCAGTCCATCCCGACAAATTTTCCATTGTTTCGGCTGCGGTGCCGGGGGGAATGTCTTTACCTTCCTCACTAGGGTGACCGGCGCGAGTTTTCCGGAAGTCGTGGGTGATCTTGGCAGGAAAGTAGGGATTGAAGTTTCCGAGGCCACCACCGGCGGAGGGCCGCACGCGGGGCAGTCGCATAAAATCGAACAGCTGAATCAGGCTGCCGCTGCCTGGTTCGTGAAGAATTTGCGTGACATGAGAGTGGGGGCTGCCGGTCGAGAATATTTGAAGCAGCGAGGCATTGAGCAGACGACGATCGAGCGGTTTGGGATCGGTGTTGCGCCGGCTGAATGGGATGGGCTGCTCAGGACGCTTGTCAAGCAAGGATTCGCCCCCGGGGATGTGGCTGCAGCGGGACTCGTGATTGCGCGAGACGGAAGCGCCGGGTTTTATGACCGATTCCGAGGCCGGGTCATGTTTACGATTACCGATTCGCGCAAACGCGTGGTGGGATTCGGGGGGCGTGTTTTGGGCGAGGGTATGCCGAAGTATCTCAATTCTCCTGATACGCCGCTTTTCAAAAAGGGACAGACGCTTTTCGCATTCGATCAAGCGCGTGACGCCATCGCTCGGACCAAGACCGTCATCATCGTGGAAGGGTATTTTGATGCCATTGCGCTGCACCAAGCGGGGTTGGCCCATACGGTCGCCACATTGGGCACCGCCTTGACACCGGAACATGTCCAAGCTCTCCGTCGTTTCGCCGACCATGTCGTTCTACTGTTCGATCCCGATGCGGCCGGGGTGCGGGCTGCGCTCAGAGGGCTGGATCTCTTTGTGAATAGCGGATTGGACGTCAAAGTTGTCACATTGCCGTCGGGAGAGGACCCCGATACGTTTGTCCGGAAGGAAGGGATCGGTGCATTTTCGGAATTGGAAGCGGCCGCTCCTACTCTCTTGGATTATGCGTTGGACCATACGATCAGGCAGGCCGAGACCGGTTCATTGGAGGGACGGATTCGGAGCGTGGACGAAGTGCTACGGATCATTCAGAAGGGCGAGCATCCGATCGAACGGGAAGAACGTATTAAAGTCGTGGCGGAACGGCTGGGAGTCAATGAGCAGCGTCTGATTGAACGGTATCCGGCGTTCCACGCGCAGTCCAAGCCGGGCCAGGCGATACAGAGGCCGTCTTCCGGCAGTTCGAGCGGCGTCGCAGTCTCCTCTTTGTTCAAAGGCGCGCCTGAAGAGCGAGATCTTGTATTGCTGTTGCTGCAGGGCAAGTTGTCGGCTGATGATGTTCGGCGGTTGAGGCTTGAAACCTTAACGGTCTTGCCGGGTCGTAAGCTGGTGGAGTTGGCATTGACGTGCCTGGAACGAGACGGGCGGATCAGTCTCGATGCCTTGATGGAATCAGCGGTGAACAATCCAGATTGCGGCGATCTCGCGACGGAATTTTCTGTCCGGGACGATCATTTTGACGATGCGCCCGTACATATCAAGGCGTGCTTGGATCGTCTCGATCGGAAATGGGCGGAACAGATTCTCCAGGGCCTCATCGGCCGATTAAAAACGGCCGAACGGGCGGGACAAGTGGAAGAAGCACGGATGCTGAACGTGCAAATTAATGAATGGCGGATCCGAAAAGCCGGCGCACCCCGTGCCGGTACGGTGTCCTTGGTGAAGGAGTAGACATGTCGAAACAGGAATTGCTCGGAGAAGTAAAAAAGCTGATTGCGATCGGGAAGGAAAAGGGCTTTCTGACTTATGACGAGCTCAACAGCACCTTGCCGGCTGAAGTCGTGTCTTCCGACCAATTCGGCAGCATCATGACGATGTTCGGCGAAATGGATATTGAAATCGTCGAGACATCGGACGGAGAGCAGGTTCGGAAACGGTCCGATAACGGCGAGTTCGGTGATGACGGCGACGAGGGGGACGGGGATTCCGAAGAGGAGAATGAGAAGGCGATCGATCTGACTCCCGGCGTGCTCAGTCGGACGGATGATCCCGTGCGATTGTACCTCAAGGAAATGGGTAGTGTGGCGTTGCTGAGCCGCGAGGGCGAAATTGAAATCGCAAAGCGGATCGAAGAGGGGAAGAAAGATATTGCGTCGGTGATCTACGGGATGCCGATGACGATTGAGTTCGTGCTGAACCTGCGGGATCAGTTGAAAGACGCCACCATCGATGTGCGTGAAATCGTTCCTGCGCAAGAGCAGGAAGAAGAATTCGACGAAGATCAGCAGCCGGTTGAACGGGATTATGAAGAATTGCGCGTCAAAACGTTAGACGCCCTTAACGCGGTGCGGAAGGTTTCGCTCAGCCTGAAGGCGATGGTGGAGAAGAGCAAGCATGTCGGCTCCGATCCGGTCAAACAGAAGAAGTTCAAGAAGCAATTCGATGTGGTTCGTCAGCAGGTCGTCGATAAAATCGAGTCCGTGAATCTTCACGGGGTGCTGAAAGATCGGATGGTGCAGCGTGTGCGTGATCTGGCCGTTCAGATTCGGTCGGCCGAGCGGGAAGCGACGAGTTGCCAGCGGCGGATCGGAATCAGCGGGGAAGCGGGTGCGGAGCAACTGAAGAAGTTATGTCGGACCAGGCAGGATTTCCTGGCCGTTAAGCGAAAGACCGGTTTGTCTGAAGATGCGCTGCATGAGATCAAAAAAGTGTATCAGGCCGCCAAGGCCAAGATCCGCCAACTGGAAACGGACGAGGCATTGGTTCCGGCCGAAGATATTAAGGATGCCGTTAAACACCTCGATGTCGCGGAGGAAAAGGTTAAACGAGGCAAGGCCGAACTCGTGGAAGCGAATCTTCGCTTGGTCGTCAGTATCGCCAAGAAATACACCAATCGAGGTTTGCAGTTCTTGGATCTGATTCAGGAAGGTAACATCGGTCTGATGAAGGCCGTGGACAAATTCGAGTACAAGCGCGGATATAAATTCAGCACCTATGCGACATGGTGGATTCGCCAGGCTATTACGCGGGCTATCGCCGATCAGGCCCGGACGATCCGGATTCCGGTTCACATGATTGAAACCATCAATAAACTGATCCGTACGTCGCGCCATCTTGTGCAGAAGCTCGGCCGGGAGCCCCTCCCTGAAGAAATCGCCGAACGTATGGATTTGCCGTTGGATAAAGTGCGGAAGATCCTCAAAATCGCACGTGAACCGATTTCGCTGGAAACGCCAATCGGCGAAGAAGAAGACAGTCATCTTGGCGATTTCATCGAGGACAAGAAAGCCGTCTCGCCGCTGGAAGCCGCCATTCGGTATGACCTCCAGCGACAGATCAACAGTGCGTTGGAGACCTTGACCCCGCGGGAAGAGAAGGTCTTGCGAAAACGATTCGGGATCGGAGAAGCCACCGATCATACGCTGGAAGAAGTCGGGCAGGATTTCGAAGTGACACGCGAGCGTATCCGGCAGATTGAAGCCAAGGCGTTACGAAAATTGCGGCATCCGAGCCGTAGCAAGAAACTCAGAAGTTTCGTCGAAAGTCTCTAGCCGGCTATGTCGGTTCGGCCAAGACTTTCACAGGATGGCCGAAAGGCCGTCCGGCAAGGCCGCAGCGAGCGAAGAGGTGAAGGCGTACTTGGGGGTTGGACGTTGAGCCTCTGAGCGAGGCGAGAACGCCGCCGGCGGGCTTTTTCGCCATCCTGCAGGTCTGATTTGACTCCGAGTCAAAGGTCGGCCTAGAATCCGCCGAGACTGAGATAAAGGTCGAGGCTGAGGTCAAGGGCAACGTCGAAGAGAATCGGTGTTCCATGTTCACGTCTTGACCGCGATCCTCGCCTCATCCTTCTCCAGCGGGGGCCCATAGCTCAGGTGGTTAGAGCGGCTGACTCATAATCAGCTGGTCCTAGGTTCAAGTCCTAGTGGGCCCACCAGCCTGGGCAGAAGTCCTAAATGCATTCTTGCGAATATCCGCTCAGAGAGGAAGGGCACGTTGAGTCATAAGTTGTCTCCGCTCCTTGAACTGCAGAAATTGGATCTTCGGATCATGGGGATCACTGACATCCGCCGAAAAATTCCCGAACGACTTGCCGCCGCAGAAGCTCCTCTGCGTGAGGCCTCAAAAATATTGAGTGATGCAAAGGCGGCGGTCGAGGCGGTGGTCAAGGAACGGCGCGCGCATGAAAAAGACTTGGAGATGCATGAAGCCCAGACGGAAAAGATGAAGTCACATGCCGCGAGTCTGAAGACCAACAAGGAATATCAGGCACATTTGTTTGAAGTCGAACTGGCGAACAAAAAGCGAGGGGATTTTGAGGAGAAGATTCTTATCTGCATGGAACAGGTTGATCAATTGCAACAAGCGGTGGCCAAGACCCAATCACAGGTCAAGAATTTGGATGCGACGTTTGCCCAGGAAAAGAACGAGCTGAATGAGCAGGAGCGTACGCTGGCTGCCGAGTTGGCAGACGTCGAAGCCGCATACCATGAAGCCGCCGCAAAGGTGGAGAAGAGTCTGCTCGAACGGTATAACCAGATCAAAGCGTCGCGCAAAGACCAGGCATTGGCGGCCGTGAGCGGCGGCTTGTGTCTCGGTTGCCGTCTTCAGATCCCACCCCAACTTATCGCGCAAGTCAAACGGTCCGATGACCTGCACGTGTGCCCCTACTGTCGCCGCATGTTGTATTGGGAAGGCGAGCCGCCGACAGAGACCTCCTCTGCTCTCAGTGAAGCGAGAAAATCTGATATGGAAATGGGCGAGTCGGTCTAGCCCGTCAGCACTGCCTGTGTCGTCTTAAAGTGCAGTTTGGCGACGGTGTCCAATCGTTCCTGCCCGTGCTTTTTCACGATCATCTTGGCCGCCAGTTCGACCGAGGGAGAGGCGCCTTTCGGGAGGGTGGTGCCGACTTCGCTGGAGAGGCGCTTCAATCGGAGGAGGAATTCGGCGCGTGCCAGAATTGAGGCGGCAGCGACCGCCAAATCCGACTCGGCTTTGGTCCGTTGCTCCAGCACGATTTTCTTTCCCTTATCTTGCAACGCGTTCAGAATCAATCGCTCGTCTCCGAATTTATCGGCGATCGCCCGTTCACAAGGCACACGTTCGAGAAGATTTTCCAGCGCCTTGGCGTGCCCCCAAGCCAGCAGGCGGTTGAGGTTGCGGATCTTCGCGTACAGTTCGTTATATTTCTGCGGGCCGATCGCGATTACACTATGGGGGCAGATGGCTTTGATATCCGGCGCCATTTCCAGAATGCGCCCGTCGGACATTTTTTTACTGTCGCGCGCCTGCATCAGCGCCAACTCCCGCTGCGTCGTCGCATCAACAAAGACTGCCGCAATGACGAGTGGGCCAAAGTAGTCACCCTTGCCGGATTCATCGATTCCGATTCGTTCGATTACTTGTTCGGATCGGCCTGCCGCCATAGACGGACTCCCACTGGAAAAATACTGCCGGAGCACGGTACTCTAGCAATCGGTCCCGATAGGGTCAAATGAGTCACCCGCCTCCGCAGGATCCTGGGGATGGGAAGCCGTGGATGAACGTGTAGTGGGTGCTGTTCCAAGTTTTGGCGAAGGAGGACCCGTTTCGCCAACTTAGTGAGGTAAGTACAGGTCGGCGAGGTGTCGCTGAAGACTTGAGGGAGGCCACGGCTGGTAATTTGTGGTGCTCCACAGATTGATAGGTGTGATATGTGGATGAAGGTGGACATGCAAGCCGGACGACGTTTGACGGCCGCTGTAACGGTGGCCGGCCTTATTTTAATGGGAGGTATTGGTTTGACCGGTTGTCAGACAAACCCCTATACCGGTCGTTCGCAATTGCTGATCACATCGGTTGATGAGGAAATGAAAATGGGCGCGCAAGCCTATGATCAGATCAAAGGCGACCCTAAAGTCATCGTATCTCAAGATCCCAGGGAAGTTGAGCCGGTCAAGCGAGTGGCGGCGAGAATCATCGAGGCGGCTAAACGGTCGAAGTATGCCGAGATGGCCAAACAGTTTCAGTGGGAAGTGAAGGTCATCAAGGATGATAAGACCGCGAATGCCTTTGCGCTCCCCGGAGGGAAAATTGCCGTGTACACCGGCATTTTCCCCATGGCAAAAACTGAGGCTGGGTTGGCCGCAGTGATGGGACACGAAGTGGTGCATGCCTTGGCGCGACATGGAGCGGAGCGGATGAGCCAGGGACGCCTGACCGATGCCGCATTGGGAGTGACCGGAGCGGCGATCGGAGCCGGGAGTCAGAATCCTCTTCTTGGTCAGGCAACGATGGCAGCATTGGGAGTAGGAGCAAAGGTCGGCGTCTTGCTGCCGTTTAGTCGGAAACATGAATCAGAAGCCGATTATGTGGGGATTCTTATGGCGGCTGATGCCGGCTATGATCCTCGTGAGTCCATCGCACTCTGGGAACGGATGGCTCGGGCGTCCGGCGGTGGGCAAGCGGAGTTTCTCTCGACGCATCCCAGCCATGGCACCAGAATCAATCAATTGAGGATTTGGATGCAGGAAGCGATGTCTATCTATCAGAAAAGATCTCCTGTCCCTGCGTTGGTTTTGCCTGCCATAGGAGGTCGATAACCTCTCAGATCTTCGCATGTCGGAAGGAGCCGGGGTGCGACTCACCTGGTGCGTCGTATTTGATGGCGCAACTCCGGAATGCCTGGTGTATGTGTGAGCCGTCCGCTCGATCTGAGCGGACGGCATTCCCATTGTCGTTCTTGCTGCGGCATAGCCCCATTCTTTATACTGACGAGTGCGGCTGTGAAGGCTGGGTGATCGCTCGATGCTTCGGTGTCGAGAGGAAAGTCCGGACTCCATGGGCAGGGCGCTGGGTAATTCCCAGGCGGAGCGATCCGACACCAGCACCACAGAAAACAAACCGCCGATGGCCGATGTGACGGGATATTCTCTTGATCACTGAGGCTCAGGTAAGGGTGAAACGGTGGGGTAAGAGCCTACCGCGGTGGTGGCGACATCACCGGCAGGGTAAGCGTCGCCCGGTGCAAGGCCAAATAGGAAGACATTTACGGGACGCCATGTGCGTGTCGTAAGCCGACTGGCCCGGTCGAGGTCTTCGGGTAGGCTGCTTGAGGTTTGAGGTAACTCAAATCCCAGAGAAATGATCATCCCCGTGAAGCGGGCGACTGCTTTGCGGGACAGAATCCGGCTTATAGGCCTTCATGTCCGCGCCTAAATATTGAGTACCATGCGTGACAGATTTCACCATGAATCCACTCATCGGCCCCTGCTCATCAAGGCAGGACCTATTGACCCTTTTACCGACAGAATGGTACGATCTTAAATCTTTCCTATTGATTTCTCAGAAGTTTCTGAATGATTGCGGAACCGTTCCTCCGTTCGTGAGTAACGGTGTATCCGGTGGTCTAAAACACACTGCCATACCGGACGGTCCGCGGTTCTGTGATTGGAGGATGCCGCTATGAAACTCACAGGCGCTGAAATTTTTATCGAATGTCTGAAGCGTGAAGGGGTCAAAACCGTATTTGCCCTTCCCGGCGGCGTCGTCCTCAAGATTTTCGATATGCTTCACCAGCAAAAGGATGTCGAGGTGGTGCTGACGCGCCACGAACAGGGCGCGGGTCATATGGCCGAAGGCTATGCGAAAGCTACCGGTAAAGCGGGTGTGTGTCTTGTGACGTCAGGTCCAGGCATGACCAACGTGATTACGGCGTTGGCCGATGCGTATATGGATTCCGTGCCGTTGGTCTGTTTCAGTGGTCAGGTCTCGACCAGCTTGATCGGTAACGATGCATTTCAAGAAGCGGACAACATCGGGCTGAGTCGTCCCTGTACGAAGTACAACTTTCTGGTTAAAGACGTGAACGATTTGGCAGGGACTATCAAGGAGGCCTTTTACATTGCTACGACCGGCCGCCCGGGGCCGGTGTTGGTCGATATTCCCAAAGATGTCTCCCAGGAGGTGGCCGAGTTTACTTATCCGAACTCCGTGTCCATCCGTGGCTATAACCCGACGTACGAAGGGAATAAGTGGCAGATCAAACAGGCGGCTGAGGCGATCACGAAGGCGAGGAAGCCGGTGTTGTATGTGGGCGGCGGTGTCGTATTTTCCGGCGCGTCGCAGGAACTGATTGAATTGGCGGAGTTGACCCAAATCCCGGTCGACATGACGCTTATGGGACTGGGGGCATTCCCCGGCGAGCATCCGTTGTCATTGGGCATGTTGGGCATGCACGGGACATATCAGGCCAATATGGCGATTCACTATTCCGATCTCGTCATTGCCATCGGTGCACGGTTCGATGATCGTGTGACCGGCAAAGTTTCGGAGTTTTGTCCTCATGCCAAAGTTATTCATGTCGACATTGACCCGACGTCGATCAGAAAAAATATTCATGTCGATATCCCGATCGTCGGCGATTGTAAAACCGTGCTCCGTGAGTTGAATCACATCCTTCGCGCGACGGTAAACGGCGAGCAAAAAGAGCTTCGGAAGCCCTGGTGGGATCAAATTCACCAGTGGAGTCAGGCGCATCCCCTGAGGTACCAACAAGATACGGATGGGCCGATCAAGCCGCAGCAGGTGGTGAAGCGGCTCTATGAGCTGACGAAGGATCGAGACCCGATCGTGGCGACGGATGTGGGGCAGCATCAGATGTGGGCGGCGCAATACTTTAAATTGGCGAAGCCGAATCGGTGGCTGACCTCGGGCGGGCTTGGGACCATGGGGTTTGGATTTCCTGCGGCCATGGGGGCGCAAGCCGCCTTCCGTGATCGCCTCGTGCTCTGTATCGCCGGTGACGGCAGCATTCAGATGAATATGCAGGAGATGGCGACGGCGGTCGTCAGTAAACTGCCGGTGAAGATCATTATTTTGAACAATCGATTCCACGGCATGGTACGGCAGTGGCAGGATCTCTTCTATAACGGGCGGTATGCATCGAGTGATTTGAGCACGACGCCGGACTTCGTGAAATTGGCCGAGGCGTACGGAGCAGTCGGGTTGCGGGCCGAGAATTTTGCCAATCTCGACGATGTGTTGAAAACAGCCTTGGCGACCGAGGGTCCCGTTATCGTGGATGTGCCGACGTACCGATATGAAAATTGTTATCCGATGATTCCGGCCGGTGGTTGTAATCACGAAATGATTCTTGAGGATCCGCCGGAGTTAAAGGAAAAGCAGGCAGGGGGCAAGACAACGACGCCGAAAGATAAAGACACTGTGTTAACGGCATAAGAGCATGCAAGTTGAGAGTGATGAATTGAGAATTGAGAGGTCAAAACTCAACAGTCTCAACTCTCAATGCTAAATTCCCGAAGGGACCATGGAACATATTATCTCGGTTACGGTTGAGAATAAATTCGGTGTCCTCTCACGCGTCGCGGGGCTGTTCAGCGGCCGTGGGTTTAATATCGAAAGCCTTTCGGTCGCCCCCACGCTTGACCCGTCGATGTCGCAGATGACGATTGTCACGTCGGGCGATGACCGCATTATCGAGCAGATCGTCAAACAGTTGAACAAACTGATCGACGTCATTAAGGTCGTGGACCTGAATGAGACGGAATTCGTCTCACGGGAGACGGTGATCATCAAGGTCCATACAAAAGTCGAAGACCGGGCGGAGGCGCTCAGGATCGTGGATATTTTCCGGGCGAACGTCATCGATTCCACGCCGAGCACCTATACGATCGAGGTGTCCGGCGATCCGAAGAAAATTGAGGCGATCATCAATTTGTTGCAGCCGTTGGGGATCAAAGATTTGGTTCGTACCGGACGGGTTGCCGTGGCACGGGAGCCGATTCGGCCGGCTATGGTGCAAGCCAAGAGGGCGGCACGCGAATAGTCACATCATGAGAATAGATACGTCGGCATGCGATAGTCACATGCCTTGTTGAAGGAGTGTACATGAAGATTTATTACGATAAGGATGCGGATGTTCAACTGATTCGAAATAAAACAGTGGCCGTCGTCGGTTACGGCAGCCAAGGCCATGCTCACGCCCTGAATATGAAAGAGAGCGGGGTGAATGTGGTGATCGGTTTGCGTGAAGGGGGCTCGTGGAAAAAGGCGGAGCAGAGCGGGCTGAAAGTGATGCCGGTGGCTGATGCCGTACGGTCGTCCGATGTGATTATGATTCTTGCGCCTGATGAAGCGCAGGCCGCCATTTACCGGCAAGATGTGGCGCCGAATCTCAAGGCGGGATCGTATTTGGCGTTCGGTCATGGGTTCAACATTCATTTCGGGCAAGTCGTGCCCCCGGATTCCGTCAATGTCTTTATGGTGGCGCCTAAAGGACCGGGTCATCTTGTCCGATCCGAATACACGAAGGGCAGCGGAGTGCCCTGTCTGCTTGCGGTTCATCAAGATCCCAGCGGCGATACCAGGCAGGTGGGGTTGGCCTATGCGAGTGCGATCGGCGGAGGTCGGGCCGGCGTGATCGAAACAAATTTTCGAGAAGAGACCGAAACCGACTTGTTCGGGGAGCAGGTGGTCTTGTGCGGGGGGCTGTCGGCGTTGATTCAGGCCGGGTATGAAACCTTGGTTGAGGCCGGATATTCTCCGGAGATGGCCTACTTTGAATGTTTGCACGAAGTCAAACTCATCGTGGACCTCATCTATCAAGGCGGCATCGCTAATATGCGCTACTCGATCAGCACGACGGCCAAGTACGGAGACATCACGCGAGGTCCCAGGGTCGTGACCGAGCAGACGAAGCAGGAAATGAAAAAGATTCTCGGGGAAATTCAGAGCGGGCAGTTTGCCAAGGAATGGGTCTTGGAAAACCAGGCCAATCGTCCCGTCTACAATGCGTTGCTGGCCAAAGGAGAGGCTCATCCGATCGAGGAGGTCGGGGCAAAGCTTCGGGCGATGATGCCGTGGTTAAAAAAAGACCAGTTGGTCGATCGAGCAAAGAATTAGGTGAGACTATCTATCTCGGTTGTGCTTCTCCGGCGGATTTCGTAGGGAATCGGTTCGGGCGTCTTCGGGGATCCGTTCCCGAAGTGTGGTGGTCGAGTCTGCAGCAGCCCGGCCGCCCCATGAAGCAGAGAAAAGGGAGGGGTTGTGGTCGATCGTGCGGTTGGCATTCCATTTGCGAAAGAAGGAATTCCTTTCATTGCGATTCCCGCAGGGGTTATGCTGGTGTCAGCCTGGCAGGGCTGGTTCATTATTGCGGGTGGAGCGGCGCTTCTCACCGCCTTTGTCGCGTGGTTTTTTAGAAACCCGGCCAGAGTGATTCCGAAGGATCCTCACCTCATTGTCGCACCGGGCGATGGGAAGGTCATTGCGATCGAGGAAGAGTTCGAGCCTCGGTATCTGAAGGAACGTGCGCTTCGTGTGACGATTTTCTTGAACGTCTTCAATGTTCACATCAATCGGATGCCGTGTGATGGAATGGTTGAAGAGGTGCAGTATCAGCCGGGGATGTTTCTGGTCGCCAGCAAGCCCGAAGCGACGATCAGAAATGAGCAGAATGCCTTAATGATTCGGACGGTCGAAGGCGTGAAAGTGCTGTGTGTGCAGGTCGCTGGCCTGATCGCCAGGCGTATCGTCTGTTGGGCGGCTGCTCAGGATCGAGCGATGCGGGGTGAACGGTATGGGTTGATTCGATTTGGGTCGAGGATGGACACGTTTCTTCCTTTGGGGACGAATCTGAGAGTATCCGTCGGGGATCGAGTGAAAGGCGGGGAAACCATTCTTGGAGAACTACGATGAAATCCGGATCATTTAGAAACTCATTCGGCAAGGATAGTAAGCGGCGTAAGGCCGCGATGCATTTGATCCCGAATCTGTTTACGACCGGAAATTTGTTCTGCGGGGTCTATGCGATTCTCTCGGTATTTAACGGCGAGTATCTGGCGGCAGCCATCGCGATTCTTGTTGCGATGATTTTTGACGTGCTTGACGGGAAGTCTGCTCGATTGACCAACAGTACAAGCCATTTTGGACTGGAATATGATTCACTGTCCGATGTCGTGTCGTTCGGTGTGGCTCCGGGGCTTCTCATCTACTCTTGGGCATTGAGCGGATTGGGGACATTCGGAGTGGCGGTCATGTTCGCGTACGTGGCGATGGGGGCGGTGAGGCTGGCCCGATTCAATTCAACGGTGACGCTGTCAGACGGGAAGTACTTTACCGGACTGGCTATTCCCGCTGCGGCGGGGGTTGTGGCGTCATTGGTTGTATTCGAACACTATGCTGTTCACATCGTGGAAGAAGTCAAGCCGATCATCGTCTTGTTTCTCACCCTCATGCTGTCGTTCTTGATGGTCAGTACGATTAAGTATCGGAGTTTCAAGGATCTCAAGTTTAAGGGTCCTCAGCAAATCACGTATTTGGTGTGGGGGATCCTCGCCTTGATGATGGTGGCGGCGTGGCCACAGGTTATGCTATTCGTGGTATTTGCCGGGTATGCGTTGATGGGGCCTGTTGAAAAGATATTCTGGTTGCTTGCGAGAGTGATGGGGAAAAAGACAGCGGGCAAAACGGAATTGGCGCCGCCTGAAGCAAAAGTCTAGTGTGGTCAGGCGGTAGCCTGTGAGGCTGTTACGAATCGGTAATGTGACTCTACGCGGCTGAGACGAGGAGTAGTAGGCGGGCTGTTTAGCATGAGAGAATTGGCGGGTGGTGCAAGCCAATCTAAATATCGCCGAACTCGCCTCCGAGCCTGAATCCGTGAAATCCGAGTAGTGGATTCCGCCTGGCCCACGTCATGGGCTGAATGAAGGGTGCGAGCAACCTCGGTTGTTCGGACCAAAACAGGGTGGTACCACGGAGTGCGTGAAGCCTTCGTCCCTGACAGCAACAAGGGATGAGGGCTTTTGTGTTTTTACAGACTGTTGAAAACGACTGCAGGCTGCGTTCGCCCGATCCGTGAAACCTGAAAGGTGAGACGGAAAAGGTGAATCGAAGACTTGCCACGGATTGTGAGTTCCGAAACCGTTTATATGTAAGGTTTCGCGGCTCAAAGGCAACCGTTTTGAACAGGCTGAATCAACAAGGGGTGAACGTATGACACGCATGATACGGATTTTCGATACGACATTGCGGGACGGTGAGCAATCACCCGGAGCCAGCATGAACGTGGAAGAGAAGGTCATGGTTGCCAAACAGCTGGCGCGTCTCGGCGTGGATATCGTCGAAGCAGGATTTGCGTATAGTTCGCCCGGTGATTTCGAAGCGGTACATCGCATCGCTCAGGAAGTAGAAGGACCGACCATCTGCAGTTTGGCTCGCGCCCGTCCTGAAGATATCGATCGGGCATGGGAGGCGTTGAAAGGGGCGCCCAAAGCCCGTATCCATACGTTTCTTTCGACCTCGGATATCCATTTGAAATATCAGTTTAGGATGACGCGTGAGGAGGCGAAAAAACGAGCGGTCGAAATGGTGCAGCGTGCGCGCAGCTACGTCGATGATGTGGAGTTTTCACCGATGGATGCGAGTCGGTCCGACCCGGCGTATTTGTATGAAGTCATCGAAGCCGTCATTGCGGCCGGGGCGGGAACGGTAAATATCCCGGATACGGTCGGCTATGCGGTACCGCAGGAGTTCGGTGCATTGATCAAGGGAATTTGTGATCAGGTGCCCAACATCAATCAGGCGGTCATCTCGGTGCATTGCCACAACGATTTGGGTGTTGCGGTTGCGAACAGTCTGGCTGCAGTGATGAATGGGGCCGGTCAGGTTGAATGCACGATCAATGGGATCGGAGAGCGCGCTGGCAATACCTCGTTGGAGGAGATCGTGATGGGGCTTCGGACGAGGAAAGATTTTTATCACGCCGATACGCAGATCAAAACAGAGGAAATCGCCAAGACCAGTCGTTTGGTCAGCAAGATTACGGGCATGGTGGTGCAGCCCAATAAAGCTATTGTGGGAGCCAATGCCTTTGCGCATACCTCCGGTATCCATCAGGACGGCTTGCTCAAAGACAAGACGACCTATGAAATTATGCGTCCGGAATCGGTCGGTCTTGTTGAAAGCCGAATGGTAATGGGAAAGCTCTCCGGGCGGCATGCCTTCCGGCAACGGATGGAGGAACTTGGCTATACGTTAAGCGATGAAGAACTCAATCATGCCTTCGAGCGGTTTAAAAAGTTGGCCGATCAAAAAAAAGAAATCTATGAAGAAGACCTTGAGGTCATTGTGTCGGAAGAGCTGGCCAAGATGGTCGAGCGGATCGTGCTCAAGTCGTTTCATATCGAGAGCGGAACTGATCGGACTCCGACGGCGACGGTGGAGTTGGAAATCGATGGGAATCTGGTCAGACAGTCGGGGACGGGAGACGGTCCGGTCGATGCGGTGTATCGGACGATTGCGTCGATGACGCAAACCAAGAGCACGTTGCTGATGTTTGCCGTCAACGCGATTACCGGCGGGACCGATGCCCAAGGGGAGGTGTCTGTGCGTGTCCAAGAAGATGGGCGAACCGTCTCCGGGCATGGTGCGGATACCGACATCATTGAGGCCGCTGCCAAAGCCTATCTCAATGCGCTGAATAGGTTGGCCTATATGGTATCAAAGCAGGCAGAAGGCGGGCAGAAGGTCCGCTTGATTTGATCGTTCCAGCCGGGCTAGAGTGAGCTGCTTTGGCTTCGGATGGCCGAAGAGGCCTCTCGTATGTTCAAAAGAACCCTTGCAAACTGCCGAGAATTTCTTGCCGGAGACCACACGGTTCTTCGGGAGTTGATCCATCCGGCGAAAGAGAAGGTTGCGCTGGGGTACAGTGTGGCCCACGGAACGCTTGCGGCCGGACATCGCTCAAAACGGCATGTGTTGGCCTCATCCGAGGTATATTACTTTATTGCGGGTGAAGGCCGATTTACGATCGATTCGGAGATGTGTTCGGTGGAAGCGGGAGCCGTCGTCTATGTGCCGCCAGGGGGCGAGCAGTTTCTTGAGAACACAGGAACCTCGGACATCGAATTTCTCTGCCTGGTGGATCCGGCCTGGCGGATTGAAGACGAAGCAGTATTGGAATAGGACAGAGGCTGAAGGTACGACAGGAAGGAGTATGTAACGTGAAGGCCAAGATTGCGGTACTTGCCGGAGACGGAGTGGGACGTGAGATTATTCCTGAAGCAGTCAAGATTCTGAAAGCCATTGGGGACAAATACCACCATACATTCGAGTTTACGTCGGCCGATATCGGTGGACATGCGATCGATAAGGTGGGGGTTCCGTTGCCCAACGACACCCTGGCCCTGGCGAAACAAAGCGATGCAGTGCTGCTGGGGGCGGTGGGAGGTCCCAAGTGGGAGGGGTTGGACTACAGCATGAGGCCGGAGCGTGCGTTGCTCGGGATTCGCGAAGCATTGGGGCTGTATGCCAATCTGCGCCCCGCAAAGGTCTACGCGAATCTTGTTGATGCATCGACATTGAAGCGGGAGGTCATCGAGGGGATCGATATCCTGGTGATCAGAGAACTCACCGGTGGAATCTATTTCGGCCGCCCCAAGGGTATTGAGCCATTGCCTGGCGGCGGGGAGCGTGGGGTCAACACCGAGGTGTATACGACAGAGGAAGTGCGGCGGATCGCTAAGGTCGCGTTCGAAGCCGCACAAAAGCGGCGGAAAAAAGTCATGTCGGTGGACAAGGCCAATGTGCTGGAATCGTCCGAGTTGTGGCGAAAGGTGGTCATCGAGGTCCATCAGGATTATCCCGATGTCGAATTGAGCCACATCTATGTCGATAACGCCGCCATGCAATTGGTGCGCAACCCGCGGCAGTTCGACGTGATGTTGTGTAACAACATGTTCGGCGATATCCTGAGCGATGAGGCGGCGATGCTGACCGGCTCGATCGGGATGTTGCCGTCCGCGAGCGTCGGGGCCAAGGTGGGTCTGTTCGAGCCCATCCATGGCAGTGCACCGGACATCGCCGGTAAGAATATCGCCAATCCTATTGCGACGATCGCCTCGGCCGGGATGATGTTGTCCTATGCGTTGCAACTTGATAAAGAGGCAGAGGCTATTGAGCGGGCTATCGTGAAGACGCTCGATATGGGGTATCGGACCAAGGATATCCAAAGCCCAGGGACACAGGTCGTCGGGACGGTGGAAATGGGAGACGCCATCCTTCGAAATTTGGATTAGAGGAATTCCGTATCGTCGCCATGGCTCCTGTTCTTCATTCATGGGTTATTCGCACCGTTGCCGGTACCGGTGATCCTGGCTATGCCGGAGACGGTGGGCCATCGGGCCGGGCCTGTCTCAACGAGCCAAAGGGAGTGGCAGTTGATGTTCACGGCAACATTCTGATTGCTGATTCTGAAAATCACGTGATTCGACGGGTTGATCGAGCGACAGGTCTGATCTCGACGGTCGCAGGTGTCGCCGATATCGAGAGCCAGGTGGAGCACGTTCGACGGGATGAAGACGTTCCCTCGCCCTTGGGTGAGGACCCCTTTGCCGACATGAATCCTGCTCTGCAGAATTATGGGCAACAGGCGGATTTAAGCGGGACGGTACGCTATGTCACGACCGGGACGGTCGTACATGATCGATTCAGCGGGGACGGAGGCCCCGCGGCCGACGCACGCCTGAACTTCCCGACGGCTGTGGCCGTGGATGAGCAGGGGAATCTGTACATTGCCGATACCATGAATCATCGTGTTCGTGTCGTCGATAACGGGACCGGGATTATGACGACGCTTGCCGGAACCGGCCAGCCTCGATACAGCGGTGACGATGGCCCGGCGGTTTCCGCAGGGCTTAATGAGCCGGCGGCGCTCGTACTCGATGGGAAGGGCACGTTATATGTGGCTGATCAGAGCAATAATCGCGTGCGAGCCATCGATTTAAAGACGGGGCTTATCCGCACCGCCGTCGGTACGGGGTCGGCGACATATAACGGGGATGGGATTCCGGCTACGGATGCGGCAGTAGCCGGGCCGAGCGGGTTGGCCTGTGCAGACGACGGGACCCTCTTTATCGCCGATACGTTTAATGGAAGGATTCGTGCGGTCGATCCAGGTACGGGGCTGATTCAGACAGTTGCAGGGGATGGCGGTCAATATCGATACGAGGGAGAAGATGAACCGCCGTCGACCAGCTTGTCCAGACCATCCGGAATCGCAGTGGGGCGGGACGGTGACCTCTTCCTTACCGACTCCGACAATCATTTAGTGCGTCGATGTGATCGGCGCACCGGGATGTGCAAACGAGTGGCGGGGTTAGGAATCACGGACTTCGGTGGAGACGGGGGAGTTGCTGTGAAGGCCGGCCTCAATTATCCGTTTGGGATTGCGGCCGACGGGCAAGGGCTGGTGGTGGCGGATACATTCAACCATCGCATTCGGACAATCGTCCCATAGGTATTCGACAGAGACGGGAGGCAGGCTGGTATCCATGCTGAAAAAGAAATCTTCTTATGTGATGGCGATTCTCGGAGCCACGGGTGCCGTGGGAAAGGAAACGTTAGAGATTCTGGAGGAGCGGAAGTTTCCCCTCGCGTCGCTTCGTCTCTTCGCCTCAAAGCGGTCGGCTGGGGGGACGATGTCGTGTCAAGGTAAGGAATGGACAATCGAGGAGCTGACCCCCGAGTCCTCGTTCGCCGGTGTGGATTTTGCGTTGATTTCGGCAACGGATGCGATCAGCCGTGACTACGGACGGAAGCTTGGTGCGGCAGGTGTTGTCGTGATCGACGACAGCGGCGTATTTCGGATGGAACCGGATGTGCCGCTGGTGGTGCCGGAAGTCAATGCACATGCATTGGAGACAATGCCTCGGGGCATCGTATCTATTCCCAACTGTACGACAACCCCCTTGGTGATGGCGTTGAAACCGCTACAGGAAGCGGTCGGGGTGAAGCGCGTCGTGGTGACGACCTTTCAGTCCGTTTCAGGCACCGGCGCAGCGGCGATGGATGAGTTGATGGATCAAACGAAAGCGCTGATGTCGTTCCAAGATGTGAAGGCGGAAGTCTATCCCTATCAGATTGCATTCAATTTGCTGCCGCAAATCGGTTCAATCAATGACGGTGGAGACTGCTCGGAAGAAGTGAAAATTGTAAAGGAAACCAGGAAAATTCTCGGTGCGCCGTCGCTTCGTGTGACGGCGACGACGGTGCGTGTGCCGGTGCTGCGTTGCCACTCCGAGGCGATCAATGTCGAATTGGAACAGCCTCTGACGGTCAATGAGGCGAGGGCGGCGTTGGCGGCCATGCCGGGCGTGACGGTGTTTGATGACCCGGTGAAGAAACTCTATCCGATGCCGCTGGATGCAACGGGGAAAGATGATGTGTATATCGGTCGAGTGCGCGAGGATGAATCGATTACGAACGGTCTCAATCTCTGGGTCGTGTCGGACAATCTCCGCAAGGGAGCGGCGCTCAACGCGATTCAAATTGCCGAATGCCTCATAAAGGGGTAAGCGGACGCTGAACCCACTAGGCTGAGGATAAGAACGACCATGGTCAGGCAGCCCCGACATGGTGCCGTGAGAAGTCTGGATATACGCAGATGCCGGAATGGGCCACAATCGGCAAGGTTTTGATCGGATTTGGGCTTATGATTGCCGGGCTGGGACTCTTGCTGGTTTCGGCGGACCGCGTTCCTGGACTAGGCAATCTCTTCAGTTGGCTGGGGAAACTCCCCGGTGATATCTCCGTCAAAAAAGAACATTTTAGTTTTCACTTCCCCATCGCTACCAGTATTCTTCTCAGTATTGTTCTCAGTGTGCTGTTCTATATCTTTGGATGGTTTTTCCGACGATGATGAGACGATGGTTCTGCATCAGTTTGGCATGTGTGGCTGTGGGGGCCTGGGGTGTCAGCGTGTCTCCGGCCTCTGCGTCGTCCTCGATCCGTGTATTATTGGCCTCGAATGTCCAGCGATTGGACGTACGTGCGGAACAGATTCTCTGGGTCAGAGATGATCGAGATCGGGCACGGTCCTACCAGAAAACTCTCCGTATCGAAGTACGTGGGCGCACGCTGTTGTTGAACGGAGCTCCTGTCGCCGGTGGACAGGTGACGTTACGCGCCGGTGAACGGGATCTCACCCTCCAACTCCCGCGGCAGACCGGTAACGGGATGTCATCCCAGCCTGGTCAGGAAAAAGCCCTTCTGCAAGTCAGTGGGGTCATTCAGTTGATCCACAAAAATAAAGGTCTGCTGGTCGTCAATCATGTAGATTTGGAAGAATATGTGAAGGGCGTCGTGCCGTCCGAAGTCAATTCATCATGGCATCGCGAAATGTTGAAGGCTCAGGCGGTCGCAGCGAGAACCTATGCCTTGTATCAGCACATGTTGAACTTCTCGCGAGAGTATGATGTGGCCGCGACCATTCAGGACCAAGTCTATAAAGGCCGTCAAGGTGTGGATGATCGTGTCGAAGAGGCGGTCGAGTCAACGAGGGGATTGGTAGTGACCTATCAAAATGCCCCGATTTACGCGGCATTTTCCTCGACGGCTGCCGGCCTGACGGAGGATGCCACGGTTGTGTGGTTAAAGGATCTGCCCTACTTGAAAGGCGTCGAATGCCCGTTCGATCTTGCCTCGCCCTATTACCAATGGAAAGCGTCCTTTAAGATCAAAACGTTGGAGAAGAATCTCAGGCAGTTGGGGTTCGATGTAGGGACGATTGCCACGCTGACCCCTCTTACCCGTAGCCGGTCCGGTCGTGTCGCCACCCTTCGTCTCTTGCATTCCAAGGGGGAGCTTATTTTACGAGGAGAGGAGCTGCGGAAGGCGGTGGGCTACAGGGTTGTGCCCAGTACGCAATTCACCATCGACTCGATCGGCGATGAGGTCATGATGTCCGGGTATGGGGCTGGACATGCGGTGGGGCTGTGCCAATGGGG
>Ga0224501_10000861_pt1 | contig 23452 bp, 21 predicted proteins | sample SF_Oct11_sed_USG_4_FD_169105 | JGI IMG/M metagenome (GOLD analysis project Ga0224501, IMG submission 169105) | Sediment microbial communities from San Francisco Bay, California, United States - SF_Oct11_sed_USGS_8_1 | ecosystem: Environmental > Aquatic > Marine > Sediment | place: USA... | reverse complement strand
GCGGTGGGATATTGTCGTTGCGGTTTTGATCGCTGTGGCTACGTTGTCACTCATCCCGTCACATTGGGATAGAGCATGATGCGAGGCATGCATTACCTCGGTTAGGGAACCGAATTTCTGCAGTAGCTGTTTGGCTAGGGGCTTCACATCTCGCCGCGGGATTGCCTGAAATAACAGAAGCTCCAATAGCTCGTAATCTTGCAGGGCATTGGGTCCGGAGACGACAAAACGCTCTCTTAATCTCTGGCGGTGGCCTTTATAATGAGGCTGTTCTTTCAAAATCTTTTTTTGGGTCGTCTGCACGATGATATCACAGGTTTTCCACGGAGTTATGCACAGATCCTAATATGACGAAAAATCGAGGCGGATGCAATTGAAACTATTTTTTTCATATTTTAACCATAAGGCGGCTTTGTATAGCCTTTCGGGGAGAGGGTGAATATCTCGAAGCCCGTTTCGGTGACGGCGAGGGAATGTTCAAATTGCGCAGAAAGGGATCGATCACGTGTAACTGCCGTCCAGCCATCACTGTTTAAAACCTTTGTAGCGTAGTGGCCTGCATTAATCATGGGTTCGATTGTAAAAAACATGCCCGGTTCAAGGATAGTTCCTGTGCTAGGTTCGCCGAAATGCATAACAGAGGGCGGGGCATGGAAGCTCTTGCCTAAACCATGTCCGCAGAAATCCCTTACGACAGAAAATCGTTCTTTCTCTGCGACCTGCTGAATGGCGTGTCCGATATCGCCTAATGTAGCTCCGGGCTTAACGGCTTCGATACCGGCCATCATAGAATCATAGGTGACATCAACAAGGCGGCGCGCTTTGACAGGAATTTTGTCACCGACCAGAAACATGCGTGATGTATCTCCATGCCAGCCATTGAGGATTACTGTGACATCTATATTAACGATATCACCATCACGCAGCTTTTTATCGCTGGGAATGCCGTGACACACAACATGATTGATCGAGGTGCAAATCGATTTCGGGAAAGGCGAGGGGCCTGCGCCCTGATAATTCAGTGGCGCGGGGATCGCGCCTGCTTTGAGGGTATAGTCATGACAAAGTCTATCCAGCTCTTCCGTGCTGACATCCGGCACAACATGCCCGGTGATCATGTCCAGTACTTCCGCCGCCAGCTTGCCTGCTTTGCGCATGCCTTCGAAATCGGCAGGGCTCTTATGCAGCTCAATGCCCTCAACGGTAAATTCATTTAATGGGTTTAAATTTATGCCTGTTGTCATTTTTATTATTTATAGCCTATATTTTTCAGATCACTGTTACTTATAGATTTATTATATAACTGTAAAGTTTGAAGGGTAAAATGATAAACTCCACGGTTCTTAACCCGTGGAGATTTGCAAAAAATCTTGCTTTTTCATATTGTCCCATGATACAACGCGGACCATTGAAAAAAATATAGAACCATTATCGGTGATAAAGGAGAAAACGATGAGTAATAATATGAAACAAAAATTTGCAGCAGTGGCCCTTGCCGCGTTTACCACATTTGGATGTGTATCAATAAAAGAACAAGTTACAGGTGTAAGAGATGGCTTCAAAGGAGCCTTGAAAATGGCGAAAGGACCAGGCGAAAATGCAACAGACAAGGAAAGAAAATGTCACGAGATGGCGTCGGATGGCGTGTTTATGAGCCTTGCAATGAGTGGAGGCATCGGCGGTGCCGGGGGTGCTGCTCTTGGCGCAGTTAGCGGAGGAAGTGTTGTAAAAGGAGCCGCAGGCGGTGCAGCTTTAGGGCTTGGCGTCGGCATAGTAAGTCAAGGCAAGGTATATCTGGAAAATTATAAGACGTGTATGGAAAAATTTGATGAACTTAGTATATTACATGAAAAATTTATGAAGTTTCAGGAATCGGAAATGAAGTCGAAAAGCGGTCAGGGCCCACAAGCAGAGCCTTCTACCCCTTAAAACCAATAAGATCGCGACAGACGCAGGCAGAGATTCTACTAAACAAAACCGGAATACGACCTGCGCTGAGCGCTCTTTAATCTCTTACGGATTTAATTCCTCGCCTCTTCTGGGGCGGGGTTTTTTATTTAAACGACTATAAACACACAAGACTAATACGCACCGTCTCGCCGGAAGACCACATTTAATGTCTTAACCATAATCACAATGTCCCCCCAAAGCGACCAGTTTCGCACATACCAGTTATCCCAATAAATCCGGCGTTGAAAGCTGGTATCGTTACGCCCGCTGACCTGCCATAATCCTGTTATGCCGGGCTTTACTTGTAAATAATGACTTAAATCCGCACCAAATAACTTCGCTTCGTGTTTTAGGATCGGGCGTGGGCCTACAAGTGACATATCACCTTTTAAAACATTCCAGAACTGTGGTAATTCATCAAGGCTGGTTTTACGGATAAAAGCAGCGGTTTTTGTTGTTATACGAGGATCGTGTTGTTTGAGTTTGTGGTAGAGTTCCCAGTCGGCCTTGGCTTGCGGGTCACGCTCTAGAAGGTCCTCCAGCAAATGGTCGGAGTTTGGCTCCATTGTTCTGAATTTCCAGCATTTAAAACGGTTACCGCGAAAGCCAATTCGCTGGCCACCATAAAAAACTGATCCACCCTGACCTTCGGCTTTGAGCATAATGGCAATAAGCAGCATAATCGGCGCAAAAATAATCAGAGCGTTAAGGGAAAACACAATATCTACCATCCTTTTTATAAAGCGTCCGGCAAGTGGCAAGTCTGAGTTTTTCGCGTGAAGCATCATGACATTATTGCCAAAAAACTGTTTTGGAACCATTTCATTCATATTAACAAAATTAGAAATAGGCGGTACGAGTGCATATAGTGCTTTTTTCTTATTCAGGAACTTGATAACGGCATCACGTTCTTCCCCGCGATAAGTCCCTAAGGAGAAAATAAAGAACGTATCAAGATGGTTTTCGATATAATTTGTATAATCAAATTTTTCACGAATTATTCTGATATTGCGGTAACACCGTGGGAGAATTTCCAGATCAAAGTTGCTGTCATCTGTATCTCTGATATAAATTTCCCGGACATCATAGCCTGTATAGCGGTCGGCATTAAAGGCAAAGAGCGTATTAACAATGGTTTCAACGCTTCCGATTAGAACAGTAGGAATTGTCCATAGACCTGTCCTTTTGCATATATGATAGATCGTTTGCCGTGAGGCAATAATAAAGAAAAACACATAAACCCAGCTAAAGGTAATTAAGGACCTTGAAACTGACATTTTTAGGGCAAAGCGTGTAAAACCATCAAGAACCAGAGCAATAAAACAAATGATCAAAACACTTTTAACCATTGACCACCAAGGCTCCCGCTGGGTGTAATGCCCTTTGACATAGAACATGAATGAAACAACGGGGCATAACCAGAGGAAGAAGGGGGCTGTGATGTCCTGATATCCCAATAAAGGTTTCGAGTGAATTTCCGGATAAATAAGATCCTTTAGAAAAGGCACTGTAAAAAGGGCGCCGATAAAACCCAGAATTATGGCTACGCAATCCCCGAAACAAAGGAGTATGCTAACGCGTTCGAGTACAAGGGGTCTGGCTTGTTTATGAAAATCTTTGCTTGAAACGTTCTGGGCCATTCTTTATTTTTTTGCGTATCTCTATAAAATGGACGACTACCGCGAATATGGAAAGTATAGTCATAAATCTCCAGTATCTGCAATAAAATAACTATGCTTTTGTGTATTTTAAATAATGGAAAAATGCAAAAGCGAGCAATGTACCGACAGAATTGGCAATAACATCATAAAATTCCGCTGATCTGTCCGGGGTTAAGGACTGAACAAACTCGGCGGCAGCACCTAGTAAAATTAGAATAACACCCGCACTATAAATGATAGCCGGCTTTTTCGTCATAACAATAGGACCAAGCATCAATACAAAAGCGAGGGATGTATGCAGTATCTTATCAACAAAAAGTGGTAAATTCCCAAACGAGGGTGACAAAGCCAGATGTAAAATTACACCGGTCGACAGTCCCCAGATGATAAGAAAAATTTTTTTACGCATTGGCTACTCAAACTCCAGCTAAAGAGACAAATCAAAATATATCCTGTGATAATGACTGGTATTATCCGGAGATAGTCTCTTTTGCAGCAAGATACTTGATGATTTTTTGAGGGTCATGACGACAAGTGACCCTTTGTCATTATTGATCGAAGTGACTGACCATGACTTTATCAATTTTGAATCAGATAAAGACTTTTGTAAATCTCCTACCCAACGTGCATTAGGTAACTCTACGGTGATTAAGTTTTCATCCTTATCATAATCGATCGTAAAGTCAGTCTGCACATTAGCATCAATGACAACGCGTACTTTATCCGAATGCTCGCCAATACGCAGTTCAGTTGCAACAACTCCGTCATATTTTTTGACTGGAGCCGGGGCCTTGGGTGCAGGTTTGGATTCCTTGGCTGGGGGAACCGCAGGAACCTTATTTGCACTTTTAGGAGGTGTGCTTGCTGATGTTGATTCAGTCTTTGGCGCGCCCACATTCGGAGGCGGCCTCGGGTCAATAGGAAGCTGATTGATGCTCAGATCAGCTTCGCTTTCTACTGCTCCGCTTGATGTAATATGCTTTTGCGGAGTTGGTGTTTCCTGCAGCATTACTTCAAGTTCTGTGATTAGGTTCTGTATATCTGATTCAACAGCAGCAAGGCGAACCATAGAGGGTTTCAAACTCTCGAATTCCTTTCGTAAGTCAATGACAGCGTTTTCTACGCGGTCAAAACGTTTATTTGAATCTTTAAGTTCCTTGGAAAATAAAGTGTCGACATTTACTCCTTTCATGGGTTGTAAAACAGGCATTCCGTTTGGCATATAGGCGCTACCTGCATGTTGTTTACTCTGTGGCGTATCCCCGTATTTTGGTGGTAACGCAACAGGCGCAGTTATATTGACAGGATTATCATTATCTCTGGCCAAAAGGTCTTCTGATGATTGAGGGATTTTTACTGATTCATTGGTGGTGTTTGAATTTTGTGTGTTTTCACTGCTTTTTTGTTTCACTGATTCGCTTGTTTCGAGGTGCAAAATATTCCTTGGGCTACATCCGCTAAGAAGACCCAAAAATAGCGTAAAACACAAGCTCAGAGCTATTTTTCTGTACATGTAAAAGTGAACCAGTTGGCCCCAGAACGGGGCATAAGAACTATAATAAATACGCAGCAGAAAACACCAGTTTCAATGATATCCTGAAATATCCATTATCATCAATAGGATATTTGCTTTTTTTAGTATATTTCCTGTTGATGTGATATTTCTGCGTGTTTTGGCATGACAATTTATCTTAAATCGAAAATTAAACTTGATTGCCAGTTTTGAAGTTTTTATAATCAATTTTTCCGAGAAGAAAAATTATCAGTGTATTGAGCAATGATCAAACAATTAATCTTGATCCTATTACTAGGCTTTTTGCCATTTAAGGCTATGGCAGGTGTGACTGTCGTGCAGGCCTTAAGTTTTGGATCATGGATATCAAAAAATAATAATGCACAATACGATATCACGATTAATACAAATGGAACTTATTCATTTGATTCTTCCGGATTTATAGAAATAGCGGCGCCGCAAGAAGGCATTTTTGATATTGATGGCTTGCCTGTAAGTACGGCTATAGCCAGCGTCGTTGTGACGCAAACAATTCCGCTTTCAGCAAGTGGTGAAAATTTCCAGATGGTTAGTTTGCAGGAAGCGCATCCAGCCTCTACAACTGCCGGCGGTGTTGCGCAAATAACTGTGGGAGGAACGGCCAGAACATCAGGTTCGACTATATCTTATCTGGATAACACATATAATGGCCAACTTGAAATACAGATTAATTTTTGAATTTTACTATTTACTTTTGGGAACATAAGATATGCGTTTTATTAAATATTTTCTGCTTTTTACACTTTTGACTATTTTTCAGGCTCAGAGCGTCTACGCAGATTTGCTTATAACGCCAACGAGGGTGTTTTTCGGTGAAAGGGATCGTTTTGCAGAGGTGACATTAGTCAATGTCGGGGACAAAGCTAAAACCTATGAAATGAGCTGGAGATTTTTTAAAATGAAGGAGATTGGCCCGTCATATACGCCTGTTTCAGGTGCTATTACGGAATTCGATTTATCAAAACACATCGTATTTACACCTAGACGCGTTACTTTGCAGCCAAATGCCAAGCAGAAGATTAAGCTGGCGCTACGCCGTCCTGAAGAACCGATACCACCAGGAGACTATCATATTCATCTGGGTTTTGCGTCTCTTCCTGATCCGGTCGAGCAGGAGAGTGATAATAATGGACGTCCACATGCTATGGTGACGATTAATGTTGGTTACACCATTCCTGTCATCTTAAGATCAGGACCCGAGGATGTAACGGCTAAAATCGGAAGAATTGATATTGAACGAAATCAAAGTAGCGGCAATCTGAAAGTTATTGTTCCGGTATCACGTGAGGGTGGTCCGTATTCCATTTTAGGGCATCTTTTTGTTTATCATATCGAAAATGGCAGGGAAGAGGTGGTCGGAGAGCTTAGTAATGCTCACATCTTTCCCGAAGTGAATAAGAGGATTTTTGAGGTCGCCTTGGCAAAAGAGATATCTGGCGGGTCCCTAAAAGTTGTAGTGATGCATTATGATCTGGAGCAGCCGAGAATTTATGCCGAAGAAACATTCCCACTAAATTAGGGGGATTGTGTTGTGCTTAAGGCCGTCTCAATGATTTCATTTTTGGCTTGCTTCATATAAGCAGGGAAGATCTCTACCTTGCAGCTTACATCTCGGACAACCAATGCTTTGCACCGGTTATAGGCATCATCTATCGAGATGTTTCTTAGTCCATATCGCAGAGTATGTTTTCCAGTCTTGATGTCGGCATAGCTCTCAGGCGGCGGCACCATAGGCGTTCCTCCTATCAGGATAGGCGCGTAGCGTGTTTTGAGCTTATAGTTCACTACAGACATTAACAGGCGTGAGTTATATTCACCAAGATTGAGGACAATTTCGTAATTGCCATCCTCGAAATCAATATGGGGATGTCGTGCTTTATAATCATCGAGGTCAACTTTAACTTCACTGGGGATGTCTTCTTTGCCTCTTTCTACGATGATATTTTTACCATAAATAACGGTGCCGTCATATCCAATTTCAACGCTCTGTGGGGCCATACGGGAAAAATTAGAGAATTGTGCGCTTTTCTCAGAAACGAGTAGTAGGTAACGACCGGGCGGCACAGCAGAGAAATAATAAAATCCAGTTGAATCTGTTGTGACTGTTTGCTCAATCTGACCTTTGTCATTATAAAGATTAATCGTAATATTGCGTAAAGGTGTAGATGTTTGTTCAGTTTTAAATCCTGTATCTGTTGCAACTTCTAGGGGCTCTCGGGCAAAAACTGTTCCGTCAATTTCACCGCTTATGTGGACAGGAAATTCAACGGTTGCGACATGCCCTTTTCGTGGAAGAACCGAAACACCATCAAATCCACTGACCCAAGTTGGATCTTGTAGAGAAGACGGATCAATTTGGACATCAGTTAGTCTAAGTTCCTGCATGCGCGTAAACAGAGCAATACCGTTCTCATCTGTAACGGCCCGCCCTCCATTTTGAATGGATTTAACAGCGACACCCTCAAGTTTTTCCTCTCCGTCATTATATTGGCCATCGCCATTAGCATCAAGAAACACAAAGGCGCTGAGCATACCGTTATTACTTATATTATGGTCAAAAAATTCCAATTTATCTCTGTGTGGTTCTTTCAAAAGTCCAAAGCGTGTATTTAGCAGAGCCTGAAAGTCTTTATTGCTGTTATAGGAGATTTGAGGGGATAGGCGAATAAATCCGGCCTGCCAGTCTAGTTTAGCAGAAAATTCGTTAATCTTTTGATTATATTGTCTTTCGGCTTCCAGCGTAAAATCCAGTTCTCTGCTAAAATAGCGCTGGTAGCTGGCAAAAACACGATTTAAATCACTGTTTGGATCAATTTGGTAATCAGTCAGAAGGCGGAAACGATTGCGACCATACGTTGTTGATAAATTAGTGAGAGAGTTTAGTCGATCATCAGGTGAGCTATCACTGGATTGAAAGCTTAGCTGTTCGTTTAATGAAACACGCTTGATATTTGTGCTGAAACTGGTGCTGGCTTGTATTGTGCTATAACCTGCTGTGTTCTCGCTATAACTTGCTGAAACATTATAGCGCGGGCTCTTGCCTAGGGGCAGGGGGGCTGGACCGGTAGCACGGATTGTGTTCTTGATGCTTCCAATATCATTCGTATCCCCGTCACCTTCCGTATCAAAATTCGAAGATGTCCAAGTAAGATTATCGCTGATATCATGTTTACCGAGTGTTTTGCGGGCAACAAGTCGTGCAGCGGCTTCTCCTTCATCATCTACAGCAGCATCGGCATTTATGAGTGTCTCCATCAATGTGGTTGATATCCCTGTGCCAACAACATAGTTGCGCTCGCTTTCATGTTCGTTGGTTCTGAATTGGACAGATAAGGCGCTGGCATCAAAGAGGGGGTGCTCATAATGGGCTATTAAATTCAGGGCGCCCTTATCCTCGTCTTCGAAATTTGACCTATTAAAGGTGTGCATATCATCAACGGTAAGAGAAACATCGTAAATACCTCCTTGATTGGCAAGACGATTGCGATCAATAGGGATATAGATTGTTTCTTCCTGCTGCTCACCTTGCGGGCCGTAAAATACCAACTTGAAATTATTATCCGATCCGAATAGGTCGACATTTTCAAAAAGATAAAACCCGTCTTCATCAACTTCCTGAAACGAAATCAAAGTATCGTCCCTATATAGCTCGACATCCCATTTGGGAAAAGCTTGTCCGGAAATGGCTGTTGTCGGACTGCTGAAAGATCTCAGCGGGTCTGTATTTGTGATTCTGGCACCGAGCGTTTGTGAGGACGATCCACCAAGATCAAAGCGTGTCGAGACAACATCGCCAATTTCATACCTTTTGGCTTTTAACGGTCCAAGTAAGTCCGGCTCGACTGATTCTTGCTTGTAATTGGCTGTAACTGCGACAAGCTGGTCTTTATTATTTAGTCGTGATTGTGTTGTGAGCGTGCCATGAGCAAAATCACCGACCGTGCGCACTGTGGCAGTATGTGTGCTTATGCCCTCCTCTTGGGTGCCGCGTTTTCTGTATCCGGAATTCGTGATAACGTCCACAGCAGGTATTTCAAAAGCTTTTGGGGCATCATTTTCAATGGGTGGTAAAATAGGCTTGGGAATCTGGCGTTTTTGAAAGTTCAGTTTTCGCCTATTGTAATAATTTTCGATTGGAAGAGACTCTTCTGATGCTATTTTGAGTTGCTGCGTTGAAATAATGGCCTGAAATTCGATGTTTGTCCAATCTTCCAGATCGTTGATTGATACAAAGATATCACCGTCTTTTGTAAACGTATTCGGATTAGCCTTGAATGTGCCAAGATCCGTCTTGGCTTCCAGTGTTTCGGCATTAAAGAAAAAGTGCTTGTCTTTTTCGATGTACCAGCCAGAGGCTTTCTTTTCCTTGTCATTTACTGTAACGGAAATGGAGAGCCTTAATAGGGACGCAAAATCACGCAGAGAGACAAAAATATCTTTATCATGGTATTCAGCCATAATAAGGCCGTCAAGTTTTAGGAGGTTTGGAAGAAGTGGTTGGAAAAGCAAAAGCTCGCCGTCTTCAAGAATATTGTCTGCATTCGGGTCATTTGGATCAACCCCCGATAGTAAATGCGTATCAGCATAAGAAAAGCCGGATTTCATCTTCTTTAAAAATGAATGTGCAATAGACAGACGTTCTTGAGAGTTGAGGGCACGTGATTCGGAATTTTTTGCATGAACAGAAATAGTGATTGAAAAAAAGGCAATCGAAGTATAAATAATAATGATTATTGCTTTGAAAATCGTTTGCTTCATTTGTTAATTTTCTGCGTAAATCTGTGGATATTTTAGTGGATAAATCTGTGGACAGATTTTGAAACTCATTGCCCACAGTAAAACATAGTCTGTTGACAAAAACAAATGCTAAGTGATAAAAATGATGACGTGTGAAGGGATGGCTTGGCAAGTTAATCACATTTATTTCGTGGATTAAGTTCATATTAATAATGCGTAATCTATTTTAGTATGATATCAATGGTACACGAAAATTCACGTTACACCCTTACTGAGTAGCAGTATTTTAACTAGGGACAAAGGAGAAACCTAATGAAATGTAACACGTTCAAACTCGTGGCTGTGACTAGTGCTATTGCGCTGTCGGCAGCTGCTTCAAACTACGCTTTTGCACAAGTGGAAACTGTCAACGCAACGCTTACTACATCAAGTGCTATTACAACGACTGATGTATCCAATATGGATTTTGGCGAATGGCTGATTCAATTCGTGGCTGGTGACACGCCTGCCTTGACATTGACAAATGATGGAACGGTCTCAACAACTCAGACCGGGGCAGTTGCTAACGGATCTCAGGTTGTTAACATTACAGCATCGGCAACAGAAGGTGTGGTGAACGTCCAGACACCGGCTCCGGCGACATTGACCATTACGCGTTCTGCATCATCTGACTTTGTCGATGGTGGCTTGTCCCTGACGGATACAGATTATAGAACGGCAAATGATGGTGTTAATGCACTTGATGCTGATGCAGCGACCGGAACAGTGACAACTTTGGTTGCGGCAACTGATGAGCCTGTGAGATTTGGTGGAATTATTGCGATTACAGCGACACCAGCCGATGCTATCCATACCGCACAATTTGATGTGACATTCTCATATTAATTCTGAAGCATGCCAATGGTGCGGACGAGTTTATCCTTTGGCTAATTTTTAGTATTATCTTCTTATGAAGGCACCTTTTAGGTGCCTTTTTAAATGCCATAGTATTCCGCTCGGCAGAGTTGATAAAAAAATACACGCCTTAACCTTTTTTTCATATTACTCAGTCAAAATACAAAAAGTTCTAATTAGGTTATAGCTGCGGTTTCGTGGGTATGCTTTTCAAAGAACGCGCTGAGTAAGTTGTTTTTTTGTTAACATTGGGAGTGATATGAAATGAATAGTAATTCATTCAAACTGCTGGCTTTTTCAAGTGTTATTGCCCTTACTGCGGTGAGTTTTGAAAAAGCTAACGCGCAAACCGAGACTGTCAACGCGACACTTACTACATCAAGTGCTATTACAACGACTGATGTATCCAATATGGATTTCGGGGAATGGCTGGTCCAGTTCGTTGCTCTTGATACCCCGGCTATTACATTGACGAATGACGGTTCTGTGGCTTCTACCCAGACGGGGTCTGTTGTAAACGGATCGCAGGTTGTCCAGATCACAGCACCTGCAACAGAAGGCGTTGTGAATGTTAGGACACCGGCTCCGGCGACATTGACCATCACACGTTCTGCCTCGAGTGACTTTGTCGATGGCGGTTTGTCTCTCACGAGTACAAGTTACAGAACGGTGAATGATGGTAATAATGCGCTTAATGCTGATGCGGCGACTGGAACAGTAACAACTCTGGTCGCGGCGACTGATGAAGTTGTGAGGTTTGGTGGTGTCGTCTCGATCACAGCGACTCCTGCTAATGCTATTCATACGGCGCAATTTGATGTGACATTTTCCTATTAATAAAATGTGACCTCATAGTATATTTTCTTAAAAAGGCGCAATTTTTGCGTCTTTTTATATGTGTAAATAAAACTCATAAGTTGTTGTTCTAAAAAAGAAAAATTAATAATTTATTATAGAATTTAGATTAGATTTATCATAGACAAGAAAAGATCTCTAAGAAGACTTTTCAAGTTAATTCTGATTTTACAATACCTCTTGTGTAAATTTTTATTAACAATTTGAGCCTTCATAGGAGTATCTGAACGATGAAAGTCGATACACTGAAATTTGTGGCGTTTGTGAGTGTTGTTGCTCTAAGCACTGCAAATATAAAAAATTCTTTTGCGCAAACGGAAACTGTCAACGCGACACTTACTGTCTCAAGCGCTATTACAACAACAGATATATCCAATATGGATTTCGGAACTTGGTTGGTTCAGTTCGTAGCTGGTGATGCGCCTGTCATAACGTTGTCAAATGATGGTACTGTAGCTTCTACCCAGACAGGTAGTGTGGTAAACGGATCACAGGTCGTTCAGGTTACTGCACCTGCAACAGAAGGTGTTGTTAATGTTCGGACACCGGCTCCGGCAACATTAACCATCACACGTTCTGCATCAGCCGACTTTCCTAGCCCGGCGCTTTCTTTGGCGACAGTAAGTTACAGAACGGCAAATGATGGAACTAATGCCTTGAATGCTGATGCGGCAACTGGAACGGTGACAACTCTGGTCGCAGCAACTGATGAGCCAGTGAGATTTGGTGGTACAGTTTCTGTTACAGCGACACCTGCCGATGCTATACATGCTGCACAATTTGATGTGACATTTTCTTACTAATTCTAATGTCCCTAGAATGGAAAGACGCCTTATATTTACAGACTGGCGTCTTTTTTCTATAGATCCGGCATTTTGTATCTTTAGTTCATCCCTATGGCAGATTTATATAGATCGAGTAAATCCTCAGCCTCACGGCGCTTTTCTGTTTCCATTTTGCGCAGGCCAATAAGTTTCCTCATTGTTTTAACATCAAAGCCAACACCTTTGGCTTCTGCATATACTTCCTTAATATCTTCCATAAGAGCTGCTTTTTCTGATTCCAGCCTTTCAACACGCTCGATAAAGGATTTTAATCGTTGTCCGGCGACGCCCCCGACATCCTTGGTTTCATCGTTTTGGGGTGCTGAATTTTGTGTGTATTCAACTATTTCCTGATCTTCATTTGCAGGTAAAACAGCAAGGTTTTCGGGCATTTCAAAAGGCTCCTTTGTGTGTAATTAGGTAGAGATATGGTGCGGGCGGGGGGACTTGAACCCCCACGATCTTACGATCAACGGATTTTAAGTCCGCAGCGTCTACCATTCCGCCACGCCCGCAAAATACATGATACTTCTTAAAGCGAATAGTTTGCGCGGTCAATATACCTTAGGCCCAAAATCAGATTAATCTGTTCCCCCATGTTGTAGGGACGGAGGGTGCATTTCATTCTGGTTGTGAGTAAGAATTTTCATGATAGGCACGTCGTTTTTGGGAAAAATATTTTTTCCGATCTTAATAATCGTATCCATAATAATCACAGGCGTTTTGAATAAGCCGCTAATGACTACGGGGCTTCCGGACATAGGGTAAACATCACCATTATAATGATTAAATGTACATCCTTTCATTGAACTGGCGTGAGAAAAATCCAGTGTAAAACACGATAGAGTTGAAAAACTGCAATTTTCGATATTTGCACCAACAATATTTGTAGCTCCAAAATCACTGTGCCTGAAATTGCAGCCTTGTAGATCTGAATAGCTCAAATAGCAATTATACAAGGAGGCATGCTGGAAATCACTTTCATGTAAAATACTCTCTGAAAAATTAGTGCCGCTGAGGTTGCAACCGGTTAAATTTGCATAAGGCATATGAGCATCATCGAGATTAGCATTGCTCAAATTCTGATATCTCAAATCAACATAGGCCAGATTTATTTTCTTACTTACGGCATCTTCAAGGCAATCAACGACGGAATTATAGGGGCCAGAAAAAATTATTTTTCCGGTTTTATGGGATTTTAGGGTAATGACATTCATGGCTCTCTCTCACACACAATTATGAATAGACGCATTTGACATATATTTTAACCTACTTGTCAATGAAAATATTTAGAGCACTTTTGACGAATGCTTTGTAAGCATCTGAAATATAATATAAATACGTACATTAGGATGTTTTGATATATACTTTAGTGTCTATGCTTTAGGTTGTGTTTTTTTGGAAAAATTACCAATCAAGTGATAGGCTTTTAGTAAATTTTTTCCATGACTTGCTAAAATTGAGGTGTGTCACTAAATTCCTGTTATGGTAGACGAAGATCAAAACAGGCATGAAGAGACCTCAATACAAGATGGGCTGCGGGTCATAGCTGAAGCTATAAAAACCCTGCCTTTAAGCCCTGGTGTGTATCGCATGATTGCTGAAAATGGCGAGGTTCTTTATGTCGGCAAAGCTAAATCTCTAAGAAAACGAGTTGTATCCTACACGAATTTTGCTGCGCTGCCGATCCGCCTGCAACGCATGGTCTCGCGAACCCGTACGATGGAGTTCATCACCACACATACCGAGGCTGAAGCCTTGTTATTGGAATCTAACTTGATTAAAAAGCTTCAGCCTCATTATAATATCCTTCTTAAGGATAATAAATCTTTTCCTTATATTTTGTTGCGTGATAATCATGATTTTCCGCAAATTCTCAAACATAGGGGAAAGCAAAAAAAAGACGGCACTTATTATGGACCTTTCGCAAGTGCAGGGGATGTAAACCGGACGATTGCCATTTTACAGCGTGCCTTTTTGCTTCGTAACTGCAGTGATAGCTATTTCACGCAGCGTACACGCCCTTGTTTGCAATATCATATTAAGCGCTGCACGGCACCATGCGTTGGCAAAGTGTCATTAAAACAATATCGAGAGCAGGTACAGGGCGCTGAGGATTTCATGAATGGGAAAAGTCGGGCCGTACAAGAACGTTTCAGCAAAGCTATGCAAGAGGCCAGTAAAAAACAGGATTATGAGACAGCAGCTTTGTATCGTGACCGTATCCGCGCTCTAACAAGTATTCAGGCGCAACAGGATATCAATGTTGATGTAGGGGATATGGATATTATTGCCTTGGTGCAGGATCATGGCCGGAGCTGCGTTCAGGTTTTCTTTTTTCGCTCGGGCCGGAATCTTGGGAATAAATCCTACTTTCCACGCCATGATGTGAATGAGGAAGAAGGAGCTGTTCTTTCGGCTTTTCTTGCACAATTTTATCAATCTAAACACGTGCCGAAAAATATTCTGATAAGCCATAAGCTTGAAGATGTGGCACTTCTAGAAGAAGCTCTGGGGGATATGGTAAAAAGCAAAGTAACTATCCAGACTCCGCAGCGTGGAAAACGTAAGCGGCTCATTGATTTTGTTTCTCGCAATGCCAGCGAAGCTCTGGCGCGGCATCTGGCATCATCAGCCTCTAAGACCAAAATTCTGGAAGCCATGGCAGAATTATTTGACATGGAGGAACCGCCATCACGCATTGAAGTTTATGATAACAGCCATATTTCTGGTACAAATATGGTCGGGGCAATGATCGTAGCCGGCGAAGAAGGTTTTATCAAAAATGCATATCGGAAATTCAATATAAAACAGGCAAGCGCCTCTGATGATTATGCTATGATGCGCGAGGTTATGCTGCGGCGTTTTAAAAGAATGATCAATGAGAATAACAGTGAGGAATTATGGCCTGATTTGGTTCTGATTGATGGAGGGAAAGGGCAGCTTGGTGTGTGCAAAGAAGTGCTTGAGGATCTTGGCATTTTGGATCGTTTCACATTAGTTGCCATAGCAAAAGGACCGGATCGTAATGCGGGACGCGAAAAATTCTTTATGGATAACAAAGTCGAATTCCAATTACCGATCAATGATCCGGTTTTGCATTATCTCCAGAATTTACGAGACGAGGCACACAGCTTTGCCATAGGTTCACACAGGAAACGGCGGAAGAAAGATATGATTTCTTCGCCGCTTGATGGTATAGAGGGGATCGGAGCGCGACGTAAAAAAGCGCTGCTTTTACATTTTGGTTCTGGTAAGGCAGTTTCCGAGGCCGGGGTAGATGATCTGGAAAAAGTGGAAGGTATTTCACGTAATCTTGCGAAGAAAATATACGATTTTTTCCATAGCTAAAAGTAGATTTTCCTTAACAATCAGTGGAAAAAAATAAAATCTAATTGAATCAAAATGATGCATTTTTCTTTGAGGAAAACCCCAAATCCAGACTTGCAGGATTACGTTTTGCATGTTAGCTTTCTTACCACTCAAGCATATTTATTTGTTACCAGCGCGCGACATGATTTTAAGTTTGTGCGTAATTTTTAAATCTTATGGAAAGGTGTGGCAAGATGTTTCATCGCGTAAAATCAGAAATCCCGGAAGGTGACAGGCAGGAAAATCAGGTCCCTCAAACGGGTGTCTACAAGAAAGAGCAACCTGCACGCAGGCCATATAGTGCAATGCGAGAGCAAGAGGAAGAATTCGAACAACGGCAAGAAACTTCAGATCGAGAGGTTTTATCCACATCAGATAGTCTCGAAGAAGACGAGAATGAAGATAGCCAACAGAAAATAGAAACTATACAAACCACACAAACAGGATATAGACGCATGACACAACACACTGATTTATCTACTCATTCTCATCGCCCATCATTTGGACCGACAAGCTCATACATCCCCCCACAAGGGCCAGACACTATTGCTACATCCGGAGATCGTTGTCTGACTATTGGTCGCGGTATCAATATGTCTGGTGAGATTGAGTCATGTGACCACCTTGTAGTTGAAGGTACAGTGGAAGCTGCTCTGAAAGGCGCAAAACTTCTTGAAGTAGCCGAAAGCGGCGTGTTTTATGGTACAGTTGAGATCGAGGAAGCCACAATTGCCGGTCGTTTTGAAGGTGATATAACGGTCAGTGGCCGTTTAACACTGCACGCGACAGCTGTTATCACAGGTTCTATTGCCTATCGTGAGCTGGAAGTTGAAGCAGGTGCAATCATTGATGGTCGCATGACACCAATGAAAAAGGCCGTCGACGAAAAGGCCGTTGATAAATACCGTGCCGGTTCTGAGGCTTCTGCCATGGCTAAAACGCCTGCACCAAGAGCAAAGAAGCAGCATGTTGCCAATAATGAGAGCGGCTTGTTTACAAAGGTAAATACCCAATACTAAGTTTATGACTTCTAACCCAAGTCGTTAAAACAGAAAAACCAGGCTCGTGTAGTCTGGTTTTTTTGCGTATGGGGGCTATTAATATTTCCCAAAAACCTAAAGTGTTTTGTCGTTAAACTGGCAGATATCAATCACAGGACATTCACCGCATTCCGGTCTGCGAGCTTTACAGGTATAACGCCCGAGTAGGATTAGCCAGTGATGTGCATGGAGGCCAAATTCTTCTGGTACAACACGAAGCAAATTTTGTTCGACCTCATTGGGAGTTTTTCCTAGAGCCAGCCCTGTGCGATTGGATACACGGAAAATATGCGTATCCACTGCCATAGTGGGTTTACCAAAGGCTACATTTAAAACAACATTTGCTGTTTTGCGTCCGACACCGGGCAGGCTCATAAGGTCTTCGCGTGTATCTGGAATATTTCCATTGTAATCTCTCACCAGAATTTGAGAAAGCGCAATGATGTTTTTGGCTTTGTTATTATATAGCCCGATGGTTTTTATGTGATCTTTCAAAGGTTCTAGCCCTAAATCCAGCATTTTTTGCGGTGTATCAACGTATTCGAATAACGCCTTCGTGGCCTTATTTACTCCTGCATCGGTGGATTGTGCCGAAAGAACAACCGCCACTAGTAGCGTAAAGGGATTGGTATATTCAAGATCGCTTTTGGGCTCGGGATTGATCTCCCGTAATTTTGAAAAAAATGCCTGTATGTTTTCGGCGCTTAATTTTGACTCGCCTTTTTGCTTTGCTTTGGCCATGCTTATCCATAGCAATCATAGCAAGGCAAGTCATGCAAAAAAGAAATATCACATATGGATTTTATGAAGCGTCTTTTGGCAAGATGGTTATTGGTAAAACCGATAAAGGTCTATGTTATCTCGGCTTTATGGTGGAAGGTTATAAAGGCGATGGTCTAAGCCGCATGAAAGATTTTTTCAAAAGAGCATCTTTTACACAAGATGATTCCACCATTCAGGATTTTGCTCACAAAATTATTAAAAAGTGGGAGCAGGGCAAAGAACATGATGTTCCGCTGGATCTTGAAGGCACACCATTCCAAAAATCTGTCTGGCAAGCACTTTTGACTATTCCAAAGGGTAAGACATGCGCCTATCAGGATATTGCCAATGATATCGGAAGGCCTAGGGCTGTGCGCGCTGTGGGGACAGCAATAGGGAATAATCCGGTATCTCTTATTGTGCCCTGTCACCGTGTATTACAAAAATCAGGTGAGTTAGGAAATTATGGCTGGGGCGTAGAAATGAAGCGCGATATTCTTCGTCGCGAAGGCATCATTTTAATCTAAGATCAAAGAGAAAACCTATTACAAGTCAAGCACATCGCGCATAGAATATAACCCCGCGGGCTTTTCTTTGCACCATAGGGCAGCGCGCAAAGCACCTTTGGCAAAAAGTCTTCGGTCTGTGGCTCTGTGAGTCAATTCGATACGCTCGCCCTCCCCAAAGAAAAAGACTGTGTGCTCACCAACCACATCACCGCCTCGCGCCACAGAAAAACCGATTTTACCTTTCTCGCGTGAACCTATATTGCCGTGACGCTCATAATCAGCTAACACATCAAGATTTCCATTGCGCCCCGAAGCTGCAGCCTTACCAAGGGCCAGAGCCGTGCCGGAAGGTGCATCAACTTTATATTTGTGATGGGTTTCAAAGATTTCAATATCCCAATCTTGCTCTAAACAGCTCGCGGCTTTTTCAACAAGATCAAGCAGCAAGTTTACCCCGACACTCATATTCGCTGCATAAACAATACAGACCTCTTTTGACTTTTGTTGTAAAAACTCTTCGTCTTCCTGTGTTAAGCCTGTTGTGCCAATCACAATCGGGGTCTTGTGTTGTGCAGCCAGATTAACATGTTTTCTTGTGCCTTCTGGTAAGGTGAAGTCAATGACTACATCAGATTTTTCAAATAGCTCGCTTTCGCTTTCCATGGCAGGGCAGCCATCTGGCACATTGGAGCTATCTCTGGCCGTTCCGCCAGCTAAAAGCAAACCTTTATCCGCCCAGTTACCTGAAAGCAATTCTTTGACGATCAATTTGCCAACACGACCATTACAGCCAACAACACCAACTTGCATGAAAAATTCCTTAGGTTTTTTATAATCTTTATAAAATTTGTAAAGGCGAGTTTAACGTATTTACTCGCTTAAATCATCCCAGAATTCTTTTATCTTTTTAAAAAAGCCGCTCGACTCCGGTGAGTTTTTGTTTGCTGAGCGATCGTCGCCCATGCTGTCTGCCAGTTCCTTCATTAGATCTTGTTGCTTTTTGCTCAGGTTGACAGGGGTCTCAACAAAAATCTCGATATACATATCCCCGCGTGCTTTTGAGTTCAAAATACTCATACCTTTGCCCTTGAGCCGGAAATTCTGACCTGTTTGGGTTCCTGCCGGAATTTTAACATTGGCGCGCGTACCCTCAATCGTAGGGACCTCTATTTCTCCGCCCAGCGCAGCGCGTGTTACCGTTATAGGCACACGGCACCGCAAATTTGCATGATCTCTCTCAAATAGTTTATGCGGTCGTACATTCATCATCACATAAAGATCACCGCGCGGACCGCCACGAAGGCCAGCTTCACCTTCACCAACTAGCCGCACGCGCCGCCCTGTCTCAATGCCTGGAGGAATTTTAACTTTCAGAGTTTTACTTTTCTTGACCTGTCCCGAACCGTAACATTTCCTGCAAGGATCTTTGATAACCGAACCAGAGCCACTGCAACTCGGGCAGGTACGTTCAATCGTAAAAAAGCCCTGTTGTGCGCGCACACGACCTATGCCGCCACACGTGCTGCAACTGGTTGAGGACGTACCTTTTTCTGCGCCGCTTCCCCCGCAATTATCGCATGTGTCATTGACAGGAATTTTGATCTTGGCTTCTTTACCGCGATAAGCATCTTCTAACGATATATCCATATTATATTGCAAGTCGGAACCGCGCATTGGGCCATTGCGTTGCCGCGCACCGCCGCCCATAAGGTCGCCGAACATATCCTCGAAAATATCGGAAAATGAGCCGCCGCCAAAACCAGCACCTTGAGGTCCTCTGGCGCCGCCGCCAAAGCCGCCGCCCATAGAACCATCAAAAGCCGCAGACCCATAACGGTCATAAGCGGATCGCTTTTGATCATCTTTCAAAATGTCATAAGCTTCACTGATTTCCTTGAATTTGGCCTCGGCTTTTTTGTCACCTTTATTCTGGTCGGGATGGTATTTCATCGCCAGCTTGCGATAGGCTTTCTTAATTTCGTCTGCCGATGCGCCTTTTTCAACATCCAGAGTTTTATAAAAATCCTTGTCAGCCATTAGCGTCTTTTCCTTGGAAAGTCAAAGAGAGAAGGCCGGAGCATCCGGCCTATCCCTTTATAATACTTAGGCCGATTTCTGATCATCATCAGCTTCGGTAAAGTCTGCATCAATGGCTTCATCTTCATTATCATCAGATGTGCCTTCTACGCCGTCATTATCAGAAGTGCCTTCATTGTTGGAGCTTTCCTGTGCCTTACGATACGCCATTTCACCAAGTTTCATACTGGCTTGCATCAGAGCTTCGGTCTTTTCCTTGATCTCGGAAGTATCTTCGCTCTCAAGCGCTGATTTTAGCTCATCCATAGCGGTGTCAATCGGCGCTTTGTCATCATCCGACAGATCAGAACCAAATTCTTCCAAAGAGCTTTCAACAGAATGAATACTGCTTTCGGCCTTGTTTTTGGCCTCAACCAGTTCTTTTCTGGCTTTATCGCTTTCGGCATTTTCTTCTGCTTCCTTGACCATTTGCTCGATATCGTCATCGGACAGACCTCCACTGGCCTGAATGCGGATTTGCTGCTCCTTGTTTGTGGCCTTGTCCTTGGCAGAAACATTCACGATACCATTAGCATCAATGTCAAACGTGACTTCGATTTGTGGAATGCCGCGCGGAGCAGGGGGAATACCTACCAGATCAAACTGACCAAGCAGTTTATTATCGGCTGCCATCTCACGCTCTCCCTGGAAAACGCGGATAGTGACCGCATTCTGATTATCTTCGGCGGTTGAGAATGCTTGAGACTTTTTGGTTGGAATGGTTGTGTTACGCTCAATTAGGCGCGTAAACACACCGCCTAAAGTCTCAATCCCCAGAGAAAGAGGTGTAACATCAAGCAACAAAACGTCTTTTACGTCGCCTTGTAAGACACCGCCTTGAATAGCAGCTCCATTTGCCACAACTTCATCGGGGTTTACACCCTTATGAGGTTCTTTGCCAAAATATTCCTTCACCGTATCAAAGATTTTTGGCATGCGGGTCATACCACCGACAAGGATCACATCATCAATGTCGGAAGCCTTTAATCCTGCATCTTTCAACGCGGCTTTAACCGGATCAATCGTACGTTTCACAAGATCTGCCACAAGGCTTTCCAGCTTCGCACGACTTAAAGTAAGCTGCAAATGCTTCGGACCGGTTTCATCGGCAGTGATAAAAGGCAAGTTAATCTCTGTATTTTGTGCGCTTGATAATTCAATCTTGGCTTTTTCCGCTGCTTCCTTGAGTCGTTGCAACACAACAAGGCTGTCGCCACCTTTCAGGGTGCGCAAATCAATACTGTTTTCCTTTTTAAACTCATCGGCCAGATAATCAATAATGCGCGCATCAAAGTCTTCACCACCAAGGAATGTATCTCCGTTAGTTGATTTAACCTCAAAAACACCATCACCGACTTCTAGGACAGAAACATCAAATGTCCCTCCACCAAGGTCGTAAACGACAATCGTTCCGGACTCTTTTTTATCCAGACCATAAGCTAGCGCCGCAGCTGTGGGCTCGTTTATAATACGCTCAACTTCAAGTCCTGCAATTTTACCGGCATCTTTTGTCGCTTGACGCTGTGAGTCATTGAAATAAGCCGGAACCGTAATCACAGCCTTGGTAACTTTTTCACCAAGGAAGGATTCTGCTGTTTCCTTCATTTTTTGAAGGAGCATAGCTGAGATTTGAGACGGGGCATATTTTTCACCGCTGACCTCAACCCATGCATCACCATTATCACCTTTGACAATCTTGAAAGGCGCTTTTTCACGCATTTCCTTAACTTGTTTGTCATCAAAACGACGACCAATCAGACGCTTGATAGCGTATAGCGTGTTTTCAGGATTTGTAACAGCCTGACGCTTTGCAGGTTGTCCAACCAGACGCTCGCCATCTTTTGTGAAGGCTATCATCGAAGGCGTCGTACGCGCACCCTCTGCGTTTTCAATTACACGGGTTTCCTTGCCGTCCATAACAGACAAACATGAATTCGTTGTACCCAAGTCTATACCTATGATTTTGCTCATATCAATTTCCTTTCATTGGCAAATATATCTGCAGCCCTACAATAGGCACCGCTTCAATTCCCATAATTTGGTCCCGAGCAGGAGAACAAACCATATACGAGGAATATAACAAACAGTACCAAAAAAATCCAGTCTTTTTGCCTCCTGTATTTTTAAAACGGCTTCGTTATATGTTACTTGTGCAGTGAAATACGCTGCGTTCCATATGTTTTGCGGTATTAAAAAAAATCATTGGCAATTTTTTTATGATATAAAATCTTATGCGCGGAGATTTACTATATAAGGGCATGCAAAACAAGTCTTGATTAGGGAATTAAGAATCTTATTAGGCTTCCGTATCAATATTCCCGCCAGGCGGGGCATCACTAGGTGGCGGTGGAGGTTGACCAGAGTCACGACTTGAAACACCAACACGGGCGGGTTTCAGTATCCGGCCATTGAGAATATACCCCGGTTCAATGATCTGAATCACCGTACCGGCAGGTTTGTTGGGAATAGGGGTTTCAAACATAACTTCATGGAAGTTTGGATCAAAGGGTTTATCCAATGGTTCTATTTTCTCTATACCGTTTCTCTGGAAAACGCCCAGAAGTTCACGCTCTGTTGCCTCCACGCCGGTTATCAAATTCTTTAAATGGGCCGGATCATTAGTGTTTTCATGTGTTGAAGAATCCAGTGCGCGGCGCAAATTGTCAGCAACATTCAGTAAATCTCTTGCAAAGCTGCTAAGCGCAAATTTTCGTGCATCTTCTTTTTCTCGCTGCGATCTTTTGCGGATGTTTTCAGTTTCTGCCACAGCGCGAATCATCTGGTCTTTCATAGTGGCAAGTTGTTTTTCAAGCTCATCAATGCGATTAAGCGCTGCAGTCGAGACATCTGATCGGATAGAAGTGTCTGGATTTTGTTCAGAGTCAAGTTTTTCAGAAAAAGACTCGTAATCTATCTCTGATGCTTGAGCATTTTCATTCTGATTTGTTTCGTTCTGATCCATAGCTTGATGATTTTCCGGTTGAGCTTTCATAAAACGTAAATTCCCATTTTTTTAGTAATGCGAAACAGGGTTTTATGTACGATAAATAAATTAAGGACACAATCCCTTGTAACTGATTTCTTTTAAGCTGGAAAATACCTATTTTGCTTCTGTCGCATCTTTTTTAGGCGTTGGTTTGTTGTATACACGCTTATACCAGTCAAAGTCTTCGCCTGGGATACGAGCAGAAATATGGATATTAAAATGTTCATCTTCTAT
>Ga0224501_10000860_pt1 | contig 23456 bp, 16 predicted proteins | sample SF_Oct11_sed_USG_4_FD_169105 | JGI IMG/M metagenome (GOLD analysis project Ga0224501, IMG submission 169105) | Sediment microbial communities from San Francisco Bay, California, United States - SF_Oct11_sed_USGS_8_1 | ecosystem: Environmental > Aquatic > Marine > Sediment | place: USA... | reverse complement strand
TTACAGACTTTCCGTGGGGGGGGGGGTTATATCCTAGGGCTCTACTACTAGCTGACATCATACAGTTACACGTATGTCCTAAAATGATAATTTACCCCATATATTAGAGGTTACACTCAGTAATTTGCTGATGGCTTATCATAATTCACAGTTGTTTGATGTTAGTTGTTTGTCATTCCTGTCAAATATGTGCAAACTACTCACTCAATAATCTCCCAGTAAAAACATCAAGATCATGGGCGAAAGCACAAACCACGCTTGATATATGAGCAAGAGGCCTGGGCGTACTTTGGTGGATACCAAGAACATACACTAATTGTATAAACACAGCAGCACGGGACAGTGATATACACACGCAATATTTCGCGTGCTATCCTGATAACAAGATGAGACTTGACCAAGCAACTGCCCGGTTATAGAAAGATGTGTACCCTGCTTTACCCATAAGACAGCTTCAGCAGTCTCTTTGGGCTATGTAAAGACTTTGTACAGGCATACAGAGCAGGCAAGCTAGTCATGGGCAACTACACATCATACGTGTACAACATGTAAATGGAACTTTGGCTATCAACCTATACATAATGGTCAGAATTCTGTTGGGAATATACTTGTATACATCTGCTACCCACTAATGGGCATCTATAATGTGAGCTTTTTATGACCCTTAAACAAATGTAACCTTTCATAAATGACCATAACATTTCGATTATTGTCTCTAATTGAAGAAACTTGACTTAGAACTCCATGGTCAACACAAAGCCTACTAGCTGAACTATTCTATAGCTCTGCATGGTAGCACCATTTACATCGCCATGGCAATTATATGATTCTTTTGTCTCATGACAAAATTATCATGTTCTACATCCTCAAATTAGGAAGTTAACTTGGGCCCTGTAACTATTGTTATCACCCAAATAACATGTCAAACAAGCGGCATACAAAACTGAATCATGAAACCCCTGAGCGAATTGCAATTCAGAGAACATATGAAGATTATACATCTCTTGAAATGGAAGACCCTCAAACTGAAAAGGTATCGGGTGAAAGAATGCAATATTGTATATAGTAGCTTAGCCGATTTGAGGTTGAAACGATAGATAAGTATGGTATGTGATACGAGGTAAGTGAGAACTTACCCCGGTAAGCTTGAGTACGAAATGGCGGCTGAGACCAGTGAGTACGGCTATCGTATCCGAGACAGCCAGACCTGACAGGAAGACGGCGGTGGCCGTCCGGCGTAATGCTCGCCGCATCATCACTGTAAAAGTGAGGCTGTTTCCTACGATGGCGAGAATTACTAGTATAGGAGACATGACGATGAAGAGATATTCATTAATCCGACATTCCAAGATGGCGGAGGAGCACTCGGTGAGCTCGAGATATTCAGTTTCACGCGAGGCCGAGAGGATTCGTACTTCCATCGCACTGGTCAGTTCTTCTGTGACATTACAGTAGTGTGAGTATTCTTCTGTGTACACGGCACTGGTTACGGCTCCAATATCAGTCTGGTTCAATGATGAGATGGGCGTTATGATTGGAGAGCTAATCATCATGAATATTTAATCGGCTATTCCCATTGGCTCTTCTCTATTCTTCTGCTGAAAAATTAAAGAAACTCTTAAAATGGAATAAAATAAAACAGTGATGTAAGTGGGACTGAATCTGTGACCGCTTGACTGATCTTATCATTATTTTATAGACTTCCTTGATTTCTTAGTCAGGTTGGATTCTATAACGATCTACAAATACCAGCAGAACTTACCTTTAACTGGACCTGAATACACAACTGAGTTGAGGTCTTTCTGCAGATTGATTGACAGAGCCAGCCGATAACCAGTCTAATATGAGACACGAAACTGAGTAAGTCTATAATAGGGTATCATTATGATCCCAGAGAAGCCGTGCCTTTATAATTTACCCCCAGGTCACATTCGCGTATTCAGCGAAAGCTCCCTGATTTGTCGCAGGAAATTGATTAGGCTAGATGGCATATTGGCTGTATAAGTTTGGTCCATACTTACTCTAAATGGGTTGGTCACAGGATGGCGACACTAACTTACTGGAGAGGTCTATCATGTATCAAGCAAGCGACCATTCAGATAAACATACTTGGAGTTAATTTCCTATTCCACTAAACTTGTGCACTTGGGAATCAAGTGCTTTCCTTATTCATTTCGAAAAGGAGAACGCATGCACTAAGTGACTAGTCCATCTGAGGCACTTCTGTGAGTTCTTAACGATCACCTCTGATATAATGACGCATCTTAGTTGGTATACAATACTGCCTCATGTCATAGCTCTGAGATGAGAGAAAACTGCTTTCGGACCAAAGAAAGATCAAAGAGTAAAAGGAATACGGCTGCTTCGCTGGTCGATGTGGGGTACATCCATCATACTGGTGGCAATAGAACTAGGATCTTTACCTGATGCTTCGTTTACCTGCCCCTAACTATACCACCACACTGCTGCAAAACAGGAGACCACCACACTGCTGCAAAACAGGAGACCACCACACTGCTGCAAAACAGGAGGATAGATGAGGAGAATATAAAGGAAATAGAGATAATACTTTACAAACCGTCAACTTTAGCATCTATCTTGATAACACTATCTTACAGTACAAGTTAGTGAGAGTGTATCATGGCCACAACTGATTGTTATGTAATCTAGTACCGCCAGCTATTGAGTAGATACATTCTTAATATTACAGCCTCTCTATTGTCATTATTATATAACTCCACAGGGATTACAAGAAAGCTGAACAGGGTGGTGTCGAAAGACTGGATTTCTCAATGCGGATAGTCGTATATAAGAAGCTGCCATACAAACTAGAAAGACTAATTTACTCGTGAAAGGTCAGGGAATTGCCCACCCTTGTATTAGACTAGATAAAAATAATATTTTACGTGAATAGCCCCATAGAGAAGGATGCTCTATATTTATCATCTGGATCGGAAACTGAGTGGGTAAACGAGCATAAGTTGCTCCCACCAAGCATCTTATTACACACGCATTCAGAGCTTTTTTTTTTACTATTTTTGGTGGTAGGTGAATTGTGCTTTCGTATACTAATTATTGTGTTTTCTCCTAAAACATATATTACTTAGAACAACACTGGGGCCGGCTTAAATTTAAAACACTGCAGAGTAAGAAGACATTACCCATTGAATAAGTAGTTCTTCTTTACGGTCTCTGGGTTATGGACGTGGGAGAATAACTCTGTAGGTATATCCAGTGTGGGGGTCTACCTAGTGAGCAGGGGTTTATTTTTCATCCCATTCTAAAAAGCCAAGCACAGAGTGTTAGTATTTCTAAGGAGTTGTCCTCTTTTCATATTCCACCAAGAGACAAGGGTGGAGTATGAACGCAAATATGATTGTCAACCTGGAGGATGACAAAAAAGGTGATGATTAAAAGGTCTTCTAGACAAGAGGATAGTGGGGGGGGGGGGGGCCCTGGTACTCATATACATCTAATTACATAATGTCTATTGGTACTGCGGACAAACACGCAACCAGTTCGCGATTGCCAATCAGGACAGAGATATCTGAAAAGTAGCTCAGCTACTGGGATGGAGATGCCAGCATTGTGAGTGCCTAAAGGTGGGAGATGAGTTGGCTGACCCCAACCTGGAGTAATGATACTGTGGTGCTTTCGGTAAAGCGCAACCGGTGAAAAACAAGTATCTAACCCGGCAGCTTTGCCATACGCGAGAGAGAAACTAGGGCCCTCTGATTCTACCCCAGCCCACAATGAACCACAACTTACCCCAACCAAACTCGTATCATGAATAAATCTATTCACTTCTGTCAGTATGATCCCAAGGAAACCGATTATCTCGGATCGCACAGTAATCAGGATAGTTTGTCCGAGATTTTTTTTATTGAGTTACTCAACAATCACAGTCCGTTACATTCTCATCATTGCAATCCGGAATAAATAAATAAATATTTAGAATAAAAACATAAATTATCATAAAAAGTTCAAGGTTGCATGTACAGAAAAGTGTATAAAGTCACATGAGATTTGGGTTTTAGCTGCCGAAGAAAATATCACATCACAATGACACACGAAGATCAGTAAAACGTCACGGTGTCACTGGCGTAATAATGCAAACCACCATAATGAGCGCGTCATATCGGAAGTCATTCTCTCATTGCACTATATGTATATATATGCACCGGAGTTACCTCCCCATTACAGAGAGAGGCTTTTTATTTACAGTTTTAGTCATCCGAGGATCATAACGTTATTCGTTCATCCTGCAAAAAGAGAATACCATCAATTAGCCATTTACCAGTAGGCAGTTGGTATAGAAGCCCTATGTAATAAACACCCTGTATGCATGGCATACATGTCTGCACCAATTAGCAGACAGTATGCGTAGTTTAGTTTATTAACATTCAATCAATACTTCGGAAATGTAATGTTAGCTCTATGTACGTCAGCAAAGCTCAATAACTAAATGCATACAGACCTACTTATACAAGCACGTAATGTAAGTAAATGTGTATACTACTTACCAATACAAGCATGCCTATTCTGTATTTGCTCAACATCTGGAACGCCCATTTAGAATGTCCCTTTTCTTCGAACGCAGTGGTACAGTCCCGTCCGGCATGCTCCAGTATAATATCCATACCTCCAGGGTGCTGTAATAGCAAGAGCTAGTGTGTTAATAAGCAGGCAGCTAAATCGTAACGGAATAAAGGACTACTGTTTTTATTACAAAATGACATGAATAGCTGTCTGAATCTACTGGGAGGGTCAATTATCAGCGACACGACACGTAGAGTTTTATTGGGTCAGCCAGCGCGTATTGGTTTTTTGTTCTGGTTACTGGGCAGAGTGAGTGTCGCCTTATATTGTGCAATGTCGGCTCATATTGAATAACGTTGGCAGCGGATGGCAGTGGATGGCAGCGCTTACCTCATACAGGAAGTCTGTGAGATCGTAGACGACGTTCTCAATGACGCACCAACAGGAAGAAGGTTCACAGTGCTGTGATACCTCCTTCATTGAGTAGAGAGTCTCAGCAACGTCCTGACTACAGGAGCTGACCACTGCTGCCGGCACAACGTTCTGCACTCGCTGCTCCGTCTCAATCCCCAGAGCTACGCTTATTCCTGAAAAAATAAACAGGTTAGAGTCGATGATTCCACAGGCCCGAGATAATCAGCTCTAATCCATCAGCCATGCGACTCTAATCCAAATACTAACGGACACCAAGCGATTCGGTTCATTGAGTCACACTTAAAGTGAAACTTGAAATCAGCAGAAATAATGTCATTTTCTTTGAGTTGAGCGGTATTTTTAGTATTGTATACTGTATATACTTCACCAAGGGTATGTGAAGGTATACTCGTACATTATTTTTATAAAACAAGTATTAATGCTACGCAGCGGTAATCAATCCAAGGTCGGACTGCGGCTCTTTAGAATTCCATTTGTACAAGGGTTTCTATGCAATTACTGTAATCGCTACTTGGGCGGTGGAATTTTCCATTGATTTTTGTTACCGATCCCGGCTGGGGATTTTCCGTTGAACGGTGATCGCTAGTCATTAGGAAGCCTTATGGAGCCATACAAAACCGCAAGCTATCAAAACAAGGATAACCCAATTCTTAATTCAGAGGAATTCCTGATAATAAGGACAGTAACATCTCTTATCCATGTGGTCCAAAAGGCTCGAAATAAGGTAGAAAATGGGAACATACTGTATAGAGAAGAGGTTCAGTTCAATGAAAACAAATAAAAACCCGCGGTTCATTGCTTCAAACAAAGGCCACTGTATCAAGAGAGCATTTTCTAAGAAAGTAGTCTCATTAATGATAGCAGGTACAATGAATGGAGGTCAGAATTCAAATTCAACAAAAGGCATTAGTTTTTATTCTAGAGAGGCCGAAGCCAGAGGACTATCTTTAGTGATGGCCAGTGAATAGTACCGATTATATACCGATGATGTTACTATAGTTGTGTATTGGGAATGTGTTGTTTCAGCTTACCTGTAACAGTTGGTAGAACATCATGGAGGTCGGATATCGTCGGTATATTGAAGGAGAACAGCATGATGAATGAATGTGAAAGTCAGATTGTGAGGTAGATTGTGGAGTTAGTATCTCTTATTCAGTAATAGGAAGTGATGAACTGTTTTTGTAACGGGTAGATTGGTGAATCTGTCTGCTGTTTCTATATTTCTGTAACACACGTGTGGTCTGAAACGGTGGAGAGCAATGAATGAACGCTTGACCACCCCAGCCTATTTATACAAAGCTGGAGGGGTGTGTGCGTATCCACCGCTCTGATTGGGTAGATGATCTTGGATCTCCGCCAGCTGGCTTTCAATGCGATAAGGGATCAATAATTATATCCTGCAATGGATTAGTTTGCTTCTGAGCTAAAAATTACCCAACAAATGAAAGGACGTCACATCTCTCTAAGCCTCTATCTATCGTCGATCCACTGATTGCTGCCAGCTGATTCTGTTAATAAACATTCTGGTGTAAAAATTTGAAGCACTTGCCAATGTCTGGGTCAATAATCTCTTCAGAGAGAACTAGTAAAACTACAGCAGGCACCAGCACCGCATGGAGCTGGGTCAAGTCAAAGCTGCCAGAAGGCGAATCTCTAAGCAAACCATGATCTGTCAGGACTCTACAAGCTCTGGCTGATACTTTAATAGCAGCGATTTGGGAGTAGTTGTTTTGATAGGAGAACATACAGTGCTTAGTATGTGCATGGAAATGTTTCTCAATAACAGTGTGTTCTGAGGCGAAATCAAACATCAGGCCATTTCAGAAAAAAGTTGGCAAATGGCCACTAGGTAGCGCAAACAACTGCGCTGTTATATAATAATGGAAATGAGGAAATTTAGAAAATATTTGTGATGGAGAACCTAATGACTCGGGAGAATTGTGAAATATTTATAATATGAGAGTTGTATTAGTTGTTAAATGTGGCAAGGGTTGTTTACCATGGCTGTCAACTTGAAGGCCTCGTTGGTTTTTGCCAGCCTGATCCATTCATTATCTGTGGTAAAGCCTCTTCCACAAGCTTTAGTCTTCAGATATGAGGGTTTACGGTAATATTTTGGAGTATACCCAAATGGAACTTAGAAATCCATCCAGGGTTTGCTCTACCTAAATCCATCCTGCCTTGGCAGTTGTAATGATAAATGATGGGATATGTATGTTTTTGCCATATACACCTTCTACGACTAGCCAATGGTTGGTCTGATCCATTGAAATATTTCACTCGGCTAAAAGTAAGCTGATCAAAGTAGTGTGATGGGATGATGCGGTTGCTACATTTTATAGACAGACCGTGTGAATTGTCATGCATACAAATTTATTCTGGTCAAATATTTGGATGTCCACAAGGCAACGAAGTCCCTGAGAAATGGCAGCCAATGCAGAGTGATATGACTTGCAGGGAGTTCTATTGTTGGGTTTTCACCAGAGTTATTCTCCTTGGTTTTCACATACATGGCCATCGGTAGCCTATAGTTCTTTATTGATACCAAAGTTAAAGCACCACTGACATTGCTTCATGTTGTGAGTTATTTTCAGTAAAGTAAGGTATGTAGTGTGGTTAGACACTGGGTTATCTACTTGAATTAAGACCACCGTTTAGGGTTTCCTATGGTAGGTACAGGATACACCCTCTATTCCGGTTACCTCTTAATCCCTCCGGCTCGTAGCCGGTTTGCACCAATGCTGATGAAATTTGCTCCATAGACAATAGCTGGGCTGATGCAAGGTGAATGGGCCAGTGCTGATGCAATGTAGGCTGCGCGTTAAGAATGGGCTGATGCAATACATAGAGCTTCACTGCTATTGGTCAGATTTGAAAGGGCATAATAGTTGAGCCAATCTCCCTTGGGTTGGTTGTCTATTGTACTACAGTTTACTCTACAGCTAGTATTGGCACAGTGGTTTATTCTCTCAAGGACATTTGAATAAACATCCAGGGTCTGGTTGGACTGGGCCCAAGGAAAACTCCTGGATGAAAAATGTTAATGTAAATTGACTGGCCATGCCAATAATTAAAACTTGTGTTTCACTTGATGCCAGGACCAGCAGCCATATACATCTCGGATTATTATGCTGTAGAATGCACATATTAAAATCTGTGTATGCAAGAAATCTGCACGCTATTGGCATCACTCTCACGCTCTGCTAATGACCGGTCGCGGTGCCGCTCTGCAGCCACAGATCATGTTCGCTAGGTAAAATCTCTGGTAACTACTCATGCATACTGCTGCAAGAAAATATTGGCTACACAAAGAACCATTACTTTAGCTGATGACCTGTCTGGGTGCCCATAATATATTACGCGGGTTATATCTGACATAAAGGGACCAGCAGAGCTTTATGGAGTTGTTTACTTCGGTCCAGTATGTCAGCTCATGGAAGGCTGATTTGTACATGGAATGTTATCGTATTTCCGCAGCAGATTGCATGGAATAAAACCGCTACAAAACAACTGATTCACAAAAAATATTCCATAATGTAAACTAACCAAGCAGCCTCAGCCATGCAGTTACTATATGATCGTGATAACTACTTGGGTATCCCAGCACAACCCCATGTCTGATCTCTAGGTATGTGATAAGAGGTGTAGGGCAGCAGTCTTGCCCTAATCTTTGATTCTGGCGAATTCACCCTACGCGCCTGTCCACAACCTAGTATATTCTAGCTGCAGGCTGCTTCAGCCAGGTTCACCAGGCTGCAGCTAATCAGCTCTATACTGTGAAACTCTTACAGCTGAATGGTATTACACAATACTATTATGGTTTGATTATTTTATATGTATAATATAATATTTAATTGACACAGAACTACTTGACCTAAAAGTGAGCACAGACTGACTGCGCCGCGGCACCACTCAGTGCAGTCTATCGATGCAGCTTGTGCACCATCTCCTCTTTAGTAATGAGATGTGTTGACTTGTTGACCAGTTTCATAAGATCCTGAATGTTTCTACTCCAGTCATTCAGTATGTCATTGGGATTCTTTCGACTAGCGAATTGGATCACTCCACTCAGCCGATTTATTTTTGCTGAAACCGTCTTATTCACAACGAGCTTTGACAGAAACTCCTCCGTTTCCTGTGACAGAAAAGCAAGAGAATTACACCTCAAACAGGACCCAGGGCAGTTGCAGCAGATCGTGACAAGAGTCCTGGTGATTGTAAGGGTCTGGACTTTGATGATGGCTGGCTAGCGGTCACACCTCGCTGCATCACTGCGAGGTAATGAATGGAGGACAGTGTGAGAACAGCTGATGACCCTCCTGATTCGCTGAATGAATTAATATGTATGCGCGTTTAACTGATTGATGCTTGACAAGACCAGCGTGGGTAAATTCTCCGCATATGCACACTCACCTAAGTTGGCTGCTGAATGGGATCTAGCAGTGAGTAAACGCCGGTTCCGTTTGAGCACCACGGGCCTGGATAACCCACCGCAATAATCTCATTTGTGGTTTCAGGTAAAAACCACGCAGGAAAAACAAATCCGGTAGTAACTGTAACTGTACATCGGCTTATCACCTAACTAGCCGCCACGCTCTCAGCCGGAAGGAACACTGGGACTCAAGTATTCATGCCCAATCCCGACGCGCTAGTACAAATATCACAAGGATAACTACAACATACATGCGTATTGTCACACTAATCAGATCTCGGCGAAGCAGTCCCGGTCTACTGGCGCCCTGGTCTGCTGGCATTTGCTACTTACATCCGAGGTTAGGTCAAGCAGCTCAGACATTCGTTCGATCGTCACTCGAGTGTAATATCTCGCCATGACTCTGATATTCTACAAACAAAGCCCGGAGTGGTGAGGCCCCTGAGTGGTGAAGCCCCAGAGTGGTATAGCCCCGGAGTGGTAGAGACCCGTGGGGGTAGAGCCCCATAGTGTTAAAGGCCTCTAGTGACAGAGCCCAGGGTGGTAAGAAGCTGCCTGAAAAAGACACAAATCGTAGAACTTTGTGGGGATGGGCTGCAAACAAATTAGACTGTGGTCTCGGTTGACATGTTGATTGAGATGAGACTTTCCACTCCTAAAAACCTTAGAAAATGGTATTCTGTTTATAGCCCTGAAGGCTGAATTCTCATCAGAAGTTGTGACAAGTAGTTGCTTACTCTACCATAATTATGAGCAGAGTTTAACCTCTACTCCACACCCAAGACAAACCCGTTCACAACTGTTTAAATGCCTAGGACAACAAAGCAACCTACACCTATTACTGGCCGCAACCATAAACCCAAATGCTGGACAAGGGTTTGGCTGGACCGGTCGAGGTGTCAATTCATGGAGAATTGTGCAACATGCCGCAGACAGGCAGACCAAAGTCTAATAATAGTTTCACTTTGGGTAACGCGCCAAAGCCCTTCTAGGTAACGCCACTGGTGAGGCGCTTATGAGGGACCACATGCCCAGTAATCAATCCACTCACTAACTGGCCCTGCAGACATTTGAGAGCCATCCTTTATAACTTTAATAAACAGTCCGACATTTTCAGTTAGGCTAAAGCATAGAGTTACCCTCTAACTCTAAAGAATAAATGGTATGTTCAGGCTGTGAAGAGATACTCACGTGCTCTACAACTCTGACTTTGAGATCTTTCCAGCGGGATTCTCCGAGGGGCGTACCCGGGGTGAAGAGGGGCGTGGCAGGGTCGGCTGCCGAGGCACCCGCTCGCAGTGTCTCCTCATATGTAGCACACAGCTGAGTCCAACGCATTATCTCATTAGTGCTAAATAGTTTCAGCAGCTCCCTACAGCAACAAAAAGGGCAATGTGAGAGGGACAGGGATGTTTCACAAGGGGTGAGGGGTGCGGGCTGCCTTGCCCTTGTATCAATGGTCCATAATCTGGTTATCCTTACGGCGAGGATTACACATTCCCTCCTTCTGATTTAGCTCACTGACCAGGTGTACGGAAAGAGGTGACAAAATTCCGTTCATTTATTATTAATAATGTACCCTTGAGAAAGCCACAAAGAAATTCAGTCCACGGTTCCGCTGTGTCCAATATATTCAACAGGGTTTCTCAACAGGACTTAGATCGTAGCTGAAACCCATGCACTGCCACCTGACCCGCCAACACACCCACCCACAGTATTACTATAGCTCCCAGAGGTTTAAATAGCTCTAATCTCGAACTATTAAACAAATCCTACGCTAACCAATATTTCACTATTATAGCCATAACAGTTTATCTGATAGTGTTGAACCAGGTTGACCATACTTGGGTCAGGAATGTACCCATAATAAGTTTTAATCAGGTCACCACTCTCAGTATCCTGTCAGAAGGAGAAGTGGGCATTGATAAGATTCCCTATGTCAGCATTCTCAGGCCAGGCAAGTGATGGATGCTTCCATGGGTGGCATTCAGAGTGACGTAGCCATGATCACCTGACTAGCCCTCCCCTGCCTAAGCTCCGACCATGGGAATCGTAAACTGGAACATTGGATTCAAAGATTCAAATGTAGATAATGGTGGTACCTTTTGTATTGACGGTGTCTGTCACAACAGGCTTAAGAGGTCCGTTAAATAGGATGGCTTAGTGTTGGAGCAGAATTTTAAAAAGCGGGTGTGATGGTATGACTACTCACTTGTAGACGGGAATGTCCTCTAATGCCTTCTCGGCCTGCACCCGGTGAAGGAGATCAGACTGTTCGTTATCATACGGGGCGAGAATCACACACAGCACCACTGCCTTCAGAGCCTACAACGGGCAGCGTGTACACACCAACAACAACAACAACAACAAGCACTAGTGATGCAGATGTCATGACATTGACAACAAGGTGGTTGATGTATAAATCAGAGGACAAAAACCAGAGAGGACATACAATCAATTATGCTGGCTGTCGCTGTACTAGGACACCGCCCTGCATCTGGTAGGTGGTATTATATTAGCAAAGCAGAACCTGCTTGGTGTTAAATCACTACCGGGTAGCAAGAGGCCACTACTGGCCTAGTCAGTAGCAACAATGTTGATGGTAGTTTTTTCGCATAACTCACTCAAGCCCCAGACTGGGTCAGGCGTTGCTGATGGACCGGTGATGGATTAGGAGAGGGATCTGGTTGGCATTTCTTACCATGCGTTTGTCTTCTGGCGAATCTTGAATTTTCTTTGTGTCATAGATGGCGCGGAAATGCTTGCACATCTCTAGGTATGAGCCTTCCTGCTCATCCAATTCAATCATCTGCTTATAGAACTTCAGCTTCAGGTCCTGTAAAGATAAAATGAGATCTCTAACGCAATGAGTTGTGAAGCCCTGGGTGCAGTGGTGGTGGCTCTCCCTGGGTGCAGCGGTGGTTCTCCCTGGGTGCAGCGGTGGTTCTCCCTGGGTGCAGCAGTGGTTCTCCCTGGGTGCAGCGGTGGTTCTCCCTGGGTGCAGTGGTGGTTCTCCCTGGGTGCAGTGGTGGTTCTCCCTGGGTGCAGTGCTGGTTCTCAAGGTATACAGAGCTCCATATACTGCTCATACAACTCATAGTGGTCAACAAGAACTGTCAGCGGGTGGACGGGACGAGCTCCATATTTACATTGGTGCAGTCAAAAGCACGGTCAGAGTCTCCGTGTAAGGTATATCCGCACAGTTATACAGAATAGGCATATGGATATGAGCAAGGGGCAGTCGAGTGGCATCATCTAGTGTCTGGGATCAGTTGGCCTGATGGCGGTGGGAACGCTGCACATTTATCATAAGGCTTTTCATCGATGACACAGAAGAATGGTGAAGGTGATGATGAATTTGGGAAAATTCCATGATATGTCAGCTGGAACCCTTCACTCACAAATATATAGCATCACGAAAAGATGATGGGTAGATAGAGTGATGAGTGAAGGTTGGTGGGGAATGCGAGTTATTTATATCAGTGATGATGGCAAAGATTCTATCCAATATATGATATCAGACTGGACTACCCTCCTTTATGAACATCGAAGTCAGCCTTAGTTAGTGCTGTTATAAACCGTGATAGAACAACACTAAGGGCCAGCCAAAGAGCAGACCAATGTGTCTTGTGCACAGAGTGACAAAATTTTGCCACGGCGCGGGGAAATCAAAACTCACCATTTTAACATAGTCAGTCAAATTGTCTTACGCTGATGCCAACAGCCGCCCAACAGGGACTACAGCCAAGAGCAGATAACTCAAACTCATATAAGCCTATTATGACTACCTATCGGTCTGTGGGTGACGAAACTTAGAGGATTCAACAAATCTGAGGGCATGGTGAGATATGATACTCACATTCACTTCGTCATTGTCAAAGAACTTGGTGTTGATCTTTTTGCTAATGATCGACGTTCTGATGTAGTCCTTTTTGGCGAGGCAGAGCCGCATCTGCTCCAGTATAAACTCTACTTTCTCTCGCTTCTCCATCGAGCCAAACGTCTCTACCTGCAACAGGAAAAACAAACTAGGACACACAGACAGAGACATAGGCATTTGATGATTGGTTTCTATGAAGAAGTGATACCTGCCAGAAACAGGTAACCCCGAGCAGCTGGCGCTATCAACTATTGGGAGTTACACTCCCTCTCTTTTTGACTAGCTGTCTCGGGAAGAAGGGAATTGATAACTTTATAGTGAACTAGAGCTAGCCCTCCCCTCCCCCAACCCATGATCAATGATGATATGGGTGAATCGATAGCGATAGCATATTGGGTCTTGGGTCCCTGGTTCGATTCCTAAATCGGCTAAGAACTTTGTTTTTCGCAACACTCTCATCGGTTTCAAAACCCGGCATCAAGTAAAGAACGCCTTCTCATAGAGTCATCTTTTCTATGGGGTATGTAGGAGCATGCAGAAAGTCTCCTAAGGAGGCACTCTTGGAAATGTTGTGTCAAAAGGCTAAGTAGGCCAATTCCTGCACCACTCTTGACAGCTGTTCTGTCATGGATAAGAATACGACACATTTTGACTGTTAGTCGAACACGCTGTATAGCAGCTTCTCCCTACTCCTCACCACTACTTATGATTGAGAGAATTTACCTGCAGCTCTTGTAGGACATTTGCTGCCTCAGCAATATTATTCTGATCAACTTCACGGATTCTGGCCAGAATCCTGGTCAGCCTTGCGCGCTCTATCTCCACATAGATCTGCAACAGCCAATCAGTTTTCGGCTCGTCCAATAATGAGCCAATCAGCAGTTACATACGAATCCCCCAGCCCGATATCATACCAAGTAAATCCTTCTCAATCTATTACGCGTCTGAACAGAGACTTTAATGATAATTAACTCAGCAAGTCGTGAAAATGGCACTGTTTCTCTCCGCTTTCTGCTCCAACTGATAGCCTTCGTGTAATTTCCCTCTCTCACCTTTCCTGAAGTGACTGTGATGAGGGTGTCTATAAGTTTGAGCTTTGTGTCTAAATCCTGAATCTCCTCCACATATGAAAACGCCTCCTGTATCATCTTTGTCACAGCCTAATAGAGACAGAATGCAGCTAATAATCAAGAACTGAGAACAGGACATGGACTGCCCTGCGTGCCTTCCAGCTACACCACAAGAGTCCACCCAATAGCCAGGCTTCTCTAACTCTGAAGGCTGTAACAGGGTAACCAAAGCACCCAAACACCCAACAAGATGCGATTGACTCCTCAGATAACCAGATGGTAACCAGAAACAAAGATGAGAGATGGAGCCCTACATAGTGAAATAATAAAGGGACTAGTGGTATTTTTAAAATGGTGTGCATGTATCTATCAGAGAGTGTAAAAGGTTTATTCGGTTAAACCATTCAGGTAGAAATATTGGCTCCTTTTGAGGGGGTTGGGGAAGGGTAAGATTTGCAGGAGGAGAGAAATCAACCCCTCTATTTATTTCATCCCTTTACTATAAATGGCAGGTCTAAAACTTTTTGTTTGTTGAGCTTTTGATCGACGAGTCACACAAGGTACCTCCGGTCAGAGACCAGGTATGACTTTGCTGACCAACCAACACAGTTAGGCTGGACATTTTAATTTGACTTACCTGTTTTAGTTGACCTCTCCTTTTCGTAAGGAGCACTATATTTTCATTGAGTGCCGGGTAATCCTTCTGCTCATAACACATTTTAACAATGGCCACCAGTAGTTTGGAGGTCGAGTGCATATCCGCTGCTGTTCTGGTTTGCTTCTCCAAACTTAGAAGTGTCTCCACTGCCTCGGTCAGTTTACCACCCTGAAAAACATCACACTCGCAGTTCATACCTTACTCTGGCCAAAAAAGGAAAAAAAACTTTGGTCGTTCTGAGGCAGAGTCTACCTTGACCAATCAACATGGGTGCTATAGCAGTCAGTGTAAGTGTAGAACTAACTCAATTAATTTCTTCTTAGCCGGCTCTGCGTCGCCGAGTGTTGCTCATCCACTATCACCATCAGTGTCACTCAATAGTCAATCATCATGCAGTCAGCGGTTTTAGTCTTAATCACCAATTGATACAGTTAGACTTGAGTTAGACCGTAGTAAGTTAGAGTTACACTTACACAAGTCGGGTCTACAAGTTACAGTTACCGCTGTTACTAGGAGTAGTAGTTGGTTAATAATGTTAACACAGTTAAGTTACTTAACTTAGTTAGAACTCTAATTCTAAATGTCTATTTTCTAACTCTAGTCTAAGAGTAACAGTAACTCACTGTAACTGTAACTAGTGTAAGTCAAGACCAAATCACTAGTCAGTTAATTTGGCTTGGGACGGGTGATGTCGGCATGTGTGAGTTTCAATTGAACATTGCACGAAGCGTACGTTTATAAACAAGGATAATAGGGGTTAGGCTAGTAAAGAATGGCACTGAATGCAAACAATGACAGCTGATGACCATTGACTGAGAAAATGAAGAATTAGAATGAATGGACAGTTTTGATTGAAAATGCATGACTGCAACTTCTGTTAGTGTGACTAGTCCAGACTGTTCACACATGTTAAAACACTCTGTTATCGAAGAAAATGCAGTCAAGTGTCAATTTATCATTTACCCTGGCCAGCTGTTCGCACTGAGGTATCTTCTCGTCCACTGTGGAACTGTAGTCCACCTCCATTTTCTGAAGTTTGCCTTCGTCCGCCATTTTTGTTCTTTTCCAGTAAATTCCTTGACTTCAGTATCAAAGAGCTACACAAAATTAAAGCCCTAAAGGGGGCTCTGCGAAAAGATCTGTCCAATCAGCTCCCCCAACATTGGTTAGAGAATCTACAATGTTATAATTCTGTATTGTGGCTCACTCATTCATATAATTTGGAACGTTTATTAATATATTTCATAAATATTTAGTATTTTATATTTTATTAATTTCTTGTATATGCTACTTATTCTCCTAATAAATGTCTGTCGACAGATTAAAGTTTAACCGTTTATAAACCCAGTGGTAAAGCGAAAGTGGTTTCTATTTATCTAAACTAGAAGGGCTGATACCGACGTTGCTGATACAGTTGATCAGGCAAGTGTTTTGAATATTTTTAGGAGATGCAGTGTCAGTGTTTACTAGGGTCTAGGGAAAATCAACCTGGGTCCAAAACCGTTCATTAGTTTGTTTTTCATAAAATTATGTAGTAGCAAGATGATTCTGCTCTAGTCCTAACTAAGTTGACCTGTTGCTGTTACTGTTAGTGTTACTGTTAGACTTAGAGTTAGTGTTACACTTACTAGTTACTTACAGTTACTGTTAGTAACACTCGCACTGTATTATTTATACACTGTATAAGTATATTATAATATAATATAGTGTTAGTCATGATGCTGATGATGATGATGATGATGCGCAGGTGAATATAAATTGAATGTTTTTATCTATGTCATTCCAAAGTGTAACTCACTGTAAGTCAGACGTTTTACCACAAATCACATGTGAACCTGCCAGTCACAAGTTTAACTGTGTAAACTTATGATTGTACCCATTAGTTACTTAGTTTTGATCCGCCACAGTTTTGTCTCACTACACAGCGAACAGGTTATGCACACAGTTGGTTATACTTTGGTTACTTATACTAATATTGCTCTCTCTAGACTCTCAGGGAAATGAAGCTCTAGATTTTAGACTCTAGAGCTTCATTTTTTTCAGGGCATTCGATTGGTGATTCCCAGATTTTCCTTGGTGGAATTTATAATCCTAAATTGTAAGGTACATAAACACACTGCAGTTACAGTGCATGACCCCTAAATGACAATTTGCAATATAGCCTTTGGTGACCATTATCCTGTTGCCAAGGGCTAAAGGCCCATAGGAGGCTGGGAGTCATTGCCTGGACATGGTGACATTTGACAATCCTTTACTCCCGGTCCAAATTATTGGTTGTAACCCTGATTTTAGATGGCCCGCTTGGTGGGTAACTTCAGCCAATTCTTTATAGACTATCAAATTACAAAAGTTTAGCATTTCCCACTCTTGGTCCTTATGCTTGCCTGATTTTTGTCTTTGGACATTCAGTGTTAGTTTAAATTTATCAAAATATTCATATAATCAATGTCACTTTATTTATGTCTCTGATAGAATAGCGGATATGTATCATCACAGTGAGTATTATGAGGCTTTATAACCCTCAGTCATGAAGGCCTTTAGTGCCTGGTGTATGGCACCAGTACAGACCTGCGAAATGTTAATAGTAGCCCAAATATTTGGTTTCTCACATATTTCAGAATGTGGTTGGAGGGGCGTGTTGTTTGGTGCATACTGGCTATAGTTGGGTCTGTACTAGCCGAGAAAAGTTACTACGATATTCTAGGAGTCTCAAAAACGGCAACACAGAAAGAGATAAAGAAGGCATTCAGGTGAGTCACTAGTTATCTCGCCGCTGGTTTACTCCCTGCCACAAGCAGGAGTCCATGAGATTGCATGCCCATTCGGTGGGATTCACTACACTTTTCTGAATGGCAAGGCTCATTTTTACTAAAAGCAATCCATGTTAGATTTAGAACAAAGATTTTGTATTTGCCACGGAGTAAATTTCTCTGGCTGGGCCTATTTAAGTGGTCGCTGTGTCTTTCTGTATTAGTGCAGCTCTAGCCTGTATTAGTGCAGCTCTAGCCTGTATTAGTGCAGCTCTAGCCTGTGTTGACTGCCCCATAGAGTTATCCTTCCTTAGAGTAGGCACTCCCTCCTATATTGCATAATACCCATGTGGGAGTGGGGTCTGCGGCCATGTTGCGGTATGCTATCAGCCATTCGGTCACGCTATTACCATATATAAAATCAATGCAGTTTGGCCTCAATTTTAAGGAATTTGAAAAGAAGCTGGGCCACAAAAATTAGTTGAGGTTGCAAAACCATATCTAGTGGAATCTGTGTGACCGCAAGGCTGATAGCCTACAACAATATGGCCGCAGGCTCCCCATGGCTGTTACATATATACGGTTATTGCGAAAGCCGTTAGTCTAGTCTTACTCTAGAGGAGGATAACTGTATGGCCTCCAAACCTCTGCGTACTACCCGCTCAGTCGTGCAGCAAAATGCTTCACACTAAGTCAGCAGGTACCTGGGTAGCTATCTTCAACTAGGTCAGCCCCAGTTCAGGCATTGCAGCTTCGCTAGAAGCTGGAATATTGTCTTCTAATATATATGCTAGACATTAAAGTCCTTACCATTATTACTTGTGACCCGGTTTCTGAGGTAGCGATATCAAACGCCATCCATCATTGTCATGGATTACTTATAGAAAGCTGGCAGTGAAGTATCACCCGGATAAAAATCAAGATGAGAATAAAAAGGAAGCCGAGAAGAAATTTGTAGAGATTGCTAAAGGTAAATACTGGTAATCAAGTTACCACAGCTGAGAAAGAAGAGTGCAGAGGATCTTTGTCTTCTGTGCTCAGCCTTAGTAAGGCTGTATAGCCTCAACAAAATACTGCTTAAATCTGCATATAAAATTTAACATGTTTAAATATGTGATTATTATACTACGACTCAGTATGAAAGTACGTTGTCTACAAAAAAGGTATTACGTGACCGTTGCGCTGAAATCAAGTAGCTTTTTACTGGAAATTTGGTACAATATCAAGAAAGCTTCTCACTCAGGGAACTCCCATTAACTGGTATGTGATGGTGCAGTGGTAATATAACCAATAAAATGGTCTAATTGTTACGCGAGCTCAATCTCAGCACCCCCGCTGAAGATGATCTCATTGTATCGAAAAATTGTAGTAACTGCATATAGATATGGGAAGATAATTCCAGATGACGCCCTCAACTCTTTCCGGGCTTTTCATTATAACTCGGTTGGCTTCCCGTGGTTTGCCTGTTCTGCCCTCCATCTAAATTAAGGGTCTCATTTTCCGCCCAAAAGTCCGCGGTTCAATATCCCATATCACCAATTAGTTGATGGGCGTTTGGCTATTCTTTAGCTACCCTTAACTCTATAGATCTAAAAAAATTATTCCACTAAAAGGATGCATATTTTCCTGCAAAATGTTGTAACAACGACACAGATTCATCATCTTTCTCATGCTGACAGTCATAAAAACATTACAGCATACGAGGTTCTCTCTGATGGGAAGAAGAGAAAGGAATATGACATGGGTGGACCAGCCGGAGGTTCAGCCAACTTCCAACAAAATACAAACTTCAACTATAACGAATTCTTCAGAGAATTTGATCATTTCCGAGAGTTCAAGACTCATTCTGGTGGCAGTCGTGGCGGGCATTTTGGATTTAATTTTGAGGATTTGTTTGATGACGACGCGTTTGGTGATCTGGACAGCGTGTTTGGAGATTTGCACCATTTTGGTAGCCATTTCAGCGCGTTTGGTGGCCATGAGCAGCACATGGCTAACCACTTCAAAGCGCATCACCAGGCTCAAAACGGAGCGCATCAGCACACATTTCACCATTTCAGCTCAGGTATGTGCAGGGCACTCAGTCCTTGATTAAAACTAGCCTGGGTTATAAACATTTGGGAAGGGTGGGGAACTATCTGAACTTCATACTTCCGAGTAAAAAAATTATTCTCAACTGAAGCATATCTTGCATTTCAAGTCTAAGTTTTGTCAACCAAAGAGCCCAATTGTAGTAACTAGCTTAGTTTCCGTTCTCTATAAAGTTCTTTACTCGTCACTTTCATTCTGGAGTTGTCCCAGCGTGATTAGATAATGTAACAGATTTTCAGTCTTCAACAATTATTTTAATTTCATTCTGGTAGCTGGGCAGTAAAGATTGAAAATTGTAAAGGTCGACCGGACCATATAACTCGCACAACTCTCCAGAATCAATGCCAGCATCATTCCCCAACAAAAACCCAGGCCACAGGTCACTTTATTTCCTGTAGAGTAATCCTCCTCTGATACGTTGTGGTAGTCACCCGGTCACCAGCTCTATTTATTATTATGCGTTGCTCTTCTCACAAGAATCATGAGCATCCAGAAAGAGGCTATAGGTGACCCCTTTATGCATCTAGATTTAGGGGGATAACTCTATCTAGATCGGTCGTGATAGCTCAGTGGGATAACTTACTGTCTGTCCTCCCCGTGGCCCGGGTTTAATTTCCGGCGATGGCAGAGTATTTCAAGGGATTTTTCCCTTCAGGGCCCTCTAAAGGGCCCGCGCACGCTGAATATTTAGTGTTTATTTTAGGAGGTCAAAACTGCAAAAAAGTGACAAAAAGGGAAGGAAACACTATGACCACCTACACGGAGTGCCACTAACCAATCAATATGGGAGTACTGTTCACCAAGTATAAGACAGGCGATGAGTGCTATTATACAAACAGATAACGCCTGAGATTGAGTCTTTACCTTTCTCTTTCACTCCAAGTTCCAATCTGCATATAGTTTAACTCTCTGACTTCACAGAATCATTCTCCTCAGCAGTAAGCAGCGCTGCTTATAACCAAAGACTTTCTGTCCGTGAAGTAAGAATTACGGAAATATATATCCTATGGTTTTCATACGATCTGAACCAAACGTATTACCTATGCCTTCTGCTCAAGCATTTTCATATTATCAGTGCCACTCCCAGCCTTAAGCATCATGAACGGTTTTACCCTAACTTTATAAAATCTGTGATTACCCTTTTGATTCGAATCAATGTAATAATTTATTTATTATATTGCGATAAGAAACTTCATTATTACAGTAGCACTGTAGTATTATAGCACATTGACTAAAGCCCTCGATAAGAAAAATTCTCAACAATTTGGTCCATTTGATTCATTACTGTATTTCAGTAGAACAACCAATTCAAAGGACTGCTAATCTAAAATATAGACACGGTTTTCTCCAGCTTCCTTTTCATGAGGGGATGATTACAGACGGTGGAGCTCTTTCTGTGTGGGAGCGCAGTATATCATCCTAAAACATGGTTGGCAGGCGGAGAGGATAGTCTGGGTTGCGGGAGGGATTGGGAAGCGGTGTCAGAGTTGGGTTTGCTCACTCTCATTGTTAACTAATCCATCTGTTTCATCATCATAAATCTCAGAGAGAACCGACTCCATCAGTGGCTCTAGCTTAGAATAATGTAAACTGTTTCCTGTTATGAACGGATGCTTCAGAAGTGTAGCTGCTGATGCTCGCTTGCTGACTTTTCTCTCCAGACAGAGTTTTATAAATCCAGCGAGATCATCGGATATCTTTCGCTTTATTTTAGGCGGTTTGGTTTGTTTAAGGATTTTCTGGCAGGCCTTAGTGGGAGAGTATTTCATATATGGTGGTTTGCCATCTATCATTTCTATAACGAGGATTCCTAGACTCCATATATCTGCTTTCTCATTGTACGGTTTCCTGCAAACATTCGCGAAAAAATATAGGTAAAGCATAATCCATAATACACTAAACCAATACTTTAGCCAGATGAGTTGGCTATTTGGCAGGGCGAGCGAAGCTGTAGACTGCTAACATGGCTTCGAAACACCATGGTAAAAATAATGGAGGTCGCAACCAGTGGATAATAGGGTCAAGATCACTTCACAGCTGTTAATGTTCCACCTCTCCCTTATAGTTAGGACCAGCTGAATTTCGGCTTAGGTAGATTGACTGCCAACCTCCCTGGACCATTCGTTCAATCTTGTAGCTCATGCTTCACACTGAATTAGTGGGTGGCCTGATAGAGTGTGAGATGGTTCAGGCAAACCAACTTACACTATAAACTCCCCCTCCCTGTTCCCAACTGTTATCTGGCTTGTCAAATATAACACCCAGTAATGAGTGAGCGCCTACTACTTCTAGACGGCTTACTTGTATGAAGAAGGATACGAAGCTTCATACGGTCAGTATGAGATAGGATAGGCAGATAGGCAATTATATCGTACAGTGATCAAGGTACTTCAATGCAACCCGGGAAATGTTAATGTCCAAATAGGATTCATCAAACCAGTGATCTTTATGTCACTGATCAAATTCATATACTTTTTGAATAGATGAGTACAGTTTAGAGTTGGGATATCTCTAATGTGGATATATACATTGATATCTAGGATTAATGGATAAGGTCATGTAATTTTGAGATTTTAAAACATTTCAGCTTTAATGAGAACTATAATTATTGACCCGGTCCTCCATTATTTCCATCGAAGAGAGAATTCATCAACTTGTTGGTATCGCATAATAGTAAGACATATCCTCTATCTTCCACCTGGTGGTATATGTACATTGTTGGAACTACTGCATGAAACTCCCAATCACACGGTGTGGTTTGACATTCTGGTAGGGCGTATGTTACGCTCACCCTTTAATGGCTTCTGGGCTCATCCAGTATGGAGTGCCTATAGTGGTTTGTCTTTTAGCTCTCTGATGGTGCAGCTGAGCACAACAGCCGAAATCAGTTAGCTTCACCTGTCCATCACATCCCATCAATATGTTATCACTCTACAACAGAAAACTAACTGAATCAGAGCAGGACAAAGTGTATCTTATAGAGAATTTTTTGTTACAAAATTGCCAAATAAAAATTGTGAAAACAGTGTATCTAGATGATGGGTCATATTCAAGCTAGCCTACTTTAATACAACATAAATCACTGAAACTACATTATTTTTAAAGACGTCCAAAACTGATTGCTTTGTACCTGATTCGCCCAATTTTGCCCAACTACGGCTGTGTATATGACATACGTGAAATGACTAAACTTGAGGGAGGCGCTGAATCATTGACAACAAAACGAACATGTTGTGTGCAGTCTTTTGGGGTAAAATATCACCTAGAATATGAGCAAAAGCAGATAATATTTTCGCTGAATGATATGTTTTGGAGGGTAATGGTCCACTGTATAAGACGAAAACAAAGCTTTATTACCTTTATATCTCTATGAATGATTCTTTTTGAGTGGAGGTAGTGAAGCGCTTTCAGGGCCTCACGTGTTATAGTAGCTATACAGTACTCATCCAGTTCCATGGCTTCCACTACGTTTGTGAGACTTCCACCTGAAATATATACCATATCTCTGATCCATGCTAGCAAGACAGGGATGGCTCCAAGTAAACCCAATATTGTTGTTTTTTAGATCAAAATGCATAGGCAAAGCTTTGGCTTTGTTAAA
>Ga0224501_10000858_pt1 | contig 23497 bp, 14 predicted proteins | sample SF_Oct11_sed_USG_4_FD_169105 | JGI IMG/M metagenome (GOLD analysis project Ga0224501, IMG submission 169105) | Sediment microbial communities from San Francisco Bay, California, United States - SF_Oct11_sed_USGS_8_1 | ecosystem: Environmental > Aquatic > Marine > Sediment | place: USA... | reverse complement strand
ATTAGCTAACGACCCAAATAGTGCTACTAACCAATGGTTTTTTAATCTGGCAGATAATAGTAATAATCTGGACTTTCAAAATGAAGGCTTTACTGTTTTTGGCGAAGTAACTGCCTCAGGTATGGATATTGTCGATCAAATTGCAGCTTTGCCAAAATACAATCTTGGTGGTGCATTAACCTCAATTCCTTTGCAAAACTATGATGGTAACAGTATTCCTGACGCTACAAACTTTGCACTGGTTACCAACATTTACATTATTGATGCAACGGTTAAAACCGCACCAGCTAACATTCCACTATCCAAAAATGTTCAGAAAAAATCGAGTGGCGGTGGTGGTTCACTGGGTATTATGTCTATTTTGTTGATGGGGTTATTTGCAGCAAGACGAAAGTTTTTGAGATAAGAAATAACATGATATCGTCAGGGATAAGGAAATCCCGAATCCATGTAGGAATCAGCCAGTCTATTGTTGTCTTGGTATTTGATGTAGGTTGGCGGTGAGCATGCGAACCCCAACATTTTTATATCCGTTTTAATTTATCCATTTTTGTTGGGGTTATCACCCCAACCTACTGTGCTTTTGATGGGGTTATTGTCAGTCAGACGTAAATACTCAAATTAGCGAATATTTATTGCCAGGGATAAGGAAATCCCGAATCCATGTAGGAATCAGCCAGTCTATTGTTGTCTTGGTATATCATGTAGGTTGGCGGTGAGCATGCGAACCCCAACATTTTTATATCCGTTTTAATTTATCCATTTTTGTTGGGGTTATCACCCCAACCTACGATGCTTCTTTGACAGGAGAAACGGTATCTGAACGATGGAAAGCACGGTATATAAAACTGCCAACATCTTCAACCAGACAAATAGTCGCTGGTAGGAATATAGCCGTCAGAATAGTTGAAAACAGTAAGCCACCAATAATCACATAGGCCATGGAATAATAATAAACCCCAGCCAGAGTAGGCTTTTGAATAATCAATGGCACAAGCCCCATCAAGGTCGTAAGCGCTGTCATAATAATTGGCCTGAGTCGCTCCTGACCACCTAATATCATCGCTTTGGTGCGTTCCATTCCATCCCTACGATACATATTAATGTGCTCAATCATCACAATACCATTGTTGACCACAATACCTAATAGCAGTAGCACAGCAATGGATGCTGGCTGGTCGAAATCTACTGAAAAAATAAACAATGTCCAGATGGCACCAGCCAGCGCAAATGGCAAACTTATCATTAAGGCAATGGCCTGACGAACTGATTCAAACAAACCTGCCATAACCGCAAAAATTAACCCTAGTGCCAAAATCAGATTTAATACAAATTCTTTTTCCGTGCTTCCAGCGCCTCGCCATCGCGGATTGAACTCCCATTCATAACCTTCGGGTAATGACATAGATTTTAGTTTTGCAACTAATTGCTGATGAAAATCAGCCCGCTTTCCTTCATCGAAACGCGCACCAACCCAGACGCTGGAATATTTATTCTCTCTTTGAATTCTACCAGGGCTTTTTTGCACGCTGAATTTAGCCACACTTTCCAGTGGCACAACCTGATTTGGTGTAGCAACTTGAGCTTGTGATTGATTGGGTACTGCTACACCTGAAGCGTAAACCGTCAGGCTTTTTAAATCCCCTATTGTTGTATCGAGATTTTCATCCAGCAACAAACGCATTTCCACTTCACCATCTTCACCTTTATAACGAGGCAATTGTCTGCCTCTAAAAGTCATTTCAATTAAACTGGCCGGTTGATCAGCGGCGACACCATAACTGGATAATCTGTCGCGATTGAGTTGTGCCTGCAATTCAAGTTGGCCACCTTCGGAATTTGCATAAAAATCAAACAAGCCTTCTATACCTTCAATTCTGCCTAATGCCTCTTCAGCCAATTTACCTAAAGTATCGCTGTCAGGTCCTCTGAGCATCACAGCAACCCTTTTACCCGTATTTCGCTGCCAAAAAGGGCCATTGTCCTGTACTTGTAAATTAACTCCAGCAATTTTAGGTAACAGTTTCGGTAGCTCTTTACGAATCTGATTCATGGCATCATCATTTTGATAACCGGTTTTCATATACAATCTGACAATAGCGATATGACTGGCCCACCAACTATATACCGAATCTACATTCAAACGTTCCTTGTGAGGCATCAAGGCACTTTCGACCTGTTTGACGATATCTCCTCTGGCTTCTAATGAGAGCGGTTCGCTAATATCAACTCTGATACCCACAAACATTTCGCTTCTGGAATGATCCATATTGATATTCAGATTTAGTGTTGGATAAATGGTTAGCAAAATGAGACAAACCGCAGTAGGTATTACCAGTTTTGGTCTTTTTAATGTGTAAGATAATATCTTGCCATATTTCTCTTTTAATTTATCCATTATCGGTGTTGGCTTTTCTTGCTGACGATCTTTTAGTAATTTTGATGAGGCCAAAGGAATTAAGGTTTGACTGATAAAGAGTGATGCCAGCAAGGTTATACTAATGGTGATCCCCAATTCCTGAAGCACCACATTCATGTTAGTCGGTTTGGAAAAAATCATCGGCAGGAAAACTATCAGAGAAGTCACTGTTGCTGTAATTACCGCAATGGAAACTTCCTTTGAACCAAGTATAGAAGCAACTCGTCCGGTATAGCCTTTTCTCTGATAACGGTCGATATTTTCCATAATAACAACCGCATTATCCACCAGCATTCCTAGTCCCACAATCAAGCCTAGCAAGGAAATGGTGTTCATGGTTTTGCCTTGCAGCCAGATCACACCACAAGCCACTATCAAAGAAAAAGGAATGCAAAAAACTGCAACCAGTGTGGATGTTAAACGCCTTAGAAACATAAACAGAATCAGTGAAGCCAAAATAGCACCAAACATTCCGGTCTGACGTAAATCTCCTAATGTGTTTCTGATTTCCTTACCCTGATCCTGCCAGACTAAAAAGTTAATACCCGCCAGTTCCGGGTCTTCTTTCATTGATTCCAGCTTTTGGTAAACTGCATCGGAAATACTAATGGTATTGGCAGAAGACTCCTTGGCAATATTTAATCCAATAGCAAACTGACCATCCAGATGTCGACCATATTCCAGTGGTGGTTCTTCATAGCTGACCTCAGCAATATCTTTAATTTTCAGATCATTTTGGCTTAACTTCAGGTTTTCAATTTCTTCAACCGAGGTAAACTCGCCAACAGATCTCAGTGTAATTTTTCTTTCATCATTACGAATAACACCAATGGCTGCATTTTGATGGTTTAATGAAATATCACGCCAAACTGAACGCGGATCGATGTTAAAACGCTTGATTGCCATTAAATCAAGATTAATTCTGATTTCTCTGGGATTAACACCATCCAGTGTCACCACTGCCACACCAGGAATTCTTTGCAAGGGTCGGATAATTTTACGATCCAGCACTTCGTAGTTTTTACTTAAATCACGACCAGAACTGATTCTGGCTTCCATAATGGTTTCGCCAGTTTCTCTGGGATTCCAGTTTTCAGATATGATCAGTCTTTCCAAATCTTCCGGTAATTCGTTTTTGATTCGATCCAGCCTTTCATGTATTTCGACTCTGGCCAAAGCCATATCCACTTCCAGCGCAAAACTGAGATTGACACGACCACCATTGGAATCTGCATGAGCCCATATATGCTCCAGTCCGCCCATAGAAGATACCGCATCCTCAATAGGTTTAATAATCATACGTTCGATGGATTTGGGAGAAGCATTATTGTAATTGGCAATCACAATAAGTCGTTTTTCTTCAGTTTCCGGCATAAAGCCCAATTCAAGTCTGAATAAAGCAATCAATCCGAGCACTAGAATACTCACCAGCGCCATAATAGTGGCGACTGGTCGTTTAACCGCAATCTCAGGTAACGTCATGACTAGCCCTGCCCTTCGGGATTTGCCTTATTATCAAAATTATCAAGGTGAAACTCTTTTAATTCTGCACGATGAATTCGTTCGTCCAGATCTGCCAGTTCAGCATCTGACACTACAGAAGATGGCATTAATGAATAGGCCGCGGGAATAACAAAAAGCGTTAACAGCGTTGAGAATGCCAAACCAAAGGAAACCACAATTGCCAGTGGCGCTCTTAATTCTGCGCCTTCTCCCAGTCCAATTGCCATTGGCAATAAACCCAACACAGTTGTTAATGTGGTCATCATGATAGGTCGTAATCTTGATATCGCTGCATCAATTATAGCATCCTGTTTGCTCATGCCTGAACGCCTGAGATTATTGATCGCATCTATCAAAACAATGGCATTGTTAACAACAACACCGATTAGAAATACCACACCGATCAAGGCAATAACTGAAATAGCATACCCGGTAATATAGAGACCGAAAATAACGCCTACCATTGCCAGAGGAATGGTTAACAAAATAATAAATGGATGACCAAGATGTTCAAAAGTAGCCGCCATTACCAGATAAACCAGAAAAATAGCTAGCAAAAAGGCAAAGTTCATACTGGAAAATGAGGCTTCCATTTCTTTTTTCTGACCACCAAATTCAAAAGTAACACCAACAGGCGGAGGGTTTTCAGCAATAACTCTTTCGATCTCGTCACTCACATCAGTCAAACTTTTACCCTTGTATTGAGCTGCCAGCACAGCGACTCGGGATTGTTGAATTCTGTCAATTGCTGCTGGTCCCTGAGATGAAAAAATAGTCGCAACAGCGCTCAATATAATCGGCCTGCCCTCTGAATCACCAATCACAATATTTTCAATATCTGTAATGCTGTCTCTGTCAATTTCACGGTTGCGCAAGCGAATGTCAATTTGTCGATCAGGCAAATTAAATTTGGAAACTATTTCGCCATTGATACGTCGGTTTAAAATTTCTGACACATTTTGAACCGAAAGACCCAATCGCGTTAACTTGTCGCGATCAAACTGAATTTTTAACTCAGGATTTCCGGTTTCCAAAGAAATTTGCAGATCCACCAAGCCTTCAATAGCTTGTAATTTAGGCATTAATTGTTGGGTGTATTCTTTCAGTAGCGATAAATCCTCACCAAACAACAAGACTTCAAGCGGCGTTTTTAAGCTAAAGAGCGATGGACGTCCGAACTTTATTTCTGTTTGCGGAAAACCGGCATAAGCCAAACGTAAATTTTCTATCACCTGTTGCTCTGCATCGCTATCACCGGGATCAGACATAACGATATTAACCTGACCAAGATTTTCATCTTTGGTTTTTAATGACAAGCCACCACTGACATTACGACTACCAACTGAAGTATAAACTCGCTCCACGCCTTGTTGCTTCATGGCAATAGATTCCATTTCACTCATCACTTTATCCGTTGCAGGCAAAGATGAGCCTTCCGGCATGGTGACTTCAAAATAAAATTCACCTTCGCTCATTTGTGGGATCAGGGCTTTTGGGATGTGTGATAGCAGTTGTATGGAAAGTAGCAAAACCGCAAACGAACCTATCAGAACGGTAACTTTTCGATTCAATACAGATTTCAGTTTAACCTCATACCAACTGGATATTTTATCCAGCAAACCAAGCTCGGTTATTCGCACTGAATCTGTTTTAACTTTTTTACTCGACATTGATTTTGACTTGCCCTTGCCTAAAGAAGCCAGCATGGGAATAAGCGTGAATGCAATAACCAGTGATGCCAGAAGACTGAAAGTAACGGTCAGAGCCTGATCTTTGAACATTTGACCTGCAATACCTTCAATAAAAACAATAGGAACAAATACGGCTATGGAAGTTAAAACCGAAGCAGCTACTGCGCCACCGACCTCACTGGTTCCGGCAACGGCAGATTCAATCATATTCATGCCTTTCTCTCGCTGCCGATGTATCGATTCAAGCACCACAATTGCAGAATCTACCAACATGCCAACCCCGAGCGTTAATCCTCCGAGAGACATGATATTGAGGGAAATATCAGAACGATACATAAAAATAAAGGTGGCAATAACAGAAAGCGGAATGGCAGTAGCAATAATACTGGTTAATTTAAAATCACGCAGAAACAGGTAAAGAATACATATTGCCAGCAAGCCACCAACAATTAGGGCAGATTTAACTTCATCAATAGATTGCTGAATAAAACGGGATTGGTCAAACTGAAAAACCAATTGACTGCCTTTGGGCAACTTGCGATTGATTTGCTCAAGATTTTTTCTCACATTGTTGGCGACTTCAACCGTGTTGGCATCAGCTTCCTTGTAGATTGAAATCAAAACACCTTCCTGACCGTTAAATCTGGCGATTTCTTCTTTATCCTTACTCGCCCATGAAACTTCTGCGACATCTCCCAAACGCAATGAAGACTTGTTAACAGGTGTTACCCGTAAATCTCGCATTTCTTGTAAATCATCATATTCGTTGAGTGTTCTCACCAACAATTGAGTTTGCTGATTTTTTAATGAACCACCGGGACGATTAATGTTGGAAGATGCAACCAATTGGGACAGTTGCTGGGTTGAAATGCCCAAGGCTGCCAACTTGCCCTGATTGATATTAATGTGAATTTCTTCTTCTTCACCGCCCTGAACTTTGGCAGAAGCAACACCTTCAATTCTTTCCAGTGCTTCCTTAACTTCCCTATCACCCAAAAAACGCAATTTGGATAAAGAAAAATCACCACTTAAGCTGATTTTGATGATCGGATCAAAGGAAGGGTCGTAGCGTAATACAATGGGTTTTTCGGCCTCTCTGGGCAGTTCGAGTCGATCCAGCTTTTCACGAATATCCATTGCCAATTCTGTCATATTGGCATCCCAGGAAAATTCCAGAATCACCTCTGAAACGCCCGCTCTTGAAATCGAGTGAATCTGTTTCAACCCTTTTAATACACCAACTACTTCTTCTACAGGTCTGGAAATTAACTGTTCAATTTCGGCTGGCGCTGCATTTTCAAATTCTGTTTGAACCGTTAATGAAGGATAACTTAATGCTGGTAATAGATTAATAGAAAGGCGAGAAAGTGCGACCATGCCAAAAGCAATTACAGCCGCAGAAATCATAAAAATAGTGACACGTCGTTTAACCGAAAATTCGACTACCTGATGTAGCATAAGAGCTGTCCGTCAACAAAATTTGTTTGTGTTTATTGCTTACTCAAAAAGTACTTTATTGCCCGAACTGTATTTAATTGGACAACTGTTGAGTATCGCCTGCCTGTTTTTGCTTATCGTCTATCTTGCTTTTACCATCAATCTTATCATCGATCATTGCAACCTTGTCACCATCACTTAAATTGCGTTGACCTTTTACGACAATCAGATCAGAGGTTGAAATTCCTGATCTGATTTCAGTCATCTCAGTACTGACATAACCGGTTTCAACCTGTGTCTTTTTGGCTGAAGACTGACCTTCCTCTGTGGTTACGGTATAGACATAATATTGACCACGCTCTTCCAGTAACGCACCATTGGGCACCATTAACGCGTTTTCTCTGGAATTGGTCACCATCAATATTTGGGTGAAATCTCCGGGCCTTACATTTTGAGGGTAATCTTCCAGTTTAATCGTTACCTTGATGGTACCGGTATCAGGATCGACAATGGGGCTAACCAGAGATATTTCCCCTTTTATCGGTTGCTCGACACTATCCAGCTGCAAATCTACCCACTGACCCGCAGTCACTTGCCCGATACGATTGGCGGGAACATGAACACGAATTAATAATGGCTTGATAGACATCATTCTGAATAACAAGGTACCTGAAAGTACATGCGCGCCCAAATCTACTTCACGCTTGACCAGTCTACCTGAAAAGGAAGCAGTAACCTTGGTGTATGACAAGGCCAATTCTGCAAGTTCTTTATCTGTTTTTGCCTGATGATAGGTATTATATATGGCTTCCCAATCGTTGGCAGAGACAGCACCCGACTTTCTCATTTTGTCCAAACGATTGTATTCTCTTTCGCTGCTTCTTAAACTTTGCTCGGCTTTTTCCAGTCGAAGTTTTTGATCGTCATCCTCCAATTGCAAAAGAATGGCTCCAGCTTCTACGTCATCACCTTCTTCATGATAAATGGCTCGAATAACACCACTGGTTCTGGCATAAATATCTGCATCACTACTGGGTTCAAGAATAGCGGTGGTTGTGTAGAATTCTGCCGCAGTTTGTATAACTGGAGAAATAGCCGCAACGTTAGTAGCCGATTTACCACCCCTATTGCCTCCTTTTCCACCACGCTGATCTTCAGATGAACAACCTGCAAGCAATAAACTTGTTATCAAGATAATTTTAAAGCAACGATTCAGCACCATAGATTTCTGATAGTTTAATTTAAAGGGCTTATAATAACTTAAATCCTGTATATTGTATTATTTAATATTACTTTTATTTACCAATTTTTACATTTTATTTTTCATCAAATGTGACTCGTATTTCATTGTTTTTTATAAAAGTTTATCTGAGTACTATGAAAATATTACATTTTTACTTATCTCGGCACTGTGATAAATTACAGTTCATTTTTAGTCAATATTGAATGAATTCCCTATGTCCCAAAATACAGAATCGGCCGTTCAAACCATTCCTCTTGAGCTTCTTATCTTAACATTTGTGCCTGTTTTTCTGGTCATAACCATTATGTTTTACTGGTCACATAATTATAAATACAATCTTTATGCTGTCAGCCGAATGCTGGTTCAATTACTGTTGATTGGATATTTTCTCAATTATATTTTTGATTCTGATAGCAGTTTAATCATGCTGACTATTGTGATGATAATGGTGGTTATTTCCAGCTGGATTGCAATTCACAATGTGCAAAAACGCAACAAAGCGATTTATATTGATGCGCTGCTTTCCATCTTTGTACCAGGCATTTTGACCTTTTTCCTTATTACTCAAGTTGTATTGCAACTGCAGCCCTGGTATTACCCCAACTACTTTATTCCACTGGCAGGTATGGTATTTGCCAATGCCATGACCAGTTTAAGTCTGGCGGCTGAGCGGTTAGAATCGGAATTTGACAGAAATCCAAACTATATTGAATGCCGGAATCTCGCCTTTAAAGCAGCCATGATCCCGCAAACCAATGCTCTGCTTGCTGTTGGTCTGGTTTCACTGCCCGGGATGATGACAGGTCAGATATTATCTGGTGTTTCGCCGTTAATTGCGGCAAGATACCAAATTATGGTGATGTGTATGATCTATGGCGCAGCGGGATTATCCTCCGCCATGTATCTTTACTTACAACGCAAAAAGCAACCAGCAAAAGAAAAACATGACTTATCAATTTGACAGTTTAAAACCGGAATTAATCAAGCAACGCAAAGCAGTGCATCAGGTTTGCCGTAATTATCGTAATCAACCTGACTCGACCAATTTCAAAAAACTAAAATCACTGTTTTCCGCTTGCGGTCAAAAAGTTTTTATCGAACCCGGTTTTTATTGTGACTATGGCGATAAAATCACAATTGGTCACAATGTCTTTTTCAACATCAACGCAACTTTACTGGATGGTGGAAAAATTGCCATAGGAGATGATTGTTTAATTGGACCAAATGTTCAGATCTTGACGATTAATCATGCAACCAATCCGACAGAAAGATTAAAAAAGGAAAACTTTGCCGATGATGTTTTGATTGGAAACAATGTCTGGATTGGTGCTGGCGCAATTATTTTGCCAGGCGTAACAATTGCTGATGGCTGCGTAATTGCTGCGGGAAGCGTGGTGACAAAATCTACGGAAGCAAATAGTTTGTATGCGGGAAATCCAGCGAAATTCAAAAAATATTGCTAAAGACTATTTATTGCTGGTAAAAGAATCAAATAACCATGGATATAAGGAACGACTTTGAGCTTCGTAGTTTTTAATTTTATCCTGATGCTGCAGGGTAATACCTATATCATCAAGACCATGTATCAGTTTTTCCTTATGACTTTTTTCAATATCAAACTCTATTTTGCTACCATCACTTAACTCAATAAACTGATCAATTAAATTAACAGACATTTCAGAGCCGGCATCTTGTTGGTAATACTTAATCATTTTATCCGTTTGAGCATCCTCTATCACTATACATAACAGGTTGTTTTTTAAGCAATTATCAAAAAATATACTGGCAAAACTTGGCGCAATAACAACACGAACACCATAATCACGCAATGCCCAAACCGCATGCTCCCTACTGGAACCACAACCAAAGTTTTCTCTTGAAATCATAATACTGGCATTGGCATATTGTTTTTGATTAAGAATAAAATCAGGGTTAATTTTTCGCTTGGTACAGTCTGTTTCAACATCACCATATTCCAGATAACGCTCATCATCAAAAAGCCAGTAACCATAACCTGTTTTTTTAATGCAAGCCAAATACTGCTTTGGTAATAGTGCATCCGTATCAACATGTGCTCTGTCAATAGGAATAACGACACCACTATGTTGTGAGAATTTTTTTAACATAAGCTACTCATTGATTGAATTATCATTAAAAAATTTATTATTAAACAATGTCATTGGGTAAAATCAACAAAATGTCCGGCCACCGCTGCTGCTGCTGCCATAGCTGGACTCACCAAATGGGTACGTCCACGCAAACCCTGTCGACCTTCAAAATTTCGGTTTGATGTCGATGCACAACGCTCTTCGGGAGATAATCGATCATTATTAATAGCAACGCACATTGAACATCCCGGATCTCTCCATTCAAAACCGGCATCAATAAAAATTTTATTCAACCCTTCCTGTTCAGCCTGAGCCTTCACCAAACCTGAACCAGGAACAACGATAGCCTGTTTAATATTACAGGCAATCTTTTTGTTAATCAGTTGACTGGCAGCAAGTCTTAAATCTTCAATTCTGCCATTGGTGCAGGAACCAATAAAAATCTTGTCCAGTTTAATAGATTTTATACTTTGTCCAGGCCGAAGCCCCATATAATCGAGCATTTTTCCAATTTCAGTAGCTGAAATTCCCTTGTAATTCTCATCAGCATATGGAATTGAATCATCAATTGATAAGGTCATTGCTGGTGATGTCCCCCAGGACACCTGCGGTTTGATATCTTCAGCATTAAAAGCATAACTTTTATCAAATTCCGCATCTTCATCACTAAATAATTGACGCCAACTTTGAATTGCCTTCTCCCACATCTCTCCTTTTGGTGCAAATGGTCTTCCTTCAACATAGGCTTCGGTTTTTTCATCAAAGGCTACCATGCCAACTCTTGCACCGGCTTCAATAGCCATATTGCAAACTGTCATTCGGCCTTCTATTGATAAATTTCTAATTGTGGAACCGCAAAACTCAATCGCATAACCTGTTCCTGCTGCAGTACCTGTTTTGCCAATCACATACAAAATCAAATCTTTGGCTGTAACACCCTTGGCTAAATCGCCATTGACTTCAATTTTCATGTTTTTGAACTTTTTTTGCTTCAAACACTGTGTTGCCAGCACATGCTCAACTTCGGAAGTACCAATTCCCAAAGACATGCAAGCCAATGCGCCATGAGTACCTGTATGTGAATCTCCGCAAACCAGCGTCATTCCGGGTAAGCTAACTCCCTGTTCAGGTCCTACAACGTGAACAATGCCCTGCCTGTGATCAGTTAATGTAAGCTGAAAGATATTGTGCTTGTTACAATTTTCCTCCAGCGTTTTCACCTGTATTACAGACTGGGGATCAGTCAAACTGGAAACACCCAGATGTCGATTTCTGGTTGAAATATTATGATCAGGAACGGCAAATACAGAGTCAGGACGCCACGGGCTTCTCCCCGCAATTTCAAGGCCTTCCATAGCTTGTGGTGAAGTAATTTCGTGAATAAGATGCCTGTCAATATAAATCAAAGCGTAATCTTCTACTTCACCGATAAAATGTCTGTCCCATATCTTGTCATATAAGGTTTTTCCAGACATCAGGGCTCCTTATTTAATAGTTGCTCTTTCAATGATTTGATTGAAATAACTTCGATATATTTCATATTCAGATCATGTAGATTGGATTGGTGAGCATCTGTATTTCGATCTCCAGTTCCTTCTTCAGGTAAAAAAACCGGGTAATTATGCTGTAAACCATCAACACAGGTTGCTCTTACACAACCGCTGGTCGTTAAACCCACAACGACAAGTGAATCTACACCATTAGCTTCAAGTCTTGTATCCAGATCAGTTTTGAAAAAAGCGCTTGCCCAGTGTTTGACAATAATCGGTTCATTTTTCTGTCTGTCCATATCAGGATCTATCTCGGTCCAGATTGAACCAGATTGTAATACTTCCAGAGCGGGCAGTTTTGCTCTAAAAACACTGGCCTGTTTAGAGTCACTGTATTCAACAGTCGTAAAATAAACAGGCCATTTTTTTTGCCTAAAAATTTCCAATAACTCAACAATAGCCGACTTAACCCTATCACACTCTGAACCCAGCGGGCATTCAACACTGGTAAAGCCGCGTATCATGTCAACGACAATCAACGCAGGCATTGAACCCAGTGCAAGTTCGGTTTTATCGAGATCAGCCATCAGCTATAATCCATTGTCTATCAGGAAACACCAATTGGTTGTGGTGCGTCAAGATGAGTTTCTTCCTTACATCTTGCAGTAAGCTCCTCAATTGTTCCACCAAAGTCGAACAATTGAGTGTCACCACGCTTGGCTGATAAATCGCCTCTTAAGGCTTCAGTTGCTTTTTCATCAACGTTACCGTCAACAATAACAACACCATATCTTTTGGCACCTTCAACTGACACAAGTCCTCGTATAACATCAGCAAGAACCAGAGCAGCATCACGTTGGTATGGGTCACCCCATCCTCCACCACCCCAGGTATTGAAGTACAAAACGTCACCTTTTTTAACTTCAACATTTTCACATTTGGCAGGTAAGTATTCCTGTGTGCCATCTGCTCTAACCAGTAATTTGGTCGAACGCATTCCTGGCTCACCACCGTTAACTCCCCAGGGATAGGTAAACCATCTTTCATCATGAATTGCAATCTTACCATCACAAAGCAGACGATAAGCGGCTGACAAGCCATTACCACCTCGATGTAATCCAGCTCCACCGGAATCGGTAATGGTTTCATACTTCTCAATACGAAGTGGAAAATAAGCTTCAAGAAATTCATTGGGTACATTGGTAAATCCAGGCCATAATGAATGTCCGTCAAGACCATCACCAACCGGTCTGCCAGGAATACCACCAAAACCAATCTGGAATAACTGGAACCACTCTCCATTATCATCATAACCGGAATAGAAAAAGTGAGGTGAATCTGAAAACCCTGCCGCATTCATGGCTTCTGGTACACCCTGACCAAGCAATCCGCCCATAACATCGAATATACGACCTAGTGCATGCGTTCTACCTGACAATGCAGCCGGGAAATTAGGTTTCAGCAAACTACCTTGAGGAATTCTGACTTCTACCAAATCGTAAAAACCATCGTTGAAAAGTATTTGAGGATCAATCAGGTTAATAGTGAATGAACCAAAAAACATTTTAAACATATCTTCGTTAAGATAGAAGTTTACAGAACTTGGAGCCTGTTCGGATGTACCTTCAAAATCAAAAATAGCCTTATCGCCTTCACGCCACATTTTACATTGAATTTTGTAAGGGCCATTGCCAACACCGTCATCACATATATAATCTGCGAATGTACGTGGGTCTTCAGGCACAAGCATGTTAATGATTGCCTGCATTGCAATTTTATTTCTGTCAAGCATGACTTCCATTGTTGAATGGAAAACATCATCGCCAAATCGCTCTGCAATTTCAATACAACGCTTGCTTGCTGTATTACAGGCTGCAACCAATGCATTCAGGTCAAATTTATTCCATTGCGGCGTGCGCACATTGTGCAATATCAAATCAAAGATATCTTTTTGCAGAACACCTTTCTTATAAAGTTTGGTAGGTGGAATACGAATACCTTCCTGATAAATATTTTCCGCATTGATTGGAATTGAACCTGGTACCATGCCACCATTGTCTGACATATGTCCAAACATGGCAGACCATGCAATATGACGTTGATCTTTGAAAATTGGCACCAAAACTATCCAGTCTGGTAAATGAGAAACCGCGCCGTTACACATGTAAGGATCGTTGGTCAGAATGACATCGCCTTCTTCAATATCATCATTATAAGCTTCCATAAAGCCATGAATAAAGGAACCGAATTGACCGACAACCATCTTGCCATCACGATTTGCAATCATTGGGAAGCAATCACCTTGCTCTCTGATGCCCGGACTCATTGCCGTACGAAATAATACAACGTCCATTTCTTCTCGAGCATTACGTAGCGCATTCTCAATAATATCAACTGTAACCGATTCTACTTCGACTATTTCGAGTGGAGTAGTATTACCTTCTATAATATTCTTAAACACTGTAAAGCCCTCTTGTTAAAGTTTGTTTATGAGTAAATTACCAACACTATCTGTGTAGGCTTGATGGCCTGGCAATACAACCGTTGTTGAATCCATCTCGCTAATAATAGCTGGACCAACTACCTTTAAACCTTCATGTAAACGGTTTCGGTCATAAATTACCGCATCGTGGTATTTACCTTCATAATAAATTTGAGTGTCATGAATTTTACAATCTTCCAGACTTGCTTCTGATTCATTAGTGTGCAGATTTGCAACAGCTTTATCATCTGCATAAACCAATGCTCGTATCATCACAATTTCATGACCTTCTTCCAGTGCAAATGTAAACAACTGCTTATGTTCATCATTAAATTGTTTGGTCAACAAACTAACGCCTTGTTGCTTAAAGTCTTCCTCTGAAAAATCTATGGTTAACTGGAAGGCTTGCCCCGCATAACGAAGATCAGCCTGATAACCAATAATCTGTTTTTCGACCGGAGTGCCATCTTCAACCAGAGCATCAGATGCCTTGTTTTTCAGATCAAGCAATTCCTGAAGTAATTCAGCTTCATCAACATCTTTTGTCAGTTTTACATAGGTTTTGGTTGCTTCGTCTTTAACAACTGTAGTTGCATCACCAAAAGCACAAAGTACACCAGGGCCTGGCGGTATAATGACTGGCCATGCATCGGTCAAGATACCCAATGCGTTGGCATGTAAAGGACCTGCGCCACCAAAGCCTACCAATGCAAACTCTCTTGGATCAAAACCTTGCTCTACTGATACCAAACGCAATGCACCCAACATGGATTCATTAACAATTCTGATAATACCTTCAGCGGCTTCTTCAACGGATAAACCCATTGCATCGCCCACTTTTTTAACTGCAGCAATAGCAGCATCCTTGTTAATAGCCATTGCTCCACCCAGTTGAACATCTGAGGGCAAATAACCTAATACAACATTGGCATCACATACTGTTGGTTCTTCTCCACCTTTCATATAGGCTGCCGGACCTGGTTCTGCACCAGCTGATTCAGGACCAACACGCAAAGCTTTGGTTAGTTCCGGAACAAAGGCAATTGAACCACCACCAGCACCAACCGTTCGAACATCAACAGATGGAGCTCTTACAACAACGTCACCCACTCTGGTTTCACGACGTACGCGAGGCTTTGAGCCCTGAATTAATGCTACGTCAGTTGAAGTGCCCCCCATATCAAAGGTCAAAATATCTTTATAACCACCTTTGTCACAGAAATGAATAGCGCCTGTTACACCACCAGCTGGTCCGGACATCAACATATTAACCGGTCTTTCAGCAGAAGCTGAACCGGATGCCAAACCACCATCAGAACGTAATATAGAGAGATGAACATCACCCATATTCTCTTTTAATCTGTTCTGTAAACTCTGTACATAAGAAGAAACTTCAGGTCTTACATATGAGTTAACAACTGTCGTTTCAGTTCTTTCATACTCTTGCATTTCTGGCACAATTTCACTTGAAATTGAAATAGGAATAGCATCAAAAACTTCTTCAGCGATCGCCTTGGCTTTTTGTTCATGCTCATCATTGATATAGGAGTTGATAAGACAAATAGTCAACGCTTCAATGTTATCTTTAGCTTTAAGTGCTTTTAATGAATCCCTTAATGCATTTTCATCCAATGCATCCACTACAGATCCGTCAGCACCAATACGCTCATCAGCTTCGATAGTTAATTCAAGAGGTGCAAGCAAAGGCTTTTTCACATAATGTACCCAACCACCTAATCCGCCTGGACAGAATGAACGAGCAACCTGAAGCGTTTGTTTATAGCCTTTTGTCGTAATCAGGCCAACTTTGGCACCTTTATTGGTTAATACCGCATTGGTCGCAACCGTTGTTCCGTGCATAACGCGCGTAATCTGTTTTGGATCAACATCATTTTGTTCACAAATTCTGTTAATACCATTGAAAACACCAATTGATTGATCCTGTGGTGTTGAAGCAACCTTGGCAGTGTATATCTGCCCGGATTCTTCATTTATTAATAACAAATCGGTAAATGTCCCGCCGACATCTACACCCAGTCTATAACTCATATCTTACTCCTATCATCGTAGTTTTTGTTAAGATAATTCTTAAGCCATAATTTTGCTCTACCACCAGGGGCTGAGCCTGTTAATTCCATTGCAAGATCAGATGCTTGCAATAATTTTTCCAAATTTATTCCTGTTTTATAGCCCATTTGATGCAACATCATAACAACATCCTCGGTTGCTACATTACCACTTGCGCCGGGGGAAAAAGGACAACCACCCAAACCGGCGATTGATGCATCAAACTCCCTTATGCCTGATGTTAAAGCTGCATAAATGTTAGCCAACCCCATTGCTCTTGTATCATGGAAATGACAAGACAAAATTTCATTGCCAAATTTGCTCACTAAAAAATCCATTAAGGATTTAGTATCTTGAGGGTTTGCCCCACCGACAGTATCCGCCAAAACAACCTTGGAAACACCTGCATCAATCAGACGAGCAGTTAATTCAAGAATCTTATCTTGAGGCATCTTGCCCTCAAAGGGACATTCCCATGCAGTCGCTACATAAGCCTGAATATTGACAGCATCTTCCTGCTTGCCCGCGCACTCAATAACCTCAATACAAGTCTTCATTGCCGCTTCAGTATTCATACGAATGTTTTTTTCATTCATCGTGTTTGAGCTGGCAACTACAAGATTAAGCCTTCTTGCACCACTTTCATAGGCTAGTTCAAAACCTTTCATATTCGGTATTAATACAGAATACTGCAGACTGGAATCTTTGATTTTTTTAACCAGACTATCTGTGCCGGCCATTGCCGGAACTGCTTTTGGTGAAACAAATGCTCCGACTTCAACGGATTTTACGCCTGCATTAGCGATTGCAGAGATCAAGCTATGCTTTTCATCAACAGATAAAATTTTCTGTTGGTTTTGCAAACCATCTCTGGGGCCAACTTCATTTATCAGGACTTCTACGCTCACTTTGAAGTTCCTCGCTTTATTACCGCATCAGACTCAAGCTCGTCGATTTTGCTCTGGTCATATCCCAGAACTTTAACCAAAACATCATTGGTATCCTGACCTACAAGAGGCGCACTTGTGAAAATCTCATCATTACTGCGTGATAACTTGATTGGATTTCCTGGGCCTTTGGTTGCTTTGCCATCAGGATGCTTTAAATCAACAACCATATTTCTGTGCAAAACCTGCTCATCATTTAAGGCTTGAGACAAATTATTTACCGGTGCACAAGGAATTCTCTTTTCTTCAAGTCTGCCTAACCAATACTCGGAACTTTGTGTTGAAAGCTTGTTAGACAAAGTTTGATTGATAAAATCAATATTAGCCAATCTTCCCGGCTGCCCATCAAACAATACATCATCAAATTCCGGACATTCAACAACTTCTTTAAGGTTTTGCCAAAAATTATCAGTAATTACCGCGATGACAATTTCACCATCCTTCGTAGGAAATGTATCATAAGGAACATGGACAAAATGTGAATTTCCTATCGGATGCGGGTTTTCTCCAGACAGAAAATGCATGGTTGCCATATAATTCAACATTGACACCTGACAGTCCAACATAGAAATATCAACGTTTTGCCCCTTTCCACTTTGAGCCCTTTCCAATAGAGCAGCCTGAATACCCATTACGGCAAACATTCCCCCACCCAAATCCCCAATTGGAATTCCTGCTCTTACTTTCTCGTCGGGATTTTTGCCCGTTATAGACATACCTCCACCTATAGCTTGCGCAACAAGATCAAAAGCAGGCCTTTTGTATCCGGGACCATCCTTACCAAAGCCTGTTACAGAGCAGGTGATAATAGCCGGGTTAATTTTTTGTAGTGAATCGTAATCAATACCTAATCTTGCTGGCACATCTGCACCAAAATTATTCACGACAACATCAGATTCTTTTACCAGATCATAAAAAATTTCCAGACCCTTTTCACTTTTCAAATCAATACAGACACTTTGTTTATTACGATTTAAGGTAATAAAATAAGCACCCATACCATCCAGCGAATTCTTTTCATCATTCGCCAACAGTTTTCTGGTTCCCTCTCCATGCAAAGGCTCGACTTTTATCACTTCAGCACCAAGATCCGCCAAAATCATTGTGGCATATGGCCCCGACAGCATATGAGTTAAGTCCAGAATCCTTATATCTTTTAAGGGTTTGTTCATCAGTTACTCCACTTTAAACACATATATATGGTTATCTCTCCCACAAAATATGTGGGAGAGACGATTACTCAATAAGTTTAAAATTGATATTTAAACTCAACACCATAAGAGCTTAAAGCTGATGGGTGAACAAAAGAACCACCAAATTCAGGTGCAGGTATTACTTCCTGAAGATAAGCTTCATCAGTAATATTTTTACCCCAAAGGCTGATGGTTGTATTCTCCATCTCAAGACTGATACGCATATTCAAAGTAGAGTACGCATCTCTTTTTGATTGGCTGAAATCAACAGGGTGTGGCCCTGGAGGAACACCACCACCTAAAGTACCAAAGAAATCCCAGATAGTTGGAGTTTGTTCGCCTTGCAATGTATGGAACCACATTTCACCAACATGCTGCCAATCAAATCGAGTGACCAGGAACATATCCGAACCAACTTCACTTTGGAATTGACCGCCCAGATTGATACTTTTATCAGCTGCCTGAGGTGCATCATTACCTTCTGATAATGGACGATTGTTATTCTTGATAATTTCACTGGACAACAAGCCAACACCACCAAACAAGCTAAAGTTGTCTGTAACCTTGGCGTTAAAATCCATTTCGAAACCTTGAATTTCAACTTCATCAATGGTTGTTACCGCTCTTAAAATACCAAAAGGTCCGGCAAAGAATTCGAAGAACTGGTTATCTTCAACTGTATTGCTGAAAACTGCGGCATTCAAACGTAAACGATTGTCCATCAATGTCGATTTAACACCAAACTCAAGACTCTTTGTTACTTCTTTATCGTAATCATCAGTAACCTGCAATTGTGCATCAACTGCATCACCAGGCGTACCTGTACCGGAAGCATTAAACCAGAAGTTTAACAACGCTTCTGTTCCAATTGAGTTAAAGCCACCACTTCTGAAACCAACACCGTAGCTGGCGTACAGATTAACGTTCTCATTGGCTTTCCATGCTAAACTAACCTGGGGCTGTAACTGACTGAAGCTCAGATCTCTGTCTGGAATACCATTTGGAAATGCAACAAATGCAGGGTTAATAGGACCTAATACACCGCCTACATAAGTGTTGATGTTCAAGCCTGAAGCAGTAACATTAGGAACATTATTACTAACCGAACGTTCTTCCCTGTCATAACGAAGCGCTAAAGACAGCTCCAGATCGTCTTCTAAATCAATTTCTGTTTGACCAAAAATAGAAGTTACTGTTGTATCAAAATTATCATCAAACAATAAGTCAGTTGGGTTTGGTCCGGTTGGGTCAATATAAGGCTGTCTCAAGAAACCTTGTCCAGTGTCAGCACCATATGCCACTACCGCATTTCTTTCAATGTCTGCAAAGTACATACCGGCAATCCAGCGGTACTCTGAATCTGCATCAGAAGTTAAACGAATTTCAAAACTGGTATCTGTCTGGTTTCTCTCCTGATATTGATAACCATCACACGATGTAGGTGTATACGGACCGTAAACACCGGCAAAATTAGCCCAGGTATCAAAACCAGGACCAGTAGGAAAAACACCAAATGGCGCAAAGAAATCACCAAACAGATCTGTTCGTCCTGCACCACCATCCGCTACAGGGAAATTGTTGAGAGTAAGACGATCAGCTTGACATTGAGCCGTTAACTCATAACCATAAAAGGTTGCGCTGGTACCATCAGATAATAAGTATTCTTCCAAATCACTATAAGATGCAAAAACAGTTACATCATAACCGCTTAAATCCCAATCTGCTTTTACAGAAAAATCTGTTGTTTCCTGCTCATTTTCACCTGGGACATTAAAAGCGAAGATAAAGTCATGTTGATTAACATCTGCATTAAAAGCTGGCTGAACAAAAAGTGACTCAAAAGAAGGTAAAGCAAAACTTGCATTAAAGTTGATTGCACCACCAGTTGTCTTGCTCATTGATCCTCTAAAATCAAGATCCAGAGTTGAGTTAACATCCCAAACAATACGTGCATTTACTGATTTATCATCAAGGTAGTCAACTGCATCTGATTTGCCCAGAAAAACGTTTTCATAAAAACCGTCTGTACTTCTGGTGCTAACACTGAAACGTCCAGTCACATCATCCGCCATTGCGCCAGATAAAGTAATACCTGCAGAGCGAGAATTATTGTTACCTGCACCAACTTTGGCTTTAACTTCAAAATCAGAACTTGGCTCATTAGTGGTAACCAAAATAGCACCAGCAACAGCGTTTCTGCCGTATAAAGCACCTTGCGGCCCTTTAATCACCTCAACTTGAGCAACATCAACCAATTCTTCACTAAAGCGATTGGGGTTGGTCATTAAAATACCATCCACAACGTAAGCAAAAGTTGATTCAGCATCACGAGTTGATACCACACCACGAATACTAACCTGTGTATCACCAACATTGGCGGTATCAACAATCGTCATATTGGGAATTAAGTTAACAATATCGCCTGTTCTCTCAATACCGGCAGCTTCAAGTTGTTCTTCAGAAATTGCTGTAACTGCCAGCGGTACTTCCTGAAGATTTTCCGGTCTTTTACGAGAAATAATAATAACGCTGCCTGTATCTTCTGCTTCGGCTTCGGTGTCCTGAGCAAAAACTGGCGTACTATAAGTTGACATTCCTGCAATGGCACCTGATATACAGAGCGCTATCTTGGAATATTTTAAATGTTTCATTGATTGTTACCCCCTCTTGTGTTTGAGTTGTTTAGTTATTCAGTTGTTTGAGTCTTCGCCATAAAGTTGTATGACTGATGCCCAGATAGTCGGCAACCTTACGTTTATCGTTGCCAAATTTTTTCATTGCATCTGCAATGGTGTTAAGTTCTTTCTGCTGCAAACTGCCACCTTTATTCTGATTCATTAAAAATAACTCCGGTGCAATTTCTCGGATCAAATCCTGTACGGAATTTTCATCTGTTGTATTGGTTAGATGAGCTGAGAGCCTTTCAAGTACATTTTCCAGTTCCCTGACATTACCTGGCCAGGCATATTCATTAAAAACCGGTATCAACTGGTTCAAAATCGTGTCAATGTGGAGATTTAAATTGTAGGTTTGGAAAAATGCTTGTAGTTTGGAAAGTGATATTGCTTTGATGTCTTCTTTTCTGAATCGGAGCGGTGGTAATTCAATTGAGAATATATTAAGCCTGAACAGCAAGTCTTCTCTAAATTTTTTCTCTATCACCATGTCACTTAGGGATACATTGGTGGCCGCAACAATTTTAAGGTCAACTGGAATTTCTTTATTACTACCTAAAGGCCGGATAATTCTTTCCTGAATGAACCTTAATAGCTTGGCTTGTTGGTCAAGCGTTAAATCACTGACCTCGTCCAGAAACAAAACCCCGTGAGAAGCATTTTCAATAAGACCTTTTCTACCGCCTCTTTTAGCCCCGGTATATGCGCCATCCACATAACCAAACAATTCGCCTTCGAATAATTCAGAAGGAATGGCACTACAGTTAATGGCAACAAAATTACCTTTGGCATAAGGGCTTTGCTTATGAATTGTTCTGGCAGCCAGCTCTTTACCAGTACCAGATTCACCTGTTATCAGCACATTACTTGGCGAAATAGCAAAACGTTTTATCTTTTCCATCATGTTAGCCATGATGTCAGATTGATAAATCATATTGTATTTCACAGATTGAGTTGATGGGGCCTGCAGACTGGAATTACTTATTTCAAAAAATTGATAAATAATACTTTGATTAAAATCTGGCAATGCCAGCTTTTGCCTGGAAACTTTCCAATGGCTGCCATTATGACTAAAAATATCAAAGTTAAGGTTTTGGTTAAGTAAGTTAACGATATCCTTATCGTTTATTCCATCAAGCTCAAATGCTGAAATGGCTGAACTGTTAATCGATACAAGTTCATTTTCATGTACGATGATAACAGGTGAAACGGACTGATTTAAAATCCAGGAAGCAAGTGTGTTGTTATATTTACTCCTGGCATAAGCTCTACCAATGTCTATTGCCGATTGAATCGTTTTAATGGTGGAATCATGAGAATAATACAAAAACGATTTAAGGCCGGATTTTGTCGCCAAACCACAGACAAAACTTGCGCCCACAATTGCTTTAGAGGATTTATTGGTTTCAAGATAAAATATTTCTCTGGCTTCTTCAGGTGTATGATAAGCTTCACAAGTAATTTTTACCCCAAGACTTTTTTCAAGGTGAGGCAGTATTGATTGTGGTTTTTCAAAGCAAATTAACAAAATATCTGAAGAAATTTTCGCTGCCTTTGAAATAGATTGTGCGATATCACTTTCTGAAACTTCAAGAGAGACGACTGGTATATCAAGAAAAGATTTAAGATAAGCGGCATTAGAACCTGCACTCACCACAACATCAGGCTGATACTCTTCTATATGTTTAAGAACATCGGTTGAAGAGCCAATGATAATATCGACGATTTTAAAATCTGCGACATCTTTGAAATGAGCTAAATTACTACTAACAAGTCGACTAAACTCCTGATAACCGATTATCAGTACCTTTGGAATGCTTTTATTTGAATATTCCAGTTTTGTCATAAATTATCTTATTTGTATAGTTATTTGCCGTTTACTGTCATTTCTATTTCTCCCTGTTAAAACAATAATCTTTCCTGATGATTATGTACGATTCTATTTCGTGGTATTTTTTACAGATTTTGCAATAACTGTGCCAACAAAAACATAAATCATATAACCTATTGATACTTATTAGTTTTTTAAACAAACCAATCATTCTTCTGCTTTAAATAATAAACCCATTATAGTTCAAATTGAAATTTATTCTTTCATTTTGAAATGTTTTTTCTCTATATCGAATAAAAGTTTTCTGTTTTATATCTCTATACAAGGTTGAAGATTCAAAATGACAATTGAATTTTTGCCCTTATTTAGTTATGTTGCACAACACTTAACTCAAAATCTAACAACCATCCA